>Ga0207048_10032_pt1 | contig 44294 bp, 38 predicted proteins | sample Alteio_BWMinCont_65_FD_153301 | JGI IMG/M metagenome (GOLD analysis project Ga0207048, IMG submission 153301) | Enriched cells from forest soil in Barre Woods Harvard Forest LTER site, Petersham, Massachusetts, United States -... | ecosystem: Environmental > Terrestrial > Soil > Temperate forest >...
TTCGCCTTCCATCTCGTCGGACAGGATATGCGGCGTCAAGCCGGCGGCGACAGCGGTAGCAGCGGCTGCTTCCAGTGCGTCTTGCGCGGTGGCGATTACATAGTGCTGGTTACGTTCCAGGCGCGGATCACCGGGCTTTGGCGTTTCGCCTGCGCCGGATTCGAGATGCTTGAGAATTGCCTCAGGTGTATCGATATTGTACTTACGCAGTACCGCCAGAGCGTCGGCGCAAGTGGTTGCATCCGGCAAGGTAGGACCGCTGGCGATGATGCCGGGATCGTCACCCGGGATATCGGAAATCATCAGCGTTACGACGCGCGCCGGAGCGCAGGCCAGCGCCAGCCGGCCGCCCTTGATGGCGGACAGATGCTTGCGCACGCAATTCATTTCAAAAATGTTGGCGCCGCTCTTCAGCAGGGCTTTGTTGATAGCTTGTTTCTGCTCGAGGGAAATACCTTCCGCCGGCAAGGCCAGCAAGGCCGAGCCGCCACCTGAAATCAGGCACAGCACCAGGTCATCTGCGGTCAGGCCGCGCACCAGTTCCAGCATGCGTGCCGCTGCTTTGCGGCCGGCTTCGTCCGGCACCGGATGAGAGGCCTCCACTACTTCGATCCGTTTGCAGTCGGCGCCGTGAGCGTAACGCGTCACCACCAGACCCGAGATCTCGCCTTGCCAATGATCCTCTACCGCCTTGGCCATCGCTGCGGCGCCTTTACCGGCGCCGATCACCAAGGTGCGTCCCTTGCCTGACGGCGCCGGGATCTTGGCCAGGTATTCTGGCAGGCATTTGGCGGCGCTGACGGCGTCGACCGCGGCCTGGTACATGTCGAGGAGGAGTTGGCGGGGTTTGATGCTGTTGGCGGTAGTCATGCTGTACCTTGAAAAAATGTGCTTGATGCCTGCGCTTGATAGATGAAGCGGAGTGTCTCTAAAAATTCTTGTATTTAATTTGGTGACGCTATTGCGGTTTAATTTTGTAAAACGATAACAGATATTGCGGGTCGAAGTGCAGCGCGTTTCGACCCGCAGTTCTGATTCAAGACAGTATCTTACGCCTTGGCGATCTCATGGTTCGACATGATTTCAATCGCACGGCACAGCGCCGAGTGATCGAGGCCGCTCAAGCCATTGGCTGCGCAGGAATTCATCAGTTCTTGTGCTACCGCGGTGTTTGGCAGCGATACGCCCAACGCCTTGGCGCCTTGCAAGGCCAGGTTTAAATCCTTCTGATGCAGTTCGATGCGGAAGCCTGGATTGAAAGTACGTTTCACCATGCGCTCGCCGTGCACTTCCAGAATCCGCGATGCCGCAAAACCGCCCATCAACGCCTGGCGTACACGCGCCGGATCGGCACCCGCCTTGGAAGCAAACAACAACGCTTCGGCTACGGCCTGGATGTTCAGCGCAACAATGATCTGGTTCGCCACTTTGGTGGTTTGACCGTCGCCGTTGCCGCCGACCAGGGTAATGTTCTTACCCATCAGCTCGAACAAAGCCTTGGCATCGTTGAATGCGCCTTCGGAGCCGCCGACCATGATGGTCAACGATGCTGCCTTGGCGCCGACTTCGCCGCCGGAGACCGGCGCGTCCAGGTATTCGCAACCCAGGGCGTTGATCTTCTTGGCGAAACCTTTGGTAGCGATCGGCGAAATCGAGCTCATGTCGATCACGATCTTGCCGGCGGTCAGGCCTTCGGCAACGCCCTTTTCAGCGAACAGTACTGCTTCAACGTGCGGGGTGTCCGGCACCATGATGATGATGATGTCGGCGCGCTTGGCCACTTCAGCACCAGAAGTACAAACGGTTGCACCGCCGTCGATCAGCGCTGCCGGTGGGTTCTTCTGGTCATGCAGATACAGCTTGTGGCCACCGCGCTGCAGGTTTTCCGCCATTGGCGCGCCCATGATGCCGAGTCCGATAAAGCCAACTTTTGCCATGTTATTTCTCCGTAATTTTAAAATTTCTAAATCTGTCAGACGTCTGTCGAACCGCTGTCAGACGCCGTGCGCAGCGCGCCAGCCCAAACCCTCGACGGTGCCGGCCTTCGGCTTGTATTCGCAGCCGATCCAGCCGTCGTAGCCGATTTCATCGAGGAACTTGAACAGATAGTGATAATTGATTTCGCCTGTGCCCGGTTCAAAACGCCCCGGATTGTCGGCCAGTTGCACATGCTTGATCTGCGACAGGTTGGCCTTGATGGTGTTAGCCAGTTCGCCTTCCATGCGCTGCATGTGATAGATGTCGTATTGCACAAACAGATTGCTTGAACCGGTCGCCTTGATCAATTCCAGCGCCTGATGCGTTCCGGTCAGGAAGAAACCCGGAATGTCGAAGCTGTTGATCGGTTCGATCAGCAAACGGATGCCTGCAGCCTGCAACTTGTCGGCAGCAAATTTCAGGTTGCCGACCACAGTGGCGCGCGCCAGCTCGGCGCTGACGCCGGCAGGGACGATGCCGACCAGGCAGTTCAACTGCTTGACGTTCAACACCTTGGCATAACGAATCGCATCGTCGACGCCTTGCTGGAATTCGCTGACGCGATCCGGATGGCAAGCGATACCGCGCTCGCCGGCTTCCCAGTTACCCGCAGGCAGATTGTGCAAGACCAGCTCGAGGCCGTTAGTGCTCAATTTGTCAGCCAGCTGCTCGGCGCGGAACGCATACGGGAACAGGAATTCGACTCCCTTGAACCCGGCCTTGGCTGCAGCTTCGAAGCGGTCCAGGAACGGCAGCTCGGTGAACAGCATGGTTAGGTTAGCGGCTAGTTTTGTCATGTCGTGTCTCCTGAAAAATCAGTCCAGCAAGGATACGGCGGTCGGTGCATGGCTGCGCTCGGTTGCCAATTCTTCGAACTCGTTGATGTTGTCGATTTCGGTGCCCATCGAAACGTTGGTGACACGTTCCAGAATGATTTCCACCACGACCGGCACACGGAATTCCTTCATCCAGCGCTTGGCTTGTGCGAATGCATCCTGGATACCGTTTGGATCTGTCACGCGGATTGCCTTGCAACCCAGGCCTTCGACGACGGCGACGTGGTCAACGCCATAACCGTTGAGTTCCGGCGCATTGATGTTTTCAAACGCCAGCTGTACGCAATAGTCCATCTCGAAGCCGCGTTGCGCCTGACGGATCAGGCCGAGGTAAGAGTTGTTCACCACGACGTGTATGTAAGGCAGGTTGAACTGCGCGCCCACTGCCAATTCTTCGATCATGAACTGGAAGTCGTAATCGCCGGAAATCGCGACAACTTCGCGTTTCGGATCGGCGACGCAGACACCCAGCGCTGCAGGAATGGTCCAGCCCAAAGGACCGGCCTGGCCGCAGTTGATCCAGTGACGAGCGTGGTACACGTGCAGGAATTGCGCTGCAGCGATTTGCGACAAGCCGATGGTGCTGACGTAGCAGGTATCGCGGCCGAAAGCTTTGTTCATTTCTTCGTAGACGCGTTGCGGCTTGACCGGCACGTTCTCGAAATGGGTACGGCGCTGCATGGTGCGCTTGCGCTCCTGGCACTCGCCCAACCAGGCCGAACGGTCTGGCAACTTGCCGGCTGCGTTCAATTCTTTCGCGATTTCGACGAACAAGGTCAATGCTGCCTTGGCGTCCGACACGATGCCGTAGTCCGGACCGAACACGCGGCCGATCTGGGTCGGTTCGATATCGACGTGGACGAACTTGCGGCCCTTGGTGAAGACTTCCACCGAACCGGTATGACGGTTAGCCCAACGATTGCCGATGCCGAGCACGAAATCGGATGCCAGCATGGTGGCGTTGCCGTAACGGTGGCTGGTCTGCAAACCGACCATACCGGCCATTTGCGGATGATCGTCAGGGATTGCGCCCCAGGCCATCAGTGTCGGAATCACCGGCACGCCGGTCAATTCCGCGAATTCGACTGCCAGATCAGCAGCATCGGCATTGATCACGCCGCCGCCGATAGTCAGCAATGGACGCTCTGCTTCATTCAGCATGGTCAAGGCTTTTTCGATCTGCGCACGCGATGCTGTCGGCTTATAGACAGACAAAGGCTCGTAAGTGTCCGGATCGAATTCGATCTCAGCCATTTGCACATCGAAAGGCATGTCGATCAAGACCGGGCCTGGACGGCCGGAACGCATGATGTGGAAAGCTTGCTGGAACACGCGTGGCAACAAGGCCGGCTCGCGCACTGTGACAGCCCATTTGGTGACTGGCTTGGCGATGGATTCGATATCGACCGCCTGGAAGTCTTCCTTGTACAGACGAGCGCGCGGCGCCTGGCCGGTAATGCACAAGATTGGAATCGAATCAGCCTGGGCCGAATACAGGCCGGTGATCATGTCGGTGCCGGCCGGGCCGGAAGTACCGATACAGATACCGATGTTGCCTGGATTGGCGCGGGTGTAGCCTTCAGCCATGTGCGATGCGCCTTCAACGTGGCGCGCCAGCGTGTGCTCGATCCCGCCATGCCGTTTCATTGCAGAGTAGAACGGGTTGATTGCGGCACCCGGCACGCCAAAGGCTTGCACACAGCCCTCTTTTGCCAAAACGTGCATTACTGCGTCTACTGCCTTCATCTTTGCCATGTTGCCTCCGAGTTACTAAATAGGAATTATTGCCAATGCGTCATTGCCACTGCCTGCGACTTGCCCTCGCCGTCTCTCGTTTTCGTTTCCGCCTGGTACGCTGCGGATCGATAGATATTCGATAGCTAAGCGAGAGACAGCCAAAGACTGCCGAGTGGATGAAGCACATGCTATAACCAAACATATTGTTTGATAAGAAGACAAACAATCGTTTTATTCGATACACCAAGTATGGAATACTAAAAAAATGGCATAATGCAAATAACCAAGATGAGTCACTAGGCAGGAAGAGACATGGACAAACTCAAACAGATCGAAGCATTCGTCAGCGTGGTCGAAAAAGGCAGCCTGGCAAGTGCGGCGCTGGAGCAAAACATCACTCCTGTGATGTTGGGACGACGCATCGACGCGCTGGAAAAACGGCTGGGCACCAAGCTCATGCACCGCACCACCCGTCACCTCACATTGACCGAGCAAGGCACGGTGTTCCTCGACCATTGCCGCAAACTGCTGACTGAGCTGGATATCGCCGAGAAGATCATCTCGGAAGGCCGGCACAAGGCGACCGGCCATCTGGTGGTATCGGCGCCGGCGGCGTTCGGCCGCAAACACGTGGCGCCGCATGCGCCCGCCTTCATCGCCACCAATCCTGAAGTACAGATATCATTCAACCTGACCGACCGCGTGGTCGACCTGGTGCGCGAGGGCTACGACATCAGTATCCGCATCGGCGGCGCTATCGATCCGAATTTCGTTGCGGTCAAGCTCGCCAGCAACCGGCGCGTGGTGTGCGGCACGCCGGAATACTTTCATCGCAACGGCATTCCCAAAACACTGGAAGACATCGCCAACCACAATTGCCTGTCCTTCAATCTGCAAGGCGGGCAGCAACGCGGCTGGTATTTCCAGCAAGGCGGCAAACCGGTAATCATCAAGACGGCCGGCAACCTGGATTGCAACGACGGTGAGTTGCTGCATCGCTGGGTCAGTGAAGGTTTGGGGTTGGGTTGGCGATCGACCTGGGAAATCGAATCGCAACTGGCATCGGGTGAACTGCTGACGGTACTGGATGAATTTGCGCTGCCGCACTACGACATCATGGCGGTCTATCCGCAGCAGCGCCATTTGCCGGCGAAGGTACGTTTCTTTATTGATCGCTTGAAATCGATCTATGCGCAGCCGGATTACTGGAGCAAGAGCTGAAAATTCAGGTCGACGGGTAAAAACATCATTTCCCCTCATTTCCTTGATGCAATCCGGAAACCGATTTCGCTCAGAACTGTCCAACCTGGTCAACCGAGCCAGTCTCGACATCGTTTTAGTGTGGTGCAACGCACATACGCAATATTACGAAGTACTACACTGAATACTCCAACTCATATTCATATCACGAGGCAGCTATGATCATCCGCAGAACATCCCAACAAGCCATGCTGGCTGCAGTCATCGGCGGCGCGCTGCTGCTCGGCGGCTGCGCTGCACCGTATGGCGGGCAGGGCTACGGCAACCAGGGATACAACAATCAAGGCTACGCCAGTCCCCCGCAGCAGACTTACCCGGGTTACCAACAAGGCTATCAGCAAGGCTACCAACAAAACAATAGCGGCAATTACGGTGTGGTCGACGCCATCGATGTCGTCAACACACCTAGCCAAGGCATCGGCGGCGCGGTGGTCGGCGGCGTACTGGGTGGCGTAGTCGGCCATCAGGTCGGTCACGGCAGCGGCAACACCCTGGCCACTATCGCCGGCGTCGTCGGCGGTGCGGTAGTTGGTAATCAGCTGGAGGCCCGCAACAGCCCCGGCTCCACTTCCTACAACGTGCGCGTGCGCATGAACAACAACGGCTACCAGACCATCAGCGTCAGCAACCCGGGCGATCTGCGGGTTGGCGACCGGGTGCGGATTGATAACGGTCAGATTTCGCGCTACTGATACGCCGAAGCTGCGTACTTGATTAGTCCGTTAGCATCCGGCATTTCGCCGGATGCAGAATAACAAGGAGGCATCATGAACATGCAACTGAAACCGCTATGGCTGTCATTTTTTATCGCAGCTAACGCTTTTGCGCTACATGCCAACGCAGCTGAAGAAAACGTACAGTACAGGGATCCGCCGCGTTGGGGCATTGAAGACAGGACACCGCAAGCGCGCTACCAGACAATGAAGAAGGAAAATACGAATGCCTATGCGCAGGCAATGAATGATTGCCGTGCAATGCGCGGCCGCGAGGCCGGCGATTGCAAGAAGGAAGCCCGGATGAATTTTGATCGGGACATGCAACGCGCACGTGAAATGACGTCGCAACGGCGTTGATGGAAGAGTTTTCGCGGATTACCGATAAGCTACGTCAAAGATAAGAAAGAAGTAGGGTGGGCACGATTTTGTGCCCACGCGTGAACTCCCTCTACTTACATGCTCGTCTCGATACCGCTTGCGTCTGCGCTCCGGTTATCACGGTCCGCGTGGGCACAAAAGCGTGCCCACCCTACGAACCAAAACAAAAAAGCCCGCTTGCGCGGGCTTTTTCTATTTTGGCGTCCCCAGGGGGATTCGCCTACATGCCGCAGGCCGCTGAATCGCTTGCAAGCGATTCCCTTCTCATCCCCCGCGTAAGCCGCGCAGGCGGCTTACTTGTGGCCACCAAAACAAAAAAGCCCGCTTGCGCGGGCTTTTTCTATTTTGGCGTCCCCAGGGGGATTCGAACCCCCGTACTCACCGTGAAAGGGTGATGTCCTAGGCCTCTAGACGATGGGGACAGTAATCTGTCCGTGTTGCTGACCTTTTACTACCTTGCTTACTCTTACTACTTACAGAAACAATAAAGGCCGCAATAGGCGGCCTTATTGATTGTATCGAATCTGCCTGATATCGAAAATCTTCGATCAATATTTGATCGCTTACCTGTCGATACCAAGATAATTCTGGCGTCCCCAGGGGGATTCGAACCCCCGTACTCACCGTGAAAGGGTGATGTCCTAGGCCTCTAGACGATGGGGACAGTAATCTGTCCGTGCTACGTTGTGTACTGCGTTTACTACCTGCTACTGCTTCCAACTATTCGCTGGTGGAGGTAAGCGGGATCGAACCGCTGACCTCTTGCATGCCATGCAAGCGCTCTCCCAGCTGAGCTATACCCCCGTTTGCAGAAGCGAGATTATAGCAAGCTTATTTAGAGCTTGTAAATCCCGATTTGCAGATTTATTGCAGATTTACGCCAGGTACGGCGTTAAACGCGCAATAACAACATCCCGGCCAAGCAATTCAAGTACTGCATCGATCGCCGGTGTTTGCAATTGGCCGGTCAGCATCAAACGCAGTGGCATCGCGATCTGAGGCATCTTCAGCGTATGCGCAGCCAGTACTTCCTTGATCATCGGCGCCAGGCTTTCCTTGTTCCATTCAACCGTTGCGCAACGCGCGGCGAAATCAGCCAGGGCCGGTTTGACCGCATCGGTAAAGTGTTGCGTCAACAAAGCGGCATCCGGCACCGGCTTGCGATAGAACAGCATGGCCGCAACCCCGATTTCGTTGACGGTATGGGCGCGCTCTTTCAACAGGCCGATCACTTTCGGCAATTCAGGCGCATTGCTGAAATCGGCGCCGTCCTGTTCCATCAGCGGCTTGACCATCGTCGCCAGGCGCGCATTGTCGGCCAGCTTGATGTAGTGATTGTTGATCCATGCCAATTTCTCCGGATTGAATTGCGCCGGTGATTTCGACAGGTGATCGAGATCGAACCACGCGCAAAACTGCTCCATGCTGAAAATCTCGTCGTCGCCATGGCTCCAGCCGAGGCGCGCCAGGTAGTTCAGCATCGCTTCCGGCAAATAGCCTTGCGCCGGATAATCCATCACGCTGACCGCACCATGGCGCTTCGACAGTTTTTCGCCGTCTGCGCCCAGGATCATCGGCACGTGACCGTACAACGGCAACGTTGCCCCCAACGCCTTCAGGATATTGATCTGGCGCGGCGTGTTGTTGACATGATCGTCGCCGCGGATGACGTGGGTGATTTCCATATCCCAATCGTCTACCACTACGCAGAAATTGTAGGTTGGCGTACCGTCCGGACGCGCAATCACCAGATCGTCCATTTCGCGATTCGAGATGGTGATGTTGCCCTTGACTACGTCATCCCAGCTGACGTCGCCGTCCAGCGGATTCTTGAAACGCACCACCGGCGTGCGATCGGCCGGCACCGGCGGCAAAGTCTTGCCAGGCTCCGGACGCCAGGTACCGTCGTAACGCGGCTTTTCACCGGCAGCGCGCATGCGCTCGCGCATCGCTTCGACTTCTGCCGGCGACGAATAACAGTGATAGGCAGTGCCTTCTTGCAGCATTTGTGCGATCACTTCGCGATAGCGGTCCATGCGCCGCATCTGGTAGAACGGACCTTCATCGTGTTCCAAACCGAGCCACTGCATGCCGTCGATGATCGCCTGCACGGCTTCCGGCGTCGAGCGTTCCAGATCGGTATCTTCGATGCGCAACACGAAAGTGCCGCCGAAATGGCGGGCATAGGCCCATGAAAACAGTGCGGTACGCGCGCCGCCCAAATGCAGGTAGCCGGTCGGGCTAGGGGCAAAACGGGTACGGATCGGCTTGGAAGAAGCTGCGGAAGTTGAAGCTGAGGCTGGAGTGCTGACAGTCATGATAAATAAAAACGGCCTTGGATTGCCAAAGCCGCTATCAGGGAAAACCCCATTTTACCGCGTTGCACCAGCGGATGGAACCGCTAGCCGGTAATGGTTCAGGCGAGGGGTTCAGCCGAGACCCGCGCGAATCTCTATTTAACGGTAATGTTGATGGTCTTACTCAACTCCGGACCATAAGACTGGTGAGCACCGTTGGCAAATTGCATGGTCAGCTTGTATTTCCCTGGTGGCAGCGTGACGCTGGCTTCGGTTTGTCCCTTGCCAAAATGCAAATGCTTGTCATCCACCGGGATCGACTGCCCCGCCGGAATGCTGTCTTCATTGATCAGCAGATGGTGGTGACCGGTACCTGGCGTCATGTCGCCGGCCGGCTTGACTTCCATGCCGCTGACGCCGAATTTGACGGTAAACGGACTGCTGACCACCGCGCCATCCGCCGGCTCGATGAAGGAAACCGATGCGGCGTGGGCCATCTGCGGCAACAGGCTGGCGCTCAGCAATGCTGCGGAAAACAGTACGGAAAAAATGCGTGATTTCATTGTCTTCTCCTTCATGTGGGAATTCTGAATAAAATCTGTGCAACGAACCGAGAGCAACAATCATATTAGGAAACCACCATGTTGGCTGACCACGGCAATTTATTGACCAAGCTACCGCCGGATGGTTCGGCAGAAGTGTTCGAGCTTCTGCACCAGCGCGCCGGCCTGAAAATCGAACGCATCGTTTCCAATGGCCAGGCCAGTCCGCCCGGCTTCTGGTACGACAATCCCCAGGAGGAATGGGTGCTGCTACTCAGCGGCAAGGCCGGATTGACGCTGGAAGGCACGGCAGATGAACATGTCATGCAACCGGGCGCCTGGCTCCACCTTCCTGCGCATTGCCGCCATCGGATTGAATGGACCGATGCAGCGCAGCCCACAATCTGGCTGGCGATACATCATGACGTTGGCAACTAATCGAACTAATCGTTCTTGATGACGATAGTTGGAAACTTACTGCTCATATCCTTGGCTTTTTCCGCGACCTTGATCGCCACCTTGCGCGCGATCTCTTTATAGATGTACGCCACCGGGCCATCTGGCTCGGCCACCACGGTCGGCGTGCCGGAATCTGTCTGCTGGCGGATCGACATCGTCAGCGGCAAGGCGCCGAGGAAATCAACGCCGTATTCGCCGCACATCCTGGCGCCGCCGCCTTCACCGAAGATGGCTTCGGCATGTCCGCAATTCGAGCAGATATGGGTACTCATGTTCTCGACGATGCCAAGGATCGGAATGCCGACCTTCTCGAACATTTTCAAACCCTTGCGCGCATCCAGCAAAGCGATGTCCTGCGGCGTGGTGACGATCACGGCGCCGGTCACAGGCACCTTTTGCGACAAGGTCAGCTGGATATCACCGGTGCCCGGCGGCATGTCGACGATCAGGTAATCCAGATCGCGCCAGTTGGTCTGCTCCAGCAACTGTTGCAAAGCCTGGGTGACGATCGGGCCGCGCCACACCATCGGCTCGTCCGGATCGACCATGAAGCCGATGCTGGAGACTTGCAGGCCGTGGTTTTCCAGCGGCTCCATGGTTTTGCCATCCTTGGTTTCAGGACGGCCGCTGATACCCATCATCATCGGTTGCGAAGGGCCGTAGATATCGGCATCGAGAATCCCGACCTGCGCGCCTTCGGCGGCCAGCGCCAGGGCCAGGTTGACCGCAGTGGTCGATTTGCCGACGCCGCCCTTACCGGAGGCCACTGCGATGATGTTCTTGACGTTAGACATCAGCTTGACGCCGCGCTGCACTGCGTGCGATTGTATTTTTGAATAGACATGGGGGCTGACCTTGCCGACACCGTCCAGCGCGCCGACCGCAACCGTGGCCGCATCCCCGATCAAGGCGAACTGGCTCTTGGCCGGATAATCCAGCTCGATATCAAACAATACATCAGCGCCTTCCAGCCGGATATTCCTGGCCGACTTGCTGCTGATCAGATCCTTGCCGGTATTCGGGTCGATCACACTGGACAACGCTGCCTTGACCGCTTCAATCGTGACGCTCATTACTTTTCCTCTGCAGGTGCTTTATAAGATGCGCCAAGTCTAAACCAAATCGCCGGTTTTCCGCTGGTGTCGCTCTGGTTCAAAACAGGATCAGGGCAAGGATAGATACAACGATTAGAGCAAGGACTGCCCTGTCACTGCTAAAATCACTCTTTTATTCCAACCCGCAGCGCTTGTCGTTGCAAATTCATTGCCAAATGAGCATCACTTTGACTTCAACTCCTCGCCAACTATTCGTTACTACCGCCCTGCCTTACGCCAACGCAGCGTTCCACATCGGCCACATCATGGAATATATCCAGGCCGACATCTGGGTGCGGTTCCAGCGAATGCAGGGCCACGAGGTCAATTTTGTCGGTGCTGACGACGCCCACGGCGCGCCGATCATGATCGCAGCAGAAAAAGCCGGCATCACGCCGCAGGAATTCGTGGCGCAGATCGCTGCCGGCCGCAAGCAATACCTGGACGGCTTCCATATCGCCTTCGATAACTGGCACTCGACCGACGGTCCGGAAAACCACGAACTGTCGCGCGACATCTATCGCAAGCTGAAAGCAGCAGGCTTCATCGCGACCAAGACCATCGAACAATTCTTCGATCCGGTCAAGAACATGTTCCTGCCGGACCGCTACATCAAGGGCGAGTGCCCGAAATGCGGCGCCAAGGATCAGTATGGCGATTCCTGCGAAGTCTGCAGCTCGGTGTATGCGCCTACCGACCTGAAGAATCCCTACTCGACGCTGACCGGCGCGACACCGGTGATGAAATCGTCGGAACACTTTTTCTTCAAGCTGTCCGACCCGCAATGCGTGGAATTCCTGCGCGGCTGGGCGTTGGGCAATGCCGATGGTAAGCCTCGCCTGCAATCCGAAGTCGCCAACAAGGCCAAGGAATGGCTGGAAAGCGACGGCGGCATGGGCGACTGGGATATCAGCCGCGACGCGCCTTATTTCGGTATCGAGATTCCGGATGAGCCGGGCAAGTATTTCTATGTCTGGCTGGATGCGCCGGTCGGCTACCTGGCTTCGCTCAAGAATTATTTCGGCAAGATCGGACGCGACTACGACGCCTTCATGGCAGATCCGAAGACCGAGCAGTATCACTTCATCGGCAAGGACATCACCTATTTCCATACCCTGTTCTGGCCGGCCATGCTGCACTTCTCCGGGTTGAAAGTGCCAAACAATGTGTTCGTGCACGGCTTCCTGACAGTCTCTGGCGAAAAAATGTCGAAATCGCGCGGCACCGGTATTTCACCGCTGCGCTATCTCGAACTCGGCATGAATCCGGAGTGGATGCGCTACTACATCGCAGCCAAACTGAGCGCCAAAGTGGAAGATATCGATTTCAATCCGGAAGACTTTGTCGCCCGCGTGAATTCCGACTTGATCGGCAAGTACATCAACATCGCCAGCCGCGCTGCCGGTTTCATCGCCAAGAAATTCGATGGCAAGCTGAGCATGGCCTGGGCGACCGACAGCGATCCGTTCCTGGCCAGGCTGCGTGCAGTTGCAACCGATGTCCAGGCGCTGTACGACGGCCGCGAATATGGCAAAGCCTTGCGCGCAGTGATGGAACAAGCTGACCTCATCAACGCTTACGTCGACGCCAACAAGCCGTGGGAACTGGCCAAGGATCCAAGCAAGGAAGCGGCCCTGCATGAAGTCTGCAGCCGCTTGCTGGAAGCCTTCCGGATCCTCACCATTTACCTGAAACCGGTGTTGCCGGCGCTAGCAGCGCAGGTTGAAGATTTCCTGCAGATCCAGCCGCTGGTGTGGTCCGACGTGACCCGTCCGCTGGCCGACGGCCATCGCATCAACGCCTACTCGCACCTGATGACACGGGTCGAGCCGAAGATGCTGGATGCCTTGTTTGATGCACCAGCGCCAGCAGCGGCCGTGGCTGCAACAGAAGTTGCTGCCACCGCAAACAGCAGCGCCAGCACAATTGAACCGCTGGCCGCCGAAATCAAGATCGACGATTTCGTGAAGGTCGATTTGCGCATCGCCAAGATCGTCAATTGCGAGCATGTAGACGGTTCCGACAAATTGCTGCGACTGACGCTTGACGCCGGCGAAGGCCGCTTGCGCAATGTATTCTCCGGCATCAAGTCTTCCTACCAGCCGGAAGAGCTGATCGGAAAACTGACGGTGTTGGTGGCTAACCTGGCGCCACGCAAGATGAAGTTCGGTATTTCAGAAGGCATGGTGTTGGCCGCTTCGGCCGCCGACGAAAAAGCCAATCCGGGCATCTACGTGCTCAATCCGTGGCCAGGCGCAGAGCCTGGCATGCGGGTCAGCTAAGAAACTTAGCAACTTAAGCCACGCCAGATGAATCTGCAGGTTCGTGAAGCCAGCGCCGACGATGCCGCACTGATCGCCGACCTGACTCGCGCCTGCTGGGCCGAACGTGTCACCGCCCTCTCCAGCGGCCATCGCGAGCAAACGGAACGGGTACAACAAGATCTGCAACGCGGCGGCGGCTTCGTGCTGTCGCTGGATAACCAGCCGATCGGTTCAGTGCGCTGGCTGCCGTCAGATACCGAAACCGAGGTCTGGGAAATTTTGCGCATGGGTGTGCTGCCGGCCTATCGCGGCCAGGGTTTGTCGCAGCATTTGATGGAAGCGGTGATTCATCGCGCCCGCAGCGCAGATGTCCAGGAACTGCGGCTGGCAGTGCGCGCAGATCAAACCAAAGTGGTCGATTTGTATGCCGTGTTTGAATTCGAACTGGCGCCGGAACTTGAATATACCCGCGCCAATCCGCTGGAAGAACCGCCGGTGGTGATGCGGCGCTGGCTCCGGCGTTAATACCTGGTAAGTGCGCCTGGTAAGTGCGCCCGATTAGTGCCCGTACATCTGCGATACCGAAGTACCTGTCACCAGCCCGCTGGTGATATCCATATGCACATTAAAGAAAGCCTGGCTGGCGTCGCTCTGGATATAACGCCAATCCCACACTTCTTCGTTCTTCCGCTTGAACTGCACCACAGTGCGTGGCCGGCCTAGCATCTGGCGCACTTGTTCCTTAGGCATACCGACCTTGATCCTGGCGAAATTCTCTTCGGTCAGCACCTGCTTGTAATCGCTCAGTTTGCCATCCTTACCGATATAGAACATCCAGGTGCGGGCGCCGGCTGGTCCTTTCGGATACTCCAGCGTGCGTTCACCGTCCTCTTTTTCCCACACCGTATCTGGCTGGCCCATGGCGTTGACGACATCGGCTTCCGACGACACCCCGCGGTTCAGTTTTTCCAATCCGGCCTCCTGTACGAAATTACCGTTCTGGTCGCAAGCGGCAATGAAAAATGGCGCAACAAATGGGACAACTACGGTCAAAATCCTGCGTACCCACGGGTTCATGTTGCCTCCTCTATCCGATAGTAGTCTAAGTATATCGTCATTTTGTTGCCACTTGGATATGTGGCAATACCGGTACCCCGGGACGACAAACCGTTCGGACGGCCCGAAATAGCATAAAATAGCGCTTGATCCCAGCCCATTATCAAAGCACCCATGAAATTTTCCAAACAAATTAACGGTTACCAATCCGACATCACCAAGTTCGTTGAAGAACTCAAGGAAAAGAATCCAAAGCTGGAAGAACAGCAGCTCGCCGGCCGCGCCCTGCTGTGGGACAAGACCCCGATCGACCTGGACAGCCAGCTGCGCACTCAGGAATCGCGCGTCGATCAACAGCCGTATGTGTATCAAAACAATCACTAATTCACAATTCACTCAAGATCAGGTAACGATCAGATGAGCCAGAATTCGTCGGATGCTGCCGAACTGACACTAGAAGGCCAACCCGATTCGACACCGAATGTGATCGATGGCGTGGCTTTTGCGCGCCTGTACGGCGAGCCGCTGTTCCGCATGCCGACCGATCTCTACATTCCGCCGGATGCGCTGGAAGTCTTCCTGGAAGCATTCGAAGGCCCGCTCGACCTGCTACTGTACCTGATCCGCAAACAGAATTTCAATATCCTCGACATCCCGATGGCGCAAGTCACCTTGCAATATCTGGAATATGTCGACCAGATCCGCATCACCAACCTGGAACTGGCCGCCGAGTATTTGCTGATGGCAGCCATGCTGATCGAAATCAAATCGCGCATGCTGCTGCCGGTCCGCAAAACCGACAACGAAGAAGCCGAAGATCCGCGCGCAGAACTGGTGCGGCGCTTGCTGGAATACGAGCAGATGAAGCTGGCGGCACGCGAGATCGACGCCCTGCCGCAACTCGGGCGCGATTATGTCCGCACCCAGATCTATATCGAGCAGAGCATCGTCACGCGCTGGCCGGAAGTCAATCTGGACGATCTGCAAGCCGCCTGGGCCGATGTCATCAAGCGCGCCAAGCTGACCGCCCACCACACCATCAGCCGCGAAGAACTGTCGGTACGGGAACACATGACAGGGATTTTGCGGCGCCTGCAATCGTCGCGCTTTGTCGAGTTCGCGGAATTGTTCGATCCGTCGCGCGGTGTGCCGGTGCTGGTGGTGAATTTCATCGCCATGCTGGAGCTGGCGAAAGAAACGCTGATTGAAATCACCCAGGCCGAACCGTTCGCGCCTATCTATGTACGACTAGCCTACTCGCCCACCTACGCGGCCGCATAAGCGTCGGCTTTGTCAACACACCAAACCAGCGAACCAAACCAGTGATGCGCTGCATCCCGAATTAAAATAACCGACCTCCGATTTAGATATGAAAATCATTTCCTCGATTGAAGAGCTACGCGATCAACTGCGCGGCCAACTGCGTACCGCGTTTGTCCCGACCATGGGCAATCTGCATGAGGGCCACCTGTCGCTGATGCGGCTGGCAAAAAAACATGGCGACCCTATCGTCGCCTCGATCTTCGTCAATCGCCTGCAGTTCGGCCCCAATGAAGATTTCGACAAGTACCCGCGCACCTTTGCCGCCGACGTCGCCAAGCTGGAAAAAGAAGGCGTCTACGTCCTGTTTGCACCTACCGAGAAAGACTTGTATCCGGAGCCGCAGGAATTCCGCGTGCGGCCGCCCGACGATCTTGGCAATACGCTGGAAGGTGAATTCCGCCCCGGTTTCTTTACCGGCGTCACCACGGTTGTCCTCAAGCTGTTTTCCTGCGTCCAGCCAAGAGTCGCCGTATTCGGCAAGAAGGATTATCAACAGCTGATGATCGTGCGCAATATGGCGAAGCAATTTGCCTTGCCGACTGAAATCATCGCCGCCGAAACCTGGCGCGCCGACGATGGACTGGCGCTTTCCTCGCGCAATATGTATCTGTCTGAAGACGAACGCGCGGAAGCACCGAGCCTGTTCAAGACGCTCAACCAGGTGGCCGACGAAGTACGTGCAGGCCATCTCGATATTTTCGAACTGGAAAAGCAGGCGATGGCGCAACTTGGCAGCCGCGGCTGGAAGCCGGATTACATCTCGATCCGCAAACGCAGCGACCTGCAAGCGCCGGCCGCCGGCGATCTGGCGCAAGGCGAAAAACTGGTGGTACTGGCCGCAGCCAAGCTGGGCACTACGCGCCTGATCGACAATCTGGAAATCTGAGCCAGGATGCTACCGTGCAGCGGCCGCAACAGTACAATCACGACGGACTAACGCGCGTCGGACTGGCGCGCCTCTGGCTGGCAACGGCCGGACTCGCTGCGCTGGCTTCGTCCGCCGCTGGCGCGAACGCCCAGGGCATTACAGTGCGCGACGATGCACAGCACAAGGTTGTGCTGGCGCAGCCCGCGCATCGCATCGTCAGCCTGGCACCGCACGCGACTGAACTCCTGTTTGCCGCCGGTGCCGGCGCTTACGTGGTCGGTGTCAGCGACTATAGCGACTACCCTCCTGCCGCCAAGCAAATACTTTCCGTCGGCAGCAGCAGCGCATTGGATATCGAACGCATTGTTTCCCTCAAGCCGGATCTGGTAGTGGCCTGGAGCAGCGGCAATTCAGCTAGCCAGATTGCCAGGTTGCGCGCGCTCGGCATTCCGGTTTTTGAAAGCGAACCGCGACAACTGGATGCAGTTGCTTCGTCCCTGCTACGGTTGTCTCAACTGGCCGGCACCGAAGAAAGTGGCGCCGCCGCCGCCGTCGCTTTCAGGGCGCGCATGGCACAGCTTGACGCGACCTACAGGCAACGGTCGACTGTGCGGGTGTTTTATCAGATTTGGAAAAAACCGCTGATGACGCTCAATGACAGCCATATGGTGACTAGCGTGATCCATTTATGCGGTGGTGAAAACGTGTTCGGCAAGCTGCCGCAACTGGCGCCGACCGTCAGCACTGAGGCGGTGTTGCAAGCTAATCCGGAAGTGATCTTTGCAGCGGATGGCGGCAACTCACCCGGCGCCAGCTGGCAACGTTTTCCCCAGCTCGCCGCGGTTGCCGGCAACAATCTGTTTACCCTGACCCCCAACTGGATGAGCCGCCCCGGACCCCGCATCCTGGACGGCGCCACCGAACTATGCGAGAAACTGGATCTGGCCAGGAGTCGACGCCGGTAGTTTTTTGGTCTCCCCTTGAGCCAAGAAGACCCTCAGGACACTCCGGGAACGGGCATGAACAAACGCCGTGAACCGTTTTCCACCACTTCAAACGGACAGGCAAATGCGGCTTGCAAGATCTCGGGCTGCAGCACGCTTTCGGTATTGCCCTGCCACACCTGGCCATCTCCCAGCAGCAGCACATGGCTTGCATAACGCGCCACCAGATTGATATCGTGACAAGCCGCGATCACCGCTTTTTGCGGCGGCAATCGACGCAATAATTCCATCACGACGATTTGCGCCGCGGCGTCCTGATGTGCGGTAGGTTCATCCAGCATGAATAACAACGGGTCTTGCGTCAGCAAGGTAGCCAACGCCACCCGCTGCCGTTCGCCACCGGACAAGTACATCACATCATGGTCGCTGAAAGCGGACATCCTGACCTGCTCCAGCGCTTGCATCGCCAGCGCCCGGTCTTCTTCCTCATCCCAGCCAAAACCGAACTGATACGGATGGCGGCCTGCGATCACCGCCGCCAGCACGCTGCTGGAAAACGCATCGGCTTGCTGCTGCGCCAACAATCCACGCAAACGCGCCAGCTGCTGCGCCGAAGTTGACTGGATATCTTCACCCTGGATCAGCACACGGCCACCAGCGGGACGGCTCAGGCCAGCCAACGTATGCAATAAAGTAGTCTTGCCGATGCCGTTACGGCCGAGCACGCACCAGAACTGGCCTGTCGCAACCTGCCAGTCAAGTCCGCTGCACAAGACCCTGCGGCCGACACTGACACTCAGTTGTTCAGTGCTCAATAATGGGATAACCGTTTCGCTCATGGCCGGCTCCTCATGCCTTGCTGCGCGACAGTAGCCACAAGAATACCGGCACGCCGACCAGAGCTGTAATCACGCCAACCGGCAGCTGAGTCGGCGCAACCAAGGTACGCGCCGCCAGATCTGCCAGCACCAGCGCTGCGCCGCCGACCAGCGCACTGGCCGGCAACAAGATCCGCTGATCATTACCGACCAGCAGGCGTATCGCATGCGGTACCACCAGGCCGATAAAAGCAATCGTGCCGGCCACCGTAACCGCAGCCGCTGTCGCCAGCGAGGCCGCACACAGCGTCAGCAGTCGTAAGCGCAGCACCGGCACCCCAAGCAACTGCGCAAAACCTTCACCTCGCGCCAACAGATTCAACTGCCGCGCATTCAACACGCTCCATACCAGAATCAACAGCAGCAGCACGGCCGCCGGCAACAACAGGCGCGCATCTTCCAGATCGCCCATCAGCCAGAACAGCATGCCGCGCAACTGGCCGTCAGGCGCCAGTGTCAGCACCAGCGTTACGATCGCACCGAAGCCGGTGGCGATCATCACGCCGGTCAATATCAAGCGATGGCCGCTGTGCTGGGCGACACCGGGCGAGCGCCGCAGCGCCCGCTGCGCCAGTCCGAACAACAGCAATACCGCCAGCCCGGCGCCAAGCGCCGCGCCCGATGCGGCAGCAATGTCGCCCATGAAACCGAAGTGGCTGGCGATTAATAAAGCGGATAATGCCCCGGCAGCGGAACCGCCGGACAAACCAAGAACATATGGATCGGCCAGGGGATTGCGCAGCAACACCTGCATCAACGCTCCCGCCAAGGCCAGCAAGCCGCCAACCACGAACGCGGTCAGCGCACGGGGCAAGCGTAAGGAAAGATAAATCTGATCGGCCGCCAAGCCGCAACCACTGCTGCCACACGACACCGCGAGCGCCAGCGCCAATGCTGCGAATAACGCTAAGCAGCACAAGATGGCGATGGCACGACGCAGGGTAATAAGGCTAGTCAATGGTGTGGGTAATTCGTTGGTTAGCTAGAAAATTGCAGTAGCTCTACAGGCCGTAGCGAGCGGCTCAAGGTCTGGTCGAGAAGCGCAGCTGTACGGACGTACAGCGAGTATCGCAGACCAGAGATTGAGTCGCGCAGTAGGCGTGTAGTGCTACTGCTGCCAATTTACACCAACAAACAGCCCGCGTGATGGCTGATTGTAGCCATAGGCAGTCTGGTAATCGCGATTAAACAGATTGTCGATACGGCCAAACAATGATATTTCCTTGTTCAACTGATAGCGCGCATTGGCGTTCGTCAGCCAATAAGGAGCCAGCGTCGGATTGCCAGGAATATCGGTACGAGTGTCGGTGTATTGGACATCAGCACCAATGCGCCAGGCACCGAAGCTTTTAGCCGCGCCGAGCGAACCCAGCGTTTTAGCACGCCGCACCAATGTTTGGCCGGTCGATTCGTCCTTCGGATCCTGCAGGGTCAAACTGGCGCGCCAGTCGATTGCCACCAAAGTAGTGCTGGCGCTCAGCTCCAGCCCCTGGTTCTTGGCGCGTGCAATATTAATGGTTTGAAAGGTAACCGGATCGTAACCGAACTGGTCGCGCGTGCGGGTATCGAACAGCGTGGCGCGTAACAACGTAGCACCGGCTGCGTACTGCACGCCCAGCTCGTAAGATTTCGAACGTTCCGCCTTCAGGTTGACGTTGCCGTACAACGGGTCGAACAATTGCACCGGCGTCGGCGCATTGAATGCAGTCGATGCATTGGCGATCAGCTTGACGCTATCGGTCAACGCGTAGCCGTAACCGAGGTAACCGGTATTGTCCGAACCTGAGCCGCCGACATCGTCGTGACGTACATTCACTTGGAATTGATTCGCACCGAGCTTGCCGTTCACGCCGGCGTAAACGCTGGAAGTCGAACGCGAGTAGCTATTGCTGCTGTTGCCGTAGCTGCTGTTGGAGTTGACCTCGGCCTTTTCGCGACCGGCGTCGACACCTGCATTGGCCACCCACTGCGGCGCCAAACGCAACTCGTTGGCCCATTGCAGCAGGTTCTGCGTACTCTTGTAACCGTTGCTGCTGTTGCCGTAGATACTCAGGTCATCCAGGTTGTCGCGGTTAATGTTTTGCGACAAGGTCAGGGTTGAAGTCCAATCCTGGGTAAAGCTGTTTTTCGAGAACACCGCGATCGACTGGCTCTTCGAATGGCCGTTGTTCTGGTCGGTCGGCGTGCCATAAGCATCGTCGTAAGTGTACTTGGAATCGTTGGCGTAGACGCGAGCGCCGATCTCATTGCCCTTGCGCCATTCCTGCGATACCGAACCCGAGACGCTGGTATTGCCGTCGCCATTACGGTCCGGATTCACGTTCGGACTCTGCAAAGGATTCTGCGCCGAGAATCCATCTGTCTTGAAGCGTGTCAACGACAGCGCATAACTGGTATCGCCACTCTTGCCGTTGACGCCGACATTACCTTGGTAAGTGCCACGCGAGCCGGCCTCGACCGAAGCGTTGAACGCCGGTGCGCCGCTGCCGCGTTTGGTGAAGATCTGCACTACGCCGCCGATCGCTCCGGAACCGTAGATGGCTGAGACGTTGCCGCGTACGATTTCGATATGGTCGATCTGGTCCGGCAAGATATTCTCAAGCGCCGGCAAGCCGAACGAAGCCTGGCGCCGAAGCGGCACGCCGTCGATCATGATCAGGGTTTCCGAGGGATTCGCGCCGCGCATGAACAAGGAAGCCTGTTGGCCTGGGCCGCCGACGCGGGTGATCTGGATGCCGGCTTCGCGTTCCAGCAGTGCCGGCAGATCCGGCGCCTGCGAATTACGGATGTCTTCGGCGCTGATCACCGTGGTGTGCGGCAGCGCATCGGTCTGCGGTTGCTCGATGCGGGCAGCGGTAACCACCACTGGCACCAGAGGCTGGTCCTGCGTGGTTTGCGCCGATACGGCAGCAGATGACGTAGCAATTGAGAGGATAGCTGAAGCCAGCGCGAGCGGCTTCAAGGTCGCGCCGCAGCGGCGTGATAAAGATAATGTCATTTTTGGATACGATAAGAGTCCCCGGCCTGCTTCCCCGCAAGCCCGGTTACAACAGTAGTAGCGAACAAACACGGTGTGCTTGTTCCTTACTCCCCCTGATCTGGCCGGTATCCGGGCTAACAAGTCGGAGCGCATAACCTTCCCATGCCAAGCTCACGCATAAGTTCATGCATAAACTGAAACACAGTGGTAGAAGATACGCCCTGTCGCCAGACCAGAATCAAAGAATGAATTCAACCGGCGACGCTTGTTTTACCGTTGCGGGGGCAGCACACGTTGGCCGGCACTCTTGTCGAGCCGCCTGGCGCCGTGTTTCCCGTTTAACTGCGGACATGGACATGTCCGCATGCACCAAAACCCCGTCATTGTAAGGCCGACGCCGGTTTGCAGCAATTGCTGCATGCGTTCGCGTGCTTACACTGTGGTTAAATTCGCATTCCCGCGGTACAAAGCAGCCACCATGTCGGACTGCGTCACCATGCCGACCAGCCGCCGCTGATCATCGACAATCGGGATGTGATGAATGCCGGCATCGGATAAAGGCTGCACCAGTTCCACGATATGCGCATCTTCCAGCGCGCTCTGCACCGTGGCGGTCATGATCTGGCCGACCACTTCCGGCTTGTCGGAATGGGTATTGGTGGTGCGTCGGATGAACTGCTTGAGTTTCTGGTCAAAACCGGTGTACACCTGCAAATTCACCTGACGCATGAAATCGGTCTGGGTGATGATCCCGATCAGGCGCCGCGCCGAGTTAATCACCGGCAGCGCCTTGATGCGATGTTTCAATAACAAGGCCCATGCATCTTCCAGCGAAGTGCCATATTCAACGCTGATGACATCACGCGACATGATGTCGGCACAGGTAATCGCGCCGAAACGGCGTTGGTAGGCATGCAACTCCGTTTGCAGGATCAGGTCTTCCAGATCATCCCGGCTGACATCCAGAACCTGATTGTATTGGTGCAATACGTAATCCAGGTCTTCCTGCGTAAAACCGATGCGCCTGCCGCTGGGCTGGTCTTTAGTCTGATGCAATTTGCTGAGATCGGCATGGGCCACATGCGGATAGCGGCGGCGGGTGGCGTTGTTGAACAATAGCGCTACCGATAGCAGCAAAACGGAATTCAGCAACACCGGCGTCAGCACGAAATGAAAACCCTGGCTGGTCACCGCCGGGCCGCCCAGCACAGCGGTCAGCGCTACTGCGCCGCTAGGCGGATGCAGGCATCGCAAAGCGAACATGGCGCCGATTGCAGCGGAAACCGCAATCGCGGGCGCAAACACAGGATCGGGAATCCAGCGCGCGCAACTGACGCCAATCACGGCCGCCACCAGGTTGCCGCCGATGATCGACCACGGCTGCGCCAACGGGCTGGCCGGTACGCCAAACAACAAGACGGCAGAAGCACCCATCGGCGCAATCAGCAAAGGCAGGGGCGCGCTCGGGCTCAGCGCCCAGTGGCTCACCAATCCCGTCAACAGGATCCCCAGCAAGGCGCCACAGCAGGCGCGCAAGCGCTCGGTGGCATTGACCGTAACGGGCCCGGGAATAAAACCGCGCAGCCACAACCAGAACAAGTTCATCTTCTTTACTTTCGATTTAATTATTGCCCCGGACCTGTCAGCCACCGTAAGCATAGGTAAATTTATTATTCACGATCCGGCCCATCACGCGTGAGCGCTGATCCAGACCGACGTGATCTTTAGGATTCATGTTGACCACTCCTTGCGGGATGGTCAGGTCGTGCGTGTTTTCCAGCGCATTCCGCAACGCTATGCGAAATTGCTTGCTGCCCGGTTGCGCCGACTTGAGCGCTTGCGGCACCGCATTGGCGATCAGCATGTACGCGCCCCAGGCATCGGCGGCAAATTGGGTCACGGTGTCGACGCCATAGGCAGCTTCGTAGCGGCTGGTGAATGCCAGCGCGGTTTTCCTGACCGGATTCGATAACGGCAGTTGTTTAGCCACCACCGCCGGCCCGGTCGGAAAGAAAGTACCTTCGACATCCTTGCCGCCGACTTTCAGGAAATCGGCTGTGGCGATGCCGTGCGTCTGATAAATGCGCCCCTTGTAGCCGCGCTCGGCCAGGGTCTTCTGCGGCAATACCGCCGGCGTCGCCGAAGCGGCGATCAGTACCGCGTCCGGTTGCGCCGACATGATCTTGAGAACCTGCCCGGTGACGCTGGTGTCGTTGCGGTTGTAGCGTTCGCTGGCGACAACCTTGATTTTCCTGAGTTCGGCCAGATGCGAGAACTCGCGCCACCAGCTGTCGCCGTAAGCATCCGCAAAGCCGATGAACGCTGCAGTCTTGACGCCGTTGTCGGCCATGTGCTGGGTCAGGATGGTGGCCATATGCGAATCGTTTTGCGGCAGCTTGAAGACCCAGGCGCGCCTGGCATCTTGCGGCTCGACGATAGAGGCCGATGCCGCCAGCGCCAGCAGCGGCGTCTCTGCCTCGGACACCACATCCAGCAATGCCAGTGCGGCCGGCGTGGTATTCGGCCCCACGATCAGGTCGACTTTTTCTTCATTGATCAGCTTACGCACGTTGCGCACGGCGTTAGTCGGATCGGAAGCATCATCCAGGATGATGTACTCGACCTTCTGCCCGGCGATCTCTTTCGGCCATAACAGGATGGCATTTTTTGTCGACGCGCCAATCGCCGCCGCCGGCCCGGTTACCGCGATATCCACGCCGATCCGGATTTGCGCCAGGGCCGAACCGCCCCACATGGATAGAGCAACGGTGACTGGCAGCAGATAACAGCGCGTAAATTTGTGCATCGAATATCAATCCTGTTGGCACGGCATGAGGAGATTTCCACAAGGACAGGATTCTACTGGAATGTGACAAACAGCAAGCGGCAACGCGGCCCGGTTTTGCGTCGCTCAGGCGAGCTTAACCATCAAGACTGGGGTATTCATTGATCCAGAGCAAGAACTGCATTTTTTCCCATTGCTGGAGATAAAAATCGCGGAAAACCCGGATTGCGTTTGAAACAAATCTTGATTTTTCCAATAATTCGTATGATGATATGGTCACATTACGATAAAAATGCGCCGATAAGAAGGCCAAATGAGATAGCACTGGAAGAGACAAAATGTTCAATAAACTGACCGCCAATCGCACTTCCCTGAGCGATACCGTCGCCCAGGAATTGCTGAAAAAGATAGAAACCGGCGAATTCGGCCCGGGCGCAAAACTGCCCACAGAACCTGCCTTGTCCGAGCAATTCGGCGTCAGCCGCACCGTTGTGCGTGAAGCGATTTCCCGTTTGAAGAATGAAGGCGCAGTCGAGCCGCGCCAGGGCAGCGGCGTCTTCGTCAGCCAGCAAGGCCATCTGCGGCCCTTGCGGATCCAGTTCGACCAGGCTTCGTCGGCCGATGCGGTCTTGCAGATTGTTGAACTGCGGCGCGCCATTGACGCTGAAGTGGCTGCGCTGGCAGCGACCCGCCGCACCCCGCGTCAGCTGAAAGCCATCGAAAGCGCCTTGAAAGGCATCGCCGCCGATGTCGACGCCGGCGGCGACGGCGTGCTGGCCGATGTCATGTTTCATCGCAGCATCGCCGAAGCCACCGGCAATCCTTTCCTGCTGCAAACGCTGGCATTCCTGAGCCAATACCTGGAAGCCGCCACCGCAGTCACCCGCAGCAACGAAGCCCGGCGCGACGATTTCATGCGCCAGGTCTATGAAGAACATTCCGCCATCGCCGCCGCGATTGCCGCCGGCGACGCATTGGCCGCGCGCAATGCGGCACAAAACCATATGTTCAATGCGGCGCGTCGCTTGTCGCAAGGCGCTGTCGCCGCCAAGACTCCGCAAAAAACCAAGAGCACTGTAAAAAATCGCTAATCAGGATCAGACAATGACTATCAATGTAGGTGTAATCGGCCTTGGCGCCATGGGCTTGGGCGTTGCCCGTTCTTTGTTACGCGCAGGCTTGCGCACGCATGCATGCGATGTCCGCCCGGAAGTATTGCAACAATTCGCCAGCGAAGGCGGCATCGTCTGCAATAGCCCGGCCGAACTGGGCGCGCAATGTGAAGTCGTGATTACCGTTGTCGTCAACGCCGCACAAACCGAACAAGTGCTGTTCGGCGAGCAAGGTGCTGCGGCCACCATGCGTCCTGGGAGCCTGGTGATCGCCAGCGCTACCGTGGCGCCGGAATATGCCGTCAAGCTTGGCGAACGATTGGCGGCGCAACAGTTGCTGTTCCTCGATGCGCCACTGTCTGGTGGCGCGGCGCGCGCGGCATCCGGTGAAATGACCATGATGACTTCCGGCCCGGCTGCAGCGTACGCCAAGGGTGAAGCAGTGCTGGCGGCGATTGCCGGCAAGGTCTACCGGCTGGGAGAAGCGCACGGCATCGGTTCCAAGGTAAAAATCATCAACCAGTTGCTGGCCGGCGTGCATATCGCTGCCGCTGCGGAAGCGATGGCGCTGGGACTGCGCGAAGGCGTCGACGCCGATTCCTTGTATGAGGTAATCACCAACAGCGCCGGCAATTCGTGGATGTTTGAAAATCGCGTGCCGCATATCCTGAAGGCCGATTACACGCCGCTGTCGGCAGTCGATATTTTCGTCAAGGATCTGGGCCTGGTGCTGGATACCGCGCGCGCCAGCAAATTCCCGCTGCCGCTGTCGGCTGCTGCGCACCAGATGTTCATGATGGCGTCCACCGCCGGCCATGGCGCCGAGGACGATTCCGCGGTGATCAAGATATTCCCTGGCATTGATTTGCCAACCAAGTTGCCGGCAGCGCAGGAGTAAGCCATGTCAGCACAACAGAATTCAGCAACACGTCCCCTGCTCGGCTGCATCGCCGATGACTTTACCGGCGCGACCGACCTTGCCAACATGCTGGTGCGCGAAGGCATGCGCACGGTGCAAACCATCGGCGTGCCGGACAGCGCACCGCAAGAAGTGGACGCCATCGTTGTAGCGCTGAAATCGCGCACGGTTCCCGCCGCGGAAGCCGTCGCCGATTCCCTGGCCGCGCTGAGCTGGCTGCAACAACAAGGCTGCCGTCAGTTCTTTTTCAAATACTGTTCTACCTTCGACTCTACCGCGCAAGGCAATATCGGCCCGGTCGCCGATGCGCTGCTGCAGGCTCTGGGCAGCGATTTCACGATAGCCTGCCCGGTGTTTCCGGAAACCGGACGCACACTATATCGCGGCCATCTGTTTATCCAGGACCAGCTGCTCAATGAATCGGGAATGCAAAACCATCCATTGACGCCGATGACCGATCCAAACCTGGTGCGCGTGCTGCAACAGCAAACTCCCTCCAAAGTCGGATTGATCGGTTATCCAACGGTATCCCAGGGCGCTGAAAAAATTCATGCCGAGATTGACGTGCTGCGTCAGCAAGGCGTGCGGATGGCGATTGTCGATGCGCTTGAAAACCAGGACCTGTACGCCATCGGCGCTGCCTGCGCCGATTTACCGTTGGTCACAGGCGGCTCCGGCATTGCGCTCGGCCTGCCCGGCAATTTCGTACGCGCAGGTTTGCTCAATCCGCAACAAGGTGCAAAAGCCAGCGAACTGCCCGCGGTCGACGGCTTGTCGGTAGTCCTCGCCGGCAGCGCGTCAAAAGCGACTAATGCACAGGTCAGCGCATGGATTGAAGCCAATCGCCCGGCGTTCCGCGTCGATCCGCTGGCGCTAGCAGCTGGCGAGCCGGTGGTAGCGCTAGCATTGGCCTTCGCCAAACAACATTTGAATCAACAGCCGGCGCTGGTCTATGCCACCACCACGCCAGAACAAGTGAAGCAAGTGCAAGCCAAGCTTGGCGTCGAGCGCGCCGGTTTGCTGATCGAGCAGGCGCTGGCCGACATCGCGGCGGCCTTGCTGGCCAGCGGCGTGCGGCGCTTTGTGATTGCCGGTGGCGAAACGTCCGGCGCAGTGGTCAAGGCGCTGGGCGTGCATGCATTGCGCATTGGCACTCAAATCGATCCGGGCGTGCCTGCGACGGCGTCGATCGGCGCGACACCGCTAGCATTGGCGCTGAAATCGGGCAATTTCGGCAGTGTCGATTTCTTTGAAAAAGCGTTACGCCAACTTGGGGAAACTCGTCTATGACCAGCACAACCACACTCAAGGAACAGGCGCTGCGGGAAGAAATCTGCGAAATCGGCGCCAGCCTTTATCAACGCAATTATACAGTCGGCGCGGCAGGCAACATCAGCGCCCGCCTGGACGACGGTTGGCTGATCACGCCGACCGATGCCTGCCTCGGCAGGTTGATGCCGGCGCAGATTGCCAAGGTGGACCTGAGTGGCAAGTGGATCAGCGGCGACAAGCCATCGAAGACGCTGACCTTGCATCGCGCAGTCTACGACAACAACCCGCTGATGCAGGCGGTGGTGCATACCCATTCAACCAACCTGGTCGCGCTCACACTAGCCGGCGTCTGGCATGACAGTGCCGTGCTGCCGCCGATCACGCCGTACCAGGTGATGAAGGTCGGCCGCATTCCGCTGATCCCTTATTGCCGTCCCGGTGATCCGCAGGTGGCGGAGCAAGTCAAATTGCTGGCAACTACCGTACGTGGCGTATTGCTGGAACGGCTGGGGCCGGTGGTGTGGCATGAAAGTATTTCGCAAGCGGCATTCGCGCTGGAGGAGTTGGAAGAAACAGCGCGTTTGTGGCTGATGTCGGGAAATAAACCTGAGCCGTTGAATGCAGAGGCTCTGGACGAGTTGTATCGGGTATTTGGAACGCGCTGGTAAGTTTCAACAAATAGAAACATCCAGCCTTAAAAATCAAACTGGTGGAGATAAGATGTCCGCAATAATCAATAACAAAGGCGCACAGGCTAGTGCTAGCCTGCCGGCCGAACAAGCCGAAAATCTGTACAAGAAAGTATTCTGGCGCTTTGTGCCATTCATCATGCTGTGCTACGTGGTGGCCTACCTGGACCGCGTCAACGTCGGCTTTGCCAAACTGCAGATGTCGCAGGACCTGGGTTTCAGCGAAACCGTTTTCGGCCTCGGCGCCGGCATCTTCTTCCTCGGTTATTTCCTGTTCGAGTTGCCCAGCAACCTGCTCATGAACAAGGTCGGCGCCAAGCTGTGGATCGCCCGCATCATGATTACCTGGGGCATCCTGTCGGCTTGCTTTGCCTGGGTCCAGACGCCGACCCAGTTCTATGTCCTGCGCTTCTTGCTGGGACTGGCTGAGGCCGGCTTCTATCCCGGCATCATCCTCTACCTGACCTACTGGTTCCCTTCGCATCGCCGGGCCAAGGTGGTCGCCACTTTCATGGCCGCTATCCCTATCGCCGGCATTTTCGGCAACCCCTTGTCGGGCTGGATCATGCAAGCCTTCCACGGCTCCAGCGGCTGGCATGGCTGGCAATGGATGTTCATGATCGAAGCGATCCCAGCGATCCTGGTCGGCATCGCGGTGCTGTTCGTGATGGACAACAACATTCGCAAGGCAAAGTGGCTGACTGAAGCGGAGAAGGATTTCCTGGAATCGGAAATCCGCGCCGACCAGAAAGACATGCACAGCCCGAAAACGACCGCTGCCGTATTCAAGGATATCCGCATCTGGCATATGTGCCTGATCTACTTCTGCATCGTCATGGGCCAGTACGGGCTGACGTTCTGGCTGCCGACACTGGTCAAGGCGTCTGGCGTGGTCGGCGATTTGAAGATCGGCCTGATCAGCGCGATTCCTTTCCTGTGCGCGGTGTTCGCCATGATCCTGATCGGCCGTCGCTCCGACCGCATGCGTGAACGGCGCTGGCATCTGGTCGTACCGGCCTTGCTGGGCGCGGTGGGATTTGTGGTCTCCGCTATCGCCGCAGACAATACCGTGATTGCAATCGCCTTCCTGTCGCTCGCAGCGATGGGCGTATTGACCTGCTCGCCGCTGTTCTGGTCGTTGCCGACCGCCTTCCTGTCCGGCACCGGCGCTGCCGCCGGCATCGCGGTGATCAACTCGGTCGGTAACCTGGCCGGTTTCGTCAGCCCGTTCATGGTCGGCTGGTTGAAGGATACTACGCATAACAACCAGACCGGCATGTTCATGCTGGCTGGCATGTTGGTGATAGGTGCGATTGCGATTTTGAGAACGCCGCCCAAGATGGTCAACCGTTAAGATTGTTGTTCGCCGTAGGGAGGGTACATGGTGCCCGCCCTGCCAATTATTTTCTGGAGTTTTGAAATGCCACGCTTTGCTGCGAATCTGACCATGATGTACAACGAGCACGCTTTTCTCGACCGTTTTTCGGCTGCGGCCAAGGACGGTTTCAAGGGCGTGGAATTTCTGTTTCCGTATGAGTATGCTGCCGCCGAACTACAGACAAGATTGCTGGACAACGGCTTGACGCAAGCGCTGTTCAATGCCCCACCGGGCGACTGGGCGGCTGGCGAGCGCGGTATTGCCTCCTTGCCGGGACGTGAAGATGAATTCAAACGCAGCGTCGCCACCGGCCTGGAATATGCGCAGGTACTTGGCAATGATAAATTGCACGTAATGGCTGGCCTGATCCAGCCGCAGCAGGATCGCGCCCGTCACCGTGCCGTGTATCTGCAAAACCTGGCCTATGCCGCCGCTGAAGCAGCCGCGCATGGCGTCACCATCGTGATCGAACCGATCAACACGCGCGACATCCCCGGCTTCTTCCTGAATCGCCAGGACGATGCGCAGGCTATCTGCGCCGAGGTTGGCGCCAGCAACCTGCAGGTGCAGTTCGACCTGTATCACTGCCAGATCGTCGAGGGCGACCTGGCCGTCAAGCTCAAGCGCGACATGGTGCGGCCGCAGGCTGGCATCGGCCATATCCAGATTGCCGGCGTGCCCGAGCGGCATGAACCGGATACCGGTGAAATCAATTATCCGTATCTGTTCGAACTGATCGATGCGCTCGGTTATCAAGGCTGGATCGGCTGCGAATACCGGCCGCGCGGCGCCACTTCAGAGGGCCTGGGCTGGCTCAAGCCATGGCTGTAACCCACATTCAATAAGGAATTCTCATGCAAGTAGTCATCACCGGCGGCGCCGGATTCTTAGGCCAGCGCCTGGCACGCAGCCTGCTCAAGCAAGGCAGCCTGCCGGACCGCAGCGGCCAACTGCAAACCATCAGCAAAATCATCCTGGTCGACGTGGTCGCCGCCACCGGTTTCGATGACGCGCGGATTGAACAAGTCACCGGCGACATCACCGACAGCGCTTTGCTTGAACGCGTAATCACGCCGCAGACGGCTGCCATCTTTCACCTGGCGGCAATTGTCAGCGGCCAGGCCGAAGCGGATTTCGATCTCGGCATGCGGATCAACCTGGATGCTTCGCGCTTGCTGCTGGAACGCTGCCGCGCCTGCGCCCACGTGCCGCGTGTAATCTTCACTAGTTCGGTGGCGGTATTCGGCGGCGTATTGCCGGCCGTGGTCCAAGACAATACGGCCCTCAATCCGCAATCTTCCTACGGCACGCAAAAGGCGATTGCCGAATTGCTGCTTAACGACTTCAGCCGTAAAGGTTTTGTCGACGGCCGGGTATTGCGCCTACCAACCATCAGCGTGCGTCCCGGCAAACCGAATCAGGCGGCCTCGTCTTTCGCCAGCGGCATCATCCGCGAACCGCTCAACGGTCAGCCTGCCGTTTGCCCGGTAGCGCCGGATACGCGTTTGTGGCTGCTGTCGCCGCGCAAGGTGATCGCCAGCCTGATCCATGGCTATACGCTGTCGGCGGAGGCATTAGCCAAGAGCCGCACCATCAACCTGCCTGGCATCTCGGTCACCGTCGCCGAAATGGTCGCGGCGCTGGAGCGGGTCGCCGGCAAGCCGGTCGCGGCACGGGTCGAATGGGCCCACGATCCGGTGATCGACCGCATCATCTCAAGCTGGCCGGGAGCATGGGATGCCAGCCGCGCTGCTTCACTGGGTTTCGTCGGCGATGCGGATTTCGATGACGTCATCCGCGCCTATATCGAGGATGACTTGCCTGCGGTGTAATCATTACAGGCATCTGGCAACTGTTTAAAATGTCTCGGCAAACTTGCACATGTCTTTTTGATATGTGCAAGTCAAACGCTAACTTGTGAGGCATACGGCGGCGGTACGGTAAGATTGTCACTTTATGACTTTTGCCAAGCCGACATGAAGCCCAGTTTTTTTCAGTCCGTAGTGTGCCTGCTTATGTGCCTGCTCAAGCGCTCGCTGTTTTGCTTGCTGCTGGCAAGCAGCGTCTCGGCTCATGCGGCCGGCGCTAACGTCGGCAACAATACCAGCGCACCGCCAGCCGCCGCACCTGCGGCGGCACCAGCACCGGCGCCGTCTGCGCTGGATTCGCTGTCCAAAGTCCTGCAAAGCAATCCTGCTACCGGTAGCCTGGTGGCTACCCTGATTCAGGCAGAACAGCAGAACAGCAAGGCATCACCTTCGCAAAAAGGCTTGATCGGCCTGGTTTCCAATAGCCTCGATGCTTTCCAAACCCATTTAGGCCAGGTCGTCACCCCGGAAAAATACTGGATAAAGCAGTTTTCCCTGGCCTGGCAAGATCTGTCGACCATACTTTCACGTCAGGATTCGGAAACCGGACTGCAAACGCTAGGCAATTTCCTCGCAATGCTAGCCTTGTTCGGCGTAGTCGCTCTTATCACGCAATACATCGGCAAGCGGGCCCACCGTCACTTCAAGATCAACACCAAACTGCCGCCCGACCCCAGCATCAAGGAATTACTGCTGTATATCCAGCGTCATATGGCGCCGATATTGCTGGCGCTGCTGGTGGAAATCTCGGTCGTCGTCAGCCTGGAATCGTCGCATGGAGCGTCGCTGGGAAGGACCTTGGCCACCGTGCTGTTGTACACCCTCGTTGGCGCCCGTCTGTTCCAGGCAGTATGCGCCATCATTTTTTCGTTGTCGCATGGCGGCCACCGCCTGGTTGCCGTGCATATCATCTACAACCGCGCGTGGGGCCTGCTGTACATGATCGGCGTCACCGGCTGGCTCGGCGATGCGCTGGATAATCCGCAGGTGAGCCAGATCATCGGCGTGCATCTGTCCGGCACCGTAGCCACCTTGTCGAGCCTGGTTGCAGCGCTGCTAGGTGGCTTGTTCGCCCTGTTGTTCCGGCGACCGGTGGCGCATATCATCCGCAACCGGCCGCTGGAAGTGCGCCGCAATCATCCCGCGCGCATGGAAACGCTGGAGGTGATCGCCGCCTTCTGGTTTGTACCGATACTGCTGTTGAGCCTCAGTGTCAGCGTTGCCACCGTCCTTGCTTTATCGAGCAGCAACTCGGCGCTGAATCACGCACTGGGTAGTGCTGCCCTGCTGATCGCGATGTTTTTTATCAGCGCGCTGTTACGGCGCATACGCAACCGCAAATCGGCCTCGGCAGTAATGCGCCGGCAATCGCCTTACCTCCGGCGCCTCATGACTGTCGGTTTCAGCTTGTTGCAAATAGCCTTGTGGATCGGATTTTTCGAATTGCTGACCAGGGTCTGGGAACACTCGCTGATGGAATTTGCGAACGCCACCGTGATCGGCCAGGTGATCGTCGCGACTCTTGGCAAGATCGGCCTGACGCTGGTCGTTGCCTGGCTGATCTGGATCTTGCTCGACACCTTCATCCAGGAAGCGATCAATCCTAGCCGCAGCAGCCGCTATGCGCGCAAGAATCCGAGCACGCGGATGCGCACTATCCTGCCGCTGCTGCGCAATGCACTGATGTTCCTGATTCTTGCCATCACCGTCATCACCACGCTCGCTAACCTCGGCATCAACGTCACGCCGCTGCTGGCGTCAGCCGGCGTGGTCGGGCTGGCGTTCGGTTTCGGCTCGCAGTCGCTAGTCAAGGATCTGATTACCGGGGTGTTCATCCTGATGGAAGATTCGATGTCGGTCGGCGACTGGGTCGATGTCGGCAATGGCCATGCCGGCACGGTGGAAACCCTGACCATCCGTACCGTGCGTTTGCGCGACAGCAACGGCTCAGTGCACAGTGTGCCGTTTTCGCAAATCACGGCGATCAAGAACGATTCCCGCGAATACACCTATGCTTCGCTCAAGCTGAACGTCACCCATGATTCAGACGTCGACCAGGCCCTGCGCCTGATGCGCGAAACCGGCGCCGAGATGCTGGAAGATCGCCGGCTCAGGCGGTTGCTGCTGCAACCTATCGAAATCTACGGGGTCAATGGCTTCGACTTGAACGGTGTGGCGCTGCTGGCCGGCATCCGCACCAAGCCGCAAACCCAGAGCGAGGTCATGCGCGGCTTCAATCTGCGCATCAAGAAGAAAGTAGACGGCGATCCAACGGTGCACTTTGCCACCGAATGGGCGAATTTTCCGTTGACGGCGGCGGCCAGTCCCACAACCGCCGTGGCGCCGGAAGCAGCACAGGATTCGCCTTCGGAAAATGTAAAGACGTAGGGCGTGCCGGATGGGCGCGATGCCTACCCTACGCCAACCTTATTTGATGCGGCAGCTTAGCAACCAGTAATACTCAAGCCGCAAGATGCGCAGCTCGCGCGTGATGGGCGCCAGCTTCTTGCGCAGACCGCTGTCGGTCGGGAAATTCTTCATGACTTCGTAGCGCTCGCCGTTCGGCAAGGTACGGAACTGATAGGTATTACCGTCCGCATCGGTACGCGCAATCGGCGTGCTCTGTTCTTCAACGTAACCGTTGTCGATCATCACCAGCAAAATATCCTTGCCCAGTTTTTCGCGCAGCTGTGCAATGAAACGCACCTGGTCCTGACGCCCGACATGCGACCACCAGAATCCCAGGAAACAAGCGGTGAACGGCCGGTCCGGCTCGAAGGTGTTGATATCCGCCAGCGCAAAGGTTGCTATATCCACTGGCAGTTTCTTGGCGTTTGCCAGCGCAATCATTTCCGGATTGATGTCGGTTGCGTACACCGATTTTGCCGAAGCGGCGATTTGCTCGGTCCAGAATCCGGTACCGCAGGCCAGCTCCAGCACGTCATGGCCTTCCATCAATTCCTGCACGCGCACCTGCAGCGTCAGCAACTCATCCTGGCGCTCCGGGCGCTGGTAAATCTCTTCGTAGGTCGAAGCGCGTTTGGCGTAGTAAGCCACCATATCTTTATTAATCATTTTTCCGACTCGTTTTCCAATTTCTTAACTTCTGTTTTTTCTAAATTCGTAAGCGCCGCCCCGGCTGCGACCCGATAGCGCTCCGACAGCGCGTCATATAACGGCGGTGCAAAAAACCGTGACACCCGGCTGGCAATCAAGGCTGTTGCCATCAACGAGATGACCAGTGCATGGCCGTTGATCATTTCCATCACAATCACGAACGCGGTAATCGGCGATTGCGTGACCGCGGCCAGGTAACCCACCATCGCCAGCGCGATCAGCATCGGCAATGAAGTGTGACTGAACACCTGGTGCAGCAAATTGCCGAAACCGGCGCCGATCGACAGCGACGGTGCAAAAATCCCGCCGGGAATGCCAGGCAGGTACGACGACACCATCGACGCCATTTTCAGGAACGGGTAAAACACCGACAAGTGCTGCTGCCCTTCCAGCACGCCCTTGGCCTCAACATAACCGCTGCCGAAAGTGGCGCCGCCGGCAATCACGCCGATCACCGCCACCAGCAAACCGCACAGCGCGCCGAAGGCGATCGGACGGGTGTTGCGCAGATGCTGGACCCGGGCCGGGATCCAGCGTTTGGTATTCAATAGCAGCCAGCAGAATATGCCGCCGGCAACGCCTGTCAGGATACCGGTAACCAGTACCGCCAACGCCAGCATGTCAGTCAGCGCGCTATCAATCTGTATGGTGCCGAAATAGGTATAGTTGCCATTCAAGCCCAGCGCCACCGCACCGGCAAAAATGATCACGGTAATCACCACACCGCTGGCCCGATGTTCGAAGCTGCGCGTCAGTTCTTCAATCGCAAACACGATCCCGGCCAGCGGCGTATTGAATGCAGCCGACAAACCTGCTGCCGCGCCAGCCAGGATCAGGCGCCGCTCTAATGCCGCGCTAGCCCGTGGATACAAACGCCGCAGGTTGAACATCAAGGCTGCACCGACTTGTACCGTAGGACCTTCCCGCCCGATGGTAAAGCCGCCGAGAATGCCGACAAAGGAAATGCCGATCTTGCCTGCCAATATTTTCAATGACAGCAGCGACTCGCCACGCCTGCTGGTGTCTTCTTCCAGCGTCGCGATCACTTGCGGAATACCGCTACCTTCAGAACCGGGGAAAAAACGCCGCGTGGCCCACACGCACAAGGCGCCGATCGCCGGCGTGATGAACAACGGCAGCCAGAAGTGCGACTGCTGCATGGACCGGAACATGCCGAAACCGACATCCATCAGCCAGGCATAGAGCACCGCAATCAACCCTACCAGCACCGCGCCAAGCCACAAAATCCCGTATTTTCGCCATGCACGCCGTACCTGGCGCAGCGTCTGATCGGAAAAACTGGGTGGCAGCGGATTCATTGGATTTGGGCGCAAAGACATGATTATAAATTATCCCTGCGTAATTCCCCTCAAATAGGCCATCGGCATGGTTATCAAAGCGTCGCAGCGATAGCAGAATGTCTTGCCAAAAAGTTGCCACAAGCCAATAAACAGCCTAGATATGATAGCTTTTCAGCCAGGCTTTGATATTTTTGATATCTTCAAACGCCATCAAGTCATTCTTGAGCGCGTTGATATTCTGTTGCATGCCCTTGATGCTGCTCTTCAGGTGGCGCATCGCCAATGCGGGAGACATGGCCTCTTGTGGGCCGAAATGGAAGCGCATCCGGAATTCCGCCTCAAGCCCGGCAATTTCATCGCGCAATTCAGCTGACTGTTCCGTCAGAACCTTGCTGTAGTGCTTGAGGTGCTGTTCCGATAAAGAGTTGATCCGGCTCTGGTCGATCTGTTCGATTTCCAGCTGCAGCTCTAGCAAACCCAGCAGATCCTTCTTGTCGTAGGCGATATTCACCCTTTGCATCAGCACCGTCTTGCGCGCACGCTCCGAAGGATCCTGTTCGCGGTCGGGATGCAAGGCGCTGGCCAGCTTTCGATAAACTTCGCGTACCGACTGGCTGGCGTTGTGCAGTTCTTCCTGCTGCAAGGCTTCCTTCGCGGCTGCCTTGGCCGATTTTTTGCGCTTGGCGGCACGCTCCGCGCCATGTGCATCCTGCGTGCTGTCGTTGACATCCGCCTCCTGCCTGGAGTCCTCAACGTCCTGCTGCTCTGCCTCCGCGCCGAAATCAGCACCGCCATGCATGCGATAGATCCGCTTCAGATCCGCGGCGTCGCTGTCGTCGATGACGGCCGCGCTGACTGAACAGATGATATGGCTGATTTTTTCCTGGTCGTGCCTGCTCAAACCTTTGGCCGACCAGGCGCTGTCCAGCAAATGCACCAGCTGCGCTACCAGCCGGTGATAGTTGCGCATCAGGGGCTGGTACTGGCTGACATAAAGCTGCTGTTGCAGCGGGATCATTTCCTGCCATGCCGCCAGCAGCTGGCGTTCGGTCTCAATTTTCTTTAGCAGCGCATTGAAGATTTTCTGACCCGGCGACAAGCTGGCTTGGCCGTACTGTTCGACGATGTTGAGCGCCTTGGTTTGTGACTTTTTCATCGATTCGATTACTGCGTGTTGAGGTGTGGCTGTCGGATAAAAATTCAGGCGAAAATTCAGATGAATAAATGAATGATGCGGCGTGATTATAAGTTGCCGCTGGCGGTGCGCTGCAGAAAGCAGCCAAGAAGCGTATCATCTTGTCTTTGCAATAATCTCCTGCTATGGGGTTTCTTGCATCCAGTTTAGTGCCCCGTTCCCAAAAACGGCGAATCCGCCGACAAACATCAAATATGGCTATCCATTCCGCCTCTGCTCATTCGAGCGACCAGGTTTTACCGTTCCGTGAATCTTTACTTGCCATGCTCGGCATCGCCTTTGTCGTGATGCTGGTGGCGCTGGATTCAACCGTGGTCGGCACTGCATTACCAACTATCGTTGCCGAATTAAAAGGTTTTGAGTTGTACGCCTGGGTTGCAACTTCCTATTTGCTTACCTCGGTGATCACCGTGCCAATCTTCGGACGGCTGGGCGATTTCTATGGCCGCAAACCGTTCGTGCTGGTCTCCATCCTCCTGTTCACTACCGCCTCCATCATGTGCGGCATGGCCAACAGCATGCTGTGGCTGGTGATTGCCCGCGGCTTGCAAGGGATCGGCGGCGGCATGCTGGTAGGCACCGCGTTTGCTTGCATCCCGGACCTGTTCCCCGGCGCTCACGTGCGCCTGCGCTGGCAAGTCATGATGAGTACTGCATTTGGCATCGCCACCGCAGTGGGGCCGTCGCTAGGCGGCTTCCTGACCCAATACTGGGGTTGGCGCTGGGTGTTTTACGTGAATCTGCCAGTCGGCGTGCTGTCGCTGTTCTTCGTCTATAAATATCTGCCGCATTTGCGCCACACCCACCCCGACGCCAAGATCCGCCTCGACTGGCCCGGCGCGTTACTGATCACATCCTCGCTGGGATGTTTGCAGCTGTTCGTCGAAATGTTGCCTAAGCACGGCTTGTCGTTAGCCATGCTGGGCCTGCTGGCTGCCAGTATCGTGTCTTTCGTTGCGCTCTGGAAATGGGAGCATCACACACCCCAACCGATCCTGCCGTTTGATTTGCTGTTCGATCGCAAATTATCGACCCTGTTCCTGTTATCGGTGCTGAGTGGATTCTCCATGTTCTCGCTGATGTTTTACGCGCCCTTGCTGTATCAAGGCGGGTTCGGACTGTCGCCGCAAGAAGCCGGCCTGCTGATCACGCCGCTGGTAGCCTGCATCATGGTCGGCAGCATTTCCAACGGCCGCATCATCACCAAGATCAAGAACCCAATCGTGATGCTGTACATCGGCTATGCATTACTGGCGCTGTCATGTCTCGGCGTCGTGATATCGAACCGCTGGACCTCGCATGGCGTCATTGCCGGTTTCATGCTGATAGGCGGGCTTGGTCTCGGCTTCATTTTGCCGAACCTGACCATCTTCATCCAGCAAGAAGCCGGTCGCGAACACCTGGGCATCGCCACTGCGCTGATGCAATCCTTACGCATGATCGGCAGCATGTTAGGCACGGCGATTATCGGCACGCTGATTAATCACATGTACGCAGACAGCGTGCGCCAGGCGCTGGCCACAGATAAGGCGGAGAGCTGGTTCAGCAGTTTTTCCGACCCGCAAATCCTCATCAGCCATGAGACCCAAACCACAGTGCTGGCGCAATTGGCGAATGCCGGCCATCAAGGCCAACTGTTGCTGGAAGCGGCACGCGAGGCGCTGATCGGATCGATTCACATGGGAGTCGGACTGGCAGTTGTAGTGACCGTAATTGCGTTATGGCTAGTCAGCAGAGTACCGCCAATCACCCTGCGTTCGAAGCCTGAAGCAGGTGTTATCTCTGAGTAAGCAAGGCCGGCTTTAACCAGCGCAGCCAGGCTGCGCTGCGTTGTTTGATGCATCTGTAAGTGAGTATGACAAGCCTCACAAACTCTTACATCTCACACCGCCTGGAAGCACTTGTATCATTCTCTCAATGGCATTCTGACCTCGTGATAATTCAAACAGGAAAGAAGGCCAAAAAATGAAAAAACTCATCGGACTTGTGGTGCTTGGCATCACTTTATGTACTGCTGTTAGCGGTTGTGTGGTTGTGCCTGCGCGCGGGTATTATGCTCCGCATGCTTATTACTATCGTTGAAGCGTAGTCGAATGCGGGCGCATGTGCTCCGTAGTCCGTTAATTAGGGGCAGAGTCAAGTTTCGCGATAAAGCCTGCGAAAGTTGACTCTGACCCTAAATAACTGCGCGGGGTTGTTTTTGACGCTGTTTTTGACGCGGCTTTTGAATTTGAAGTCCACATTTGGGGACCTCCTGCGGAGGTGGTGGCTTTGGCAGGAGCGGTGCTCCAGCCCTTTTTTTGGTTACTTTTTCTTGGCGAAGCAAGAAAAAGTGACTAGCTGCCGGGCTACCCCCGGCGCACGTACCCACGGAGTAGCAACCGTTTTAACTACAACTCGTACATATCCTTCTCGCCACTCATCACCTGTTCAATCAACTTGCGATTCATGGTCGGCGCCAGCAACTCGATGAAGGTATATACATAGCTGCGCAGATACGCACCCTGCTTAACCGCCGCCCGCGAGATATTGGTACCAAACAGATGCCCCACCGGAATTGAGCGCAAACCGGTATCCCGCTCCGCATCAAACGCCATGCCAGCAATAATCCCCACCCCCATGCCCAACTCGACATAAGTCTTGATCACATCCGCGTCAATCGCCTCCAGCAACACATCCGGCTTCAAGTTACGCAAGGAAAACGCATGATCGATCTTGGTCCGGCCGGTAAACGCACTATCGTAAGTAATCAGCGGAAACGCCGCGATCTCCTCCAGCGTAATAGCCTTCGACTGCAACAGCGGATGATCCGGCGGCACCACCACCACATGCTCCCACTGATAACAAGGCAAGGTCACCAACCCATCCGCATTGACAATAGCCTCAGTCGCCAACGCCAGGTCAGCCTGGTCATTACGCACCATATCGGCAACCTGCCTCGGATTACCTTGCAATAAAGACAAGCGCACCTTAGGAAACTTCAAAGTAAATGCCTGCACCACCTTAGGCAACGCATAACGCGCCTGGGTATGCGTAGTAGCAATCGTGAAACTACCGCTGTCATGGGCAGCGTACTCGTTCCCGATCCGCTTCAGGCCGTCGATCTCCTGCATGATCAGTTCGACCGATTTCAATACCGCCCGCCCCGGCTCCGTCAACCCGCGGATACGCTTGCCATGGCGTGTAAAAATATCAACACCCAACTCCTCCTCCAGCTCGATAATCGCCTTGGAGACGCCCGGCTGTGATGTATACAGCGCCTTGGCAGCCTCGGTCAGGTTGTAATTCTGGCGCACCGCCTCACGGACAAAACGGAACTGATGAAGATTCATGGATTTTCCTTGGTTTTTCTTTAAATAAGAATCTGTTCAGCACGGCCGGAGAGTTAATAAAAAAACCATTCCGGCATATTACTAAAAAACAACGACATAGTGCAGCAGCAGCCAAAGCAAACGTATTTGCCGTATTTACATATATCAAATACGCATATAAGCAAATAAATAGTCTGTAGTTGGAGATATATGTGAAGTTTATTACGATTCGAGGTGTTTCGTACGAGGTGATATGACTGTTTCTTATGTAGTGAGCGGTTTTGCCGTCGGATTATTGGTGGGATTGACTGGTGTCGGCGGCGGCTCGCTGATGACGCCTTTGCTGACCCTGCTGTTCGGCATCCATCCCAGCGTTGCTGTAGGCACCGACCTCGCGTTTGCGTCGGTGACCAAGGTCGCCGGTACCGTCGCTCACCGTTCGCGCGGTACCGTGCGTTGGGACATCGTCAAATTATTGTCGCTGGGCGCCTTGCCGGCAGCCGTAGCCACCGCCCTGACACTCAAGTACCTCGGCGGCATCAGCGCCGAAATCGGCCAGGTCATCCGCTATTCGATCGCCGTTTCAGTATTGCTGACAGTGGTCGCACTGCTGTTTAAAGGTAAACTCCAGCATTGGTTGAATGCCCACCCGGAAAAACACCTGCATGGCAAGAAGCTGGCCGTAGCGACCGTCGTCGCAGGGCTGATCCTTGGCACGCTGGTCACTATATCGTCGATCGGCGCCGGCGCAGTCGGCGCCACCATCCTGGTGCTGCTGTATCCTCGCCTGTCGCCGGCAGAAGTGGCCGGCACCGACATTGCCTACGCCGTTCCGCTGACGGCAATTGCCGCTCTCGGCCACTGGTGGCTGGGATCGATAGACTGGAATTTGCTGGGCGCATTGCTGCTTGGCTCGGTACCCGGCATCACCATTGGTTCGCTAGCGGCGCGGGCCGTCCCGGAAAAATTCTTACGTGCTTTGTTGGCCTTGACCTTGACCAGCGTTGCCGTAAAGTTGATTTATTAAGATTGATTTTCGAAGCAAGGCGTGGCGAGTCGAGTGATCACACTGTTAAGTGACAACACTGGCCACAACCCATAAGGAAGACGAAGATGTATCGCTACGATCAATACGATCACCTGATAGTCAAGGAACGGGTCGCACAATACCGCGACCAGGTACGCCGCCGTTTGTCGGATGAACTGACTGAAGAAGAATTCCTGCCGCTGCGCCTCCAAAACGGCCTGTACATGCAGCGTCATGCTTACATGCTGCGCATCGCGGTGCCTTACGGCATGTTGTCCACAGCGCAAGTGCGCATGTTCGCCCACATCGCGCGCACCTACGATCGCGGTTACGGTCACTTCACGACACGCCAGAATATCCAGTTCAACTGGATTAACCTGGAAGAATCACCAGACATCCTGGCGGAACTGGCGACGGTTGAAATGCATGCGATCCAGACTTCCGGCAATTGCATCCGCAACACTACTTCGGACGAATTGGCCGGTGTTGCCGCGGACGAAATCATTGATCCGCGCCCTTACGCTGAAATCATCCGTGAATGGAGTACCTTCCATCCCGAATTCGCTTTCTTGCCGCGCAAATTCAAGATCGCCATCAGCGGTTCCGAACAAGATCGCGCCGCGACTGCGGTGCATGACATCGGTCTGCACGTAGTCAAGAACGCAGAAGGCGAAGTCGGCTTCCGCTTCCTGGTTGGCGGCGGCATGGGCCGCACTCCTATCATCGGCAGCGTGATCCGCGAATTCCTGCCGTGGCAGCACGCGTTGACGTATCTGGAAGCGATCCTGCGCGTCTATAACCAGCACGGCCGCCGCGACAACAAGTACAAGGCGCGTATCAAGATCCTGGTGAAAGCAATCGGTGCGGAAGAATTCGCACGCCAGGTCGAAGCCGAATGGGCTGATATCAAGGACGGTCCGGCGACACTGACCGTGGAAGAATTGCAGCGGATCTCCCAGTATTTCGTGCCGCCGCCGTATGAAACCCTGCCAGAGACCGATGCCGGATTCGAGGCACACAAGGCCGAAAACAAAGCCTTCGCCAACTGGCTGCTGCGCAACGTCAAGGCACACAAGGTCAGCGGCTATGCCGCCGTGATCCTGTCGGTCAAGAAAACCGGCGTGCCGCCAGGCGACATCACCGCTGCCCAGCTGGATTTCGTCGCCGACCTGGCCGACAAATACAGCTTCGGCGAAGCACGCATCACGCATGAGCAAAACCTGGTGCTGGCCGACATCAAGCTAAGCGACTTGTTCACGGTATGGCAGGAAGTCAAGGCGCATGGCCTGGCAACACCGAACATCGGCCTGCTGACCGACATCATCTGCTGCCCTGGCGGCGATTTCTGCTCACTGGCAAATGCCAAGTCGATCCCGATTGCGCAAGCCATCGCTGAAAAATTCGACAACCTCGATTTCCAGCATGACATCGGCGAAATAGAACTGAACATCTCGGGTTGCATCAACGCCTGCGGTCATCATCACGTCGGCAATATCGGCATCCTCGGCGTCGATAAAGACGGCTCCGAGTGGTATCAGGTTTCCATCGGCGGTGCGCAAGGCAACAACACCAGCATCGGCAAGATCATCGGGCCGTCGTTCTCGGCGCAGCAAATGCCTGTAGTGATCGAACGCCTGTTGAATGTCTACGTACAGCAGCGCCACGAGGACGAACTGTTTATCGATACCGTACAACGCCTGGGCGTTGCACCGTTCAAGGAATTTGTCTACGCCAGCCCGATCCCGACGGGTCACACCCATGGAGAGGATGCCTGTGTCTATTAATATCATCAAGAATCGCGAGGTCATCGCCGACGAATGGAGCGTACTGCGCCTGAACGAAGGCGAAAGCGCCGACAGCGTCAGCATCCCTGCCGGCAAAGTGATCGTGCCGTTCGGCGTCTGGCAAGCCCAGCGCGCGCAACTGCAGGATCGTGCGGAAATCGGCGTCTGGCTCAGCAGCGATGCGCCAGCGGATAGTGTGAAAGACGACCTGGCGCATTTCGCCGTGATCGCAGTCGATTTTCCTAAATTCACTGACGGCCGCGGTTATTCGATCGCTTACAACCTGCGCACCCGTTTGGGCTATAACGGCGAACTGCGCGCCATCGGCGACGTCTTGCGCGATCAATTGTTTTACATGCAGCGCGTAGGCTTCGATGCCTTTTCGGTACGCGCCGACAAGGATATCAACGACGCCATCAAAGGCCTGACCGATTTCTCGGAAAAATACCAGACTTCGTGGGACGAGAAGACGCCGTTGTTCCGCCGCGTGCAGCGTCAGGCAGTCACCCAGGATTAATCATGAGCAGCCCAAACACATCACTGCCTGACCTGATCGCCGCCACCAAGGCAACCTTGGAAATAATCGCCGCCGAATATACGCCGGCGGTATTCGCTTCCAGCCTGGCGGCCGAAGACATGGTGCTGACCGACCTGATCCTGCGCGCTCAGCTGCAAGACCGGATTGCCATCTTCACGCTGGAAACCGGACGCTTGCACGCTGAAACGCTGGGCATGCTGGACCGTATCAAAGAGACTTACGATTACGACGTCAAGCCGTATCGGCCGCAACCTGAGGCGGTAGCTGCCTATGTTGAACAAAACGGCTTGAACGCGTTTTACGACAGTGTAGAGATGCGTAAGGAATGCTGCCGGATCCGCAAGATCGAACCGCTGAACCGCGCCCTTGCCGGTAACAAGGCATGGATC
>Ga0207048_10033_pt1 | contig 44219 bp, 51 predicted proteins | sample Alteio_BWMinCont_65_FD_153301 | JGI IMG/M metagenome (GOLD analysis project Ga0207048, IMG submission 153301) | Enriched cells from forest soil in Barre Woods Harvard Forest LTER site, Petersham, Massachusetts, United States -... | ecosystem: Environmental > Terrestrial > Soil > Temperate forest >...
TAGAAGTCAAGTCCTTAAATCTGCAGGAACTCCACGTACTGATCAGCAGGAGATGCATACCAAAGTATCGACGATACTATCGTCCAATTGTTCATCTCCCAAGCTTCTGTTCTGATGGCTCGCGTCGGCCGAATATTCAATCGGAACTCTCACAACCGGAACTCTCACAACCAGGAATAGGAGAAGGAACATGAAAATACTGATGGTGTTAACGTCGCCCGACGTACTCGGCAACACCGGCCGCAAAACCGGCTTCTGGCTTGAAGAATCCGCAGCTCCTTACTTTGTTTTCTTGGCCATGGCCGGCGTTTCCGCGGGAACCGCAATGCTTGTATCGCAACCGTCAGCTTTTTAATCAACATGGGAATTTGTCGCCGCAGACTGTAGAGGAAAAGTGAGGCGGATTCCATGGGCTGCCAAGAACAGTTTTGCAATTCGAATTACGCTGCCGAAATGGACATTGCGGAGCGTGAGTTATCCGCGTTCATCAGCGCTGTGACGCAACTGTTTGGTCCCGAGGAGGCCAAACTCTCGGCGGGAGACTGGCTCGACGAGTTGGACTTAATGGATAACCCACCTCGATCGACAAGCCGAGATTGGCGGGCGGTCACGATCGCGGCCTCGGCCAGACTGGCAGATCGGTTAGCCGTCGCGCAGCAGCGCAGTTCTTCACGCCAGGTGTCCCCGGCGCGGCGGACGGGATGAAGCCACTTTGAGAGGGCCGGTGACCCAGCTGTGTATCGGGTTCGAACCTTTAAAACGAAAGGTTATTTATGTCGGGCAAGAAAACAGCAGTGATAACCGGAGCATCGGGGGGCATTGGCGCGGGTTTAGTCGAAGGGTTTCTGAGAGAAGGCTATAACGTTGTCGCGACGTCTCGTCACGCCAATCGAGACTTGACTACTTCAGGCAGTCTGGTTCTCCTCGATGGCGATATCGGAAAGCAGGAAACTGCTGCCTATGCTGTCGAGGCGGCAATCAACAACTTCGGAACCATCGATGTTTTGGTGAATAACGCTGGCATTTTCCTGACCAAGCCCTTCACTGACTTCACTACCGAAGACTTCGACGCCCTCGTCTCCACCAATCTACTTGGATTCTTGTACATGACTCAGCGCACTGTAAAAGAGATGCTGAAACAAAAATCGGGATGCGTTGTGAGCATCACCGCGGCACTTGCAGATCGGCCAATCGCCGGCGAAAATGGCTCGGTTTCGATGATTACGAAGGGTGGCTTGAATTCAGCAACCCAGAATCTCGCAATCGAGTATGCCAAAGATGGCATCCGTTTTAACGCCGTAGCCCCCGGCGAAGTGGATACACCGATGCACCAGAATGATCCCAACGACTCGACGCTGCGGCCAGCTATGAAAAGGGCAACGGTAAAGGATATTGTCGATGCCGTTCTTTACCTGGCACAGGCGGGTCATGTGAGTGGAGAGATTCTCCACGTGGATGGTGCCGCTCCGGCTCGTCGTTGGTAGGCGCAAGACTATCCAATATCGTTCCGGCCAGGTGCCAGTAAGCTATTTGCGAGGTGGTACTAGACGCTTCGACGCGGTGTGGACTCTAAGAGGATCGAAGAAACAGCGCGGCTTGACGGGTCCCACACTCCGATTCCAGTAAAGCATTTAACTTCTTGTCATTGAGGGCTGAAGATGCACGATCAACAAAAGCAGGAGCAGTATTCTGCCGCGCGAGATCGAGAGATCCGTGCGGCCCTGGATCAGCATTGGGCGGCGTCCGATGCCAGCGATTTTGAAACGGAGCACCTTATCTATCAGGAGGACGCGGTGCTGGATTACCCGCAGTCAGGCGAGCGCACCCGCGGTCGAAGTAAAATACAGGGCCAACGCGCTAGTCAGCCGAGCAATAAGCGGTTTACGGTCCGACGAATCATTGGCGGCGGTGACCTTTGGGTCACCGAACTCATTCTGACATATGACGGCAAGCCGTCCTACACCGTGAGCATCATGGAGTTCAGAGGCGACAAGGTTGCGCGGGAAACACAGTACTTTGCCGATCCATTCGTGGCTCCCGCATTTCGCGGTCAATGGGTCGAACGGATGGACACATAACGGGGCTCGTTACAGTACATCATCCGATGGAGGGAGAAGAGATGGATTGGAAACGGTTAGTTCAGTTTGCGCTGCTGGGTAGCAGTGATTTGGAACAATACGCCATCCTGCTGGTACGGGTTTCGATCGGGCTATTCTTCGCCATCTCCGGGGCAAACAAATTGTTTGTCGCCGGCGGCACGAAACCTGTCTACGAGACCCTCGTTAAAGCCAAAGTTCCGTTTCCGCAGCAGACGGCTTATTTCGTGGCGGGTGTCGAGTTCGTTGGCGGATCTTTGGTGACCGTGGGGTTTCTGTCGAGCCCGGCCAGCGCGGCTTTGTTGATCGATATGACAGTCGCGACCGTGACCAGCGCGCTTTCCACCCTGCCTAAAGGACTTTCGCCTCTTCGCTGGCTCGACGACTTCCTCTACCTTCCGGAAGTCTTGTACGTGCTCTTCTTTATCTGGCTGATCTGCTCGGGTCCGGGAAAGTTCAGTGTCGATTACTGGCTCGCCGGCAGGTTATGGACGTAATCGATCCACCAAGCTCGTTGCTACACAAGAGATCGAGAAGTAAAAGGATGCTAATCAAACGCTGGACTTCGACGAGTTACTTATGCCCCGATTGCTTTCAGTAAATGTCGGCCTTCCGCGCGACGTGACATGGAACGGCAAAACGGTCCGAACCGCAGTCTGGAAATCTCCGGTTACGGGTCGGCGAATGGTGCGCAAGCTCGATATCGATGGTGATGCGCAAGCCGATCTCGCCGGGCACGGCGGGGAGCACCGTGCCGTATTCGTCTACCAGATGGATTCTTACCATTACTGGGAGCGTTTTCTGGGCCGCAACGATTTTACTTTCGGCCAGTTCGGAGAAAACTTCACCGTCGACGGACTTCCTGATAACGAGGTGTGCATCGGCGATCGATACCGCATCGGTAGTGCTGAATTTGAAGTATCGCAGCCACGCGTGACGTGCTACCGCATCGGTATTCGCATGAATGAACCTCGCATGCCAGCCCTGCTCGTAGAACATCACAGACCAGGATTCTACTTTCGCGTATTGCAGGAAGGAGAAGTTGGTGCAGGCGACGACATTGTAAAAATTACTGACGGGCATCGGACAGGGAACATCGAGCGAATCAGTGTGGCCGATGTTGACGCCCTCCTTTATTTGCCAGGACATTCCAGCGAGCAACTGCAACGCGCGCTGCGGATTCCTGCGCTTAGCAAGGGTTGGCAGAGTTCGTTCCAGGCAATGCTCCAACAAGACTTGAGCTCCAAAACTACGATGGGAAATCCCGGGCTCGCAAATGAGGAACAACCACCAGCATGGCCCGGATTTCGACAGATGCGAGTCGCGAATATTAATAAGGAAAGCGATAGCGTAACTTCCTTCATTCTGAAGCCAATCGATGCGCAACCCCTTCCGGTCTGCCAGGCGGGTCAATTTGTTGTCTTGCGACTGCTCGTCGATCCGGGCAAACCGCCGGTTCTTCGCAGCTATTCGTTGTCTGATCTGCCCGGAGCCGATCATTTCCGTATCGGCGTCAAAAACGAATTGAATGGGATTGGAAGTTCATTTCTGTGCAACCGTGCGCGAGAAGGCGATGTTTTGGATGTGAGTGCGCCGCGGGGAAGCTTTACTCTGCGTCCCAGCCAGAGTCCTGTGGTTCTGCTGAGCGCTGGAGTGGGCGCAACGCCCGTGATGTCGATGCTGCACGCACTCGCCGCTGAAAAATCGCAACGAGAGGTCTGGTGGATCTATGGAGCGCGCAATCGCGTCGAGCATCCATTTGCGGAAGAATCGCGTTCATTACTAAAACAGCTCTCTCGCGGACGAGGATACGTCGTGTACAGCAGACCCGCTGCAAACGACCAGGTCGGGGCAGACTTCGATGCTTCCGGACACATTGACACAGCTTTGCTGGAAAAAATTGGCGTGTCAGAGAGTAGTGACTTCTATCTGTGTGGCCCATCTTCATTCTTGCAGAGCATGCGCGATGGGCTGCGAAACTGGGGTGTGCTCGCCGGGAATGTACACACGGAAATCTTCGGCGCGCTTGAGAGCATCACCCCTGGTATGGCGCAGGTTGTCCACACTCCTCACCTGCCACAGGGGCCGCCCGGAGCTGGCCCCGCAGTCTCTTTCGCGCGTAGCGGGATTACCGCCGCCTGGGATCCGAAATTCGGAAGTTTGCTTGAACTGGCGGAAGCGTGCGACGTTCCGGTCCGATGGTCGTGCCGGATTGGAGTCTGTCATACCTGCATGACTGGTCTGATTGACGGATCGATTATTTATAATCCTGAGCCGCTGGAGAGGCCTGCTCCCGGAAACGTGCTCGTATGCTGTTCCCAGCCAAACGCGGGTGTCACTCTGGATCTTTAAGAGAAAACATTTTAGAGAAAATGACTCGAGAGAAAGGCACTGCGAAAGTTTGAATCTTGGGAGTTGGACTAAAGATCACATCCAGAAGTCTTCAAGGAACAAATGAGCGATTTCCCGAAAGTAAATCCATATCGCGGCCCCAGCGACGTGAAGCCTTCCGATGAAAAACTGACAAAGGACGAGATTGAAGCGTTTTACGACGCGCTTAGAGATAGAGACAGAGCCATCGTGCTGTCTGCTATCGCTGAAAATCACCTAACGTCTCTGTTGCAATTACTCATGCGTCGAGATGAAAAGGAGATCTCTCAGCAGCTATTCAACCCGAGCGGACCGCTTGGCCCATTTGGAACAAAAATTCGAGTGGCATACATGCTGAGAATACTGCCACCTGAGGTCCACAAAGATCTGATGATAGTGAGCAAGATCAGAAATAAATTTGCCCATGATCTGTCCGTCAGGAGTTTCAACGATCAGCAAATTACGGATTGGGTAAAGAGCATGCACCACTACAACATGTTCCTAAACAGCGTTAAGACGTTTCAGGGGCAACATCAAGCGGAACGTGAGAGCGGCGTGCCTGAGTCCGAGCATAAATTTCGAACTATAGCCTACGTTCTGGCCGATTCCGCTGAGACGATCGCTGGCTCATACCGAGAAACTGTGAGGCTGATAATCCATTGGATAGTAGATTTTGAGCAGCATATAAAGTCTGAGGAAGAAAGAATTAATTTCAAAGTGTAACAGTATCAAGAGAACGGGAGGAGGAGTTCAATCATGCGTCCTGATATTGTGCCCGGAGGCATTTTCCCCAATTACGAACTGCCCGATCACACGGGCCAACTGCGCAAGCTCAGCGACCTACAGGGCGAAGATCCGTTAGTCCTCACGCTTGCGCGCGGCCACTATTGCCCAAAGGAGCACCAGCAGCATTTGGAACTCGCCGCGTTCTATCCGAAGATTGCGGTGGCGTACACACAGATCGCCACAATTTCCACCGACGACCATCACACGCTCCAGGAGTTTCGAGCCTCGGTCGGAGCCCAGTGGACCTTCCTTTCGGACCCCGACCGAACGGTGCAGAAGGATCTCGACATTCAGGAGTACACCGACCCCGAGAATAATCCGATGATCCCGCATACGCTCGTGCTCAAGCCGGGCCGCGTGATCTACAGCATCTATAACGGCTACTGGTTCTGGGGGCGTCCGTCGGTCATCGATCTTTGGCACGACCTGCGCGCCGTGTCGAGCGAAATTCGCCCAGACTGGGATCTGAGCAAACCTGGACTCCGCGAGGCATGGAATGCGGGTGACCTCTCGCGTTTCCACGGGTGGAACAAGCAGGTCAGTGTGGAAGCGGCCTCCAGTGCACGGAAGAAATAGTAGCGCCCCTTTGACACTTGGTGTACCGGCGGCCGAGCTGCGCTATTTCGACGGCGGCGCTTCGTGCTCGCCGAGTTCGCCGAGGCCTTGGGCCGGGATCACGGGCATTCCGGAAACTGACACGTTCTCAGAAGTCATCGGATAACGAGCCCCTTCCGTTCGGAACCTAGAATGTGAAGCGTGCCGAAAACTGCAACACGCGGGGAAGGCCGTTTGGGCTGATTTCCTGCAGCGTGCCAAAATTCCCCGGACCGGAGTTGGGCACCAGGTAGCAGGTCTGCTTCAAGGTTGTGCCGTCACCGCAGTTGGTCCCGATCGGGTTATATTGCAGCTGGTTGATCCCGTTGCCGTTCTGCACGTAGTAGTTGGCGTGGTTGAACAGATTGAACGCCTGCGCCTCAAGTTGCAGGACCTTGCCTTCCCTGAGCAAAAAACTGCGGGCCAGCCCAACGTCGATCCTCTCCAACCACGGACCGTAGAAAGAATTCAATCCAATTCCCGGCGTAGGGCCAGCGCCATTGATGCCGCCCGCGGTGTTTGCGGTGTCCTGGTTGAAGGCAGTGTCGTTCAGGTTGTCATTACCGCCGTTGCAGTTGCTGAACGACAAGGTCGAACTGGTGCACGCGGGGCTCAACAGCCCGGCGTACGGACGACCCGAAGAGAACTCCATAACCGTGCTCAGCATCCACCCTGAGAGCAGCGCGCGGCCTGTCTCTGAGCTGGTCAATTGTTCGAGACCGGGACGGTAAACTCCGGCAACACTAATACGATGCCGCTGGTCCAACAGCGAAGGAGCGTGAGTATTGTTGAAGTTGAACTGATTGTTGAAGTCCATTCCATCCAGCATGATGCTCTTGGCGAAGGTGTAAGACAGTTGCAGAGAAAATCGCTGTGACATGCGGTGCTGCAACTGCACGAAGAGAGAGTTGTAATAGTTTTGTGCGGGGCTGATTAGTTCGTTGATCTCGCCCAGGTTGGGGTTGATGCGGCCTTCGGTCAGCAGATTGTTGTCCATGTTCGGCAGGGTGATGGCCGGCCCACTGCAGGGCGCCGCGGTTGCGGCGGAAGGACACGAGATGTACGTCGTCGTGCCTTGCAACGGATTCAGGTTCGCGTCATACGCGCTTCCCGAAAGGAGATGCACTCCGTGATTCCACATGGTGCCGATACTGAGTGTTGTATTCTCGAAAATCTCGCGCTCAATCTGCAAACTCGCCTGCAATATATAAGGCACCCGAAACCGCGGAGAAACCAGAGAAATGTCCGGGGAAGCCGTGAACAGAGGGGAACTACCTGGCAGGACATTTGGAAATGTTGGTAGTTGCTGGTTCGGCGGACCCGCGCTGTAACTCACACGTGCCGAAGATTGCTGTGACGCCAGGCCATTCGAGACCACAGCGTTCCGATAGTTCAGCCCGTTCATGTTGGTGTAGAAGTCCCCGAATCCTCCGCGCACCACTGTTTTCGATGTGGGCTGCCAGGAAAATCCGAGGCGAGGGGCCAGGCGCCGAAACTGGTTGGGATACTGCCCGGTGAGTGGAAACGCCGGATTTTCCACCGGCTGCGGGTAAACCTGGAAGTCCTCGCGCAAGCCCATTTCTATCGTCAACTGCGGCAAAGCCCGAAAGGTATCCTGCACGTAGAATCCATAGTAAGGCACAGCAAAATGGAAAGTCGGGTTTCCCGCAGACTGACTGAATACGTTATATTCGCCAAGCGCAAAAGCCTCCAGATTCGAGAATTCGTAACTACCGAGGAACGAGCCGCGGTCGACGGCCTCGTTCGGGTCCGCTCCGCCATCGTTGTTGTCCGAATCCCAGGCGCGATTGAAATCGAAGCCGAATTGCAGCGTGTGCTTGCCAATCACATAGTCGAACCGGTCGGAAAGAGAGTACTGCCTTTCAAAAACCCTTCCCACCGAGAACGGAGCGTTGCCTAGAATGAAAGCGGCCGGGCTATCCACAATCAACGTGGGAATGTTTGGAGCCAACCCGGTCGGGGTCGAGATCTCATTGTCTTGCGAAGTCCCGGCGTGAAATTCGTTCAGCAGTGTTGGGGAGAAGGTGTGCGTCCATCCCAGGCCGGCCTGGAAGGTATGAACGTAAGCATTGGCCAGCGTCTGCGTCCCATAGTTCCCGACGGTAGGATCAGTGATGACGCCTCCGGGCGAGCTGAACCGGTTCAAGTTCAAACTGAGGAACAAGCTGTCGTGGGAACTCGCCTGATAGTCCAGTCGCGGTGTAATCACCCAATCGTTACGCTGTCTTGCTTTAGTGCCGAGATTGGAATTCAGCGCGTTCACGGCGTTCGAGACTTGCTGGAGATATACCGGATTACTCGGGTCGGGCACGGCGCCGCTGCCCGGTAAGGGCCAGGGCCCGTTGGGCGGGGGGAGCGTCGTACCCGCCGGAATTCCAAAATTGGCAGTCAAAAAAGCAGGTAAGTTCGCCGGCGTGGTCGCCAACGCAGTGTTGATCACGGAAATCGGATTGTTCCGCAGTTGCTGCTCATAGTCCGCGAAGAACCATAAACGGTTTCGCAGAATCGGCCCGCCCACCCCGGCGCCGAATTGCTGCAAGGCGTCCAGCGGCTTGGGAAAGCCGTTGGCTTTGTCGATGGCGTCGTTGGCTCCGGTGGCGGAGTTCCGATTGTAGTAGAACGCACTGCCGTGGAGCGCGTTGCTTCCCGACTGGGTCACGGAGTTGACGAAGCCCGCGCCACCTCCATAGATCGCCGAGTAAGGGCTCACTGAGATTTCAAATTCCTGGATCGCGTCCTCGCCATACAGGTACGGGATACGATAGCGACCTATAATGTCGGCAAAGTAATTGTTGGTAGCGTGGCTTCCGTCGACGGTAAACGCATTGGAGCCGTTTCCATTGGCGTATCCGGAGTCCTCTCCGCCCTGTTGTCCGGCGATGCTCACCAGGCCGGTGTCGCCGTCGTAGCTGGTATTCGGCGCCAGCGTAGTAAAGTTGGTATATTTTCGTCCGTTGAGTGGCAATTCTTCAATAAACGAATGCTCTAGCACCGTGTTGGCAGAGGATTCTTCCGGCCGCAGCAGCGGCGTTGTCCCGATTACCTTAACCGCGTCTGCGCTGGCTCCCACCTGCAGCTTCATATCCTGGGAAGTGATGTTTCCTACGCGCACTTGAACCAACGCCTGGACATCGCGAAAACCCTTGAGACTTACCGTGATGGCGTAGGTGCCCGGCGTGATTACCGGAAACCGGTAAAGCCCCGTATGGTTGGTCACGGCAGATTGCTCCACGCCGGTTGCGAGGTTCCGCGCAGCCACCGATGCGCCCGGCACTACGGCTCCACTCGGGTCTGTAACCCGTCCGCCAAGCGAGCCCGTCATTACCACATTCTGAGCGATCAGCAACGCGCAACTCACCAACACAACCAAAACGCTGCCTACCGCCAGTCGATTGGCCAGGAAAAGCACCTTCTCGCGTGGTCTGGCGATCGATTCGCTTCTCACTCCCTTCCCCACTGAGAATTCGCCGGAATCACGGAAAGTGATCTTGGGGCAGACTTGGAAACTTGGCTTCGTTCCTCGCCACATTCGTGCACTCCTCCCTGCGCTAGGGGTGCTTCTCCGGGCTACTATGCGACCTCATCGAACCGGAAAATAGCAAACGCTTTCTGGTACTACCAGCGAATCGTATTTCTACGTGGTCAACGCGGACGGTCGGTCCTAGGCTGCAAGTCGGATTAACTCGCAAAAAAAACCGCGATTGCAGAGTGTTCATATTATCGCCGTGTGCAAGTGTTTGATTGCGGCTCAAGGAATTCACGAACGTTTAATTTTGTGGTCATCACCAAGTCATACAGCGCCGGTAAAACTACAATGACTGTGCTGTGTGTGGACGAGGTGCTGGGTGAATTTCTCCGCATCGGGGCCAGTCGTTTTGCCAGTGTCTCAAGTGCGCGTTGGTCATCGACGAAATGAACACGCTTCGTTCCTTCTTCGAAACTACTCTCTGGGCCCAACTCGGACCGCTCGAGCGACAAGTCCTCGAAGCGGTGTGGGACCGGGGAAGCGCCACCGTTCATGAAGTGAGAGAGGATGTCGCGATCTGGCAGACGTATACAACCATCATGACGACCATGGACCGTCTCTTTAAGAAGGGGCTCTTCGACCGCACTCCGGACGGGAGGGCGTTTCGCTATTCGGCCCGGTACAGCCCGAAGGAACTAAAAAGCATGAGTGCGGCGAGCACCATCAAACAGATCCTGGAGTCTGAGTATGCCTTGCTGCACCTTTCGTATTTTGTGGAGGCGGTCGGCGCGCACGATGCCAGGCTGCTTGACCAGTTGCAGGCCCTGGTCGAGCGCCAGCGCGCACAACTGGGGAAGGGAGAACAGAAGTGACATTTGCCGCGCGAGGGGTTCTTGTCTCGCTTGCGTTTTTCGCCGTGGTGTACTCCTTGGTATCCGCCCTGGTGGTGCTCACATGGTCAGGTGTCCACCGCGTGTGCTGGAAGCCTTCGTCGAGTTCGGCCAATTTGCTCTTCGGACTGCGGATTTTACCTTTTGCCTTCTCCGTGTGCGTCACTGTGTTTTTTACCTTCCCATCATTTTGGCTACTTGAGCGGAGATCCCTCGACGAGGACACTGGAACCTTCGTTCTCGGGTTGTGTTCTCTACTGATTCTAGGTACTGGCTTCTTTCGGATGCTGTGGGCCCAGACCAGAACGAACCGCGCAGTGACTCGGTGGCGATCGTCAGTGAGCAGCGGCGTGGCGAGTAGGATCGCTCCCACGACTAGGGCCTCGGACGGTGCACCCCCTTTGATTCTTGTCGGTATTCGGAGACCCAAAGTGATGGTCTCCGATATTGCAGTGACCGTGCTCAGCGACGACGAGCTGGAGCTAGCGGTCCGCCACGAGTTGGGGCACATGCGCTCATGGGACAACCTGAAAAAGGTCTTAATAAGTGCGACCCCGTTCCCCGGAATGCGCAGCCTTGAGCATGCCTGGCGTCAGGCCGCCGAACTGGCGGCGGATGACTCGGCGGTGACGAATCGTCGGGAAGCGTTGGCCTTGGCGGCGGCTCTGATCAAACTTTCCAGAGCCTCTGAGCGGTGGGCCGAGCCTGCGTTGGCGACTGGGCTTGTTAGCGGATCAACTTCGATCAGCGTGCGCTTAGAGCGACTGATCGAGTGGCGTGTGGCTGGTCGGCGCCACCTCATGTCGCCTTGGATTATTCTTGCACTGCTTACAATGATCCTCGGCATCGTCGGCAACTATAGCGCCGCTCTTTCTATCAGCCATCGCTTGACTGAATTCCTCGTACCGTAGAGGCAGTTTAGCGAGATGAATGAAGCGGGCGGACCTCGGGCCGGGGAAGTTTTATTTTCGACGAGTCGCGATACCTGCTGACATCCCTCGATTTGCCCGTCATCAGCCAGGTCATCGAGGCGAGTGAGCAAAAACCTTACCGAAGTTTTCTACTCAAGACAAAGCACGAGCTAAGCGAATTTCAACAAAAACGTGATTCTCGGCGGACGATGGAAGCGTTGATCGCGAAATATTTGAATGGTCTTGGCTCGAAGTGCCAATGCCTTGTCCATACATCTGTTCCTCTCATCGGCCCTGCGCTAGCGGCCGGCTTTCTTGCATTGCGGGTTCGGGCTGATGTTGCAGAAGAATTCGGAAAGCGAGTCCGTGTGTAATCAGCAGCAGCGGCACTATCACAGTCGGAAGGAAGAATGCGGCCCCCAACTGCCCCGCCAATAGTCCGGCGTGATTGGCCTGGTAGAAAGCGTTAAAGAGGTCCGCGGAACCCCAGAGGCTGAAGATCCATGTGGCCGCGACGCCAGGCGCGCTAGGCAGCAATAGCAGCGAAAGCAACGCAAGTATTGCTGCAATGATGTCCCCGTAGGCTGCAGCATGCGCGAAGGAGGCTGGCAGATCGGGTGACACAACGCCCGGAATCAGAAACGCCAGCCCAATAAAGCGGAAGCTGTGCAGGATGAGCAAAGGCTGCAACGCCTCGGCGCGTGGCCGGAAGCGAAGCTCCGGCCAGATATACCGAGCAGTGACTATGCCCCACGCGATCAAGCTGAATGCGATGCTCACGAAAAACCAGATCATCTGCTGCGGCATGATGAATTATCTCCTTTTCAGAATTTCCAGCGCCGCTATTGCGGCAAGAGTCACTGCAGCGCTCCCGGGTTCAATGCCCTCAACGGCATCAAGGGTCCGACAGGAATGTACTCGTGATCCATCAACTGTTCCTTGGCGAGCGGGAGAGTTTCCATAAGGGCTCGAGCCTCGTCCTCGGTCTTCGCGTCGACCAGGAAGATGACGCCTTTGCCATCGCCGCGCGAATACCACTCGCGGATTTTCCCATCGAAGTAGAGCTTCACAGTTGCCCGAATCTCATCCGGCATGACGGCCATGATTTGTTGAGGGGATACGTTGTGCTTGGGAGTCACAATGACCAGCACTGCAGTGGTCTTGGGTATCGCTATGCTGGGCACGCCTGAAGCCGTGCCGGACTGTGGTTGGGCTGCCGACGCTATCGGTAGCATTGCCATGAGAAAAGGGGTCACGAATTTCATCGGATTGTCCTCTCGATCCAGTGGGATGTCGTTCCACTTACCTGATAAGAGTACGGTAGTACTCTTATGGTCGCAAAAAAAAATTACTCTTCGGCGAAGCTCTTGATGAAGAACTTCCTCGCCTCCATCAACAACCGCTCACGCTTTTCAGGGTCCGGATTAACGCGGACCATCATCAACACCCCCGCCATACTAGAGATCAACAATCTAGTCTTCGCCAGTTTTTCTTCTCGGGTCTGACCAGGAACAAATGGCGCTAGCCGCTCACGATACGCTTCCAGCAACGCCTCGATGCGTTTGCGCACAGACAACGGCTTTCGTGCGAGCTCCGGCCCGAGGGAGGCGCGCACGCAACCGGACCCCGGCGAATTCGCGTGGCCTACGCTTAGATAGCGCTCGATGATGGCCCGCAAAGCCTCACCTTCAGGCGCGGACTTTGCGACCTCCACCATACCTCTTCCCGTCTCGTCGAGTGCCCGTGCCACCGCTTCGACAAAGAGGTCGTCCTTGCTCTTAAAATGCCGGTAGAAGCCCCCTTTTTTGAGGCCTACTTTCTTCATCACCATCCCGATCCCGCTGCTGTCTCCGCCGCGCTCGCGGAAAGAGCGAGCGGCCACGGAAAGAATTTTCTCGTGGTTCTGTGCTTTGTGTTCCCGCGAGTATCGCATGAGTTAAGAGTACAGTCGTACTCTACCATCTGTCAAGGCCCACAATCGAATTTGCCCGTCCGCGTGGCGCAGTTCTGGCTCGCAGTAGCCGTAGTGGTCCTGGTGACCATATTCCCTCAACTTATTGCTAACTGGCTCGCAGGATAACAACTGATGTTGCGAAGACAAACGCTCTGGTTCCCGCCCGTGCCGAAGGCATATTCGATGAAGTTCAAGATACTGCCAAAGTCGTGGCAGTAGGTGTTGTGTTGACAATCAATGGGAGAGTTTACGTGTGCCCCGGAGACATAGCCCGGCTTGGCGTAAGCTCCGCCGACCATCAGCGGCACGCAGAAGCCGTAGACGTATTGCTGGCCAGTGCCGTTGGAGTAGCCGCAGGGCTGACCTGTCAAGCCCTTTTCGAGCGCAGTACTGTATGCACTCTAAAGAAGGGCGCCATTTCGCTCTCACAGAAGCAAGGACCGACCTCGAGCGCCCGGCTTCAAAGAAAAAGCGATCCCAGGACTAAAACGCGGCGCGGAAAAGACTGTCACCTGGGCAGAGTACTTGCTGTTCCATTGATGTCCTACTGGGAAACAGGTTTTTGATCGACCGGAATCGCCTTGGCTTCTGAGGGCGTGAGCCGAGAGCGATCACAATAACCGTATCCCTTCAGACAAGCCCTGTAGTTACGTTGCTGTTCGGCATCGGCAAGCGTCTTGCTTTCCGACGCCGTCAGTTTTGAGTAGTCGCAGGTTTCCTGGCCGTTCTTACACTCGGTGATATTGCGCTGGTGGTCGGCGACGGCTGTCTGACCGGCTTCCAACGGCGTGAGCTTCGAGCGATCGCAGTCGTCCCAGCCATTCTTACAATTCTGTGCGTTGCGCTGGTGATCCGCCGCAGCCACGTCGTTTGTTTCCGATGCAGTAAGTTTGGAGTGATCGCAGAGTCCCGTACCATTCTTGCAGTCGGAGACGTTGAGCTGACGTCTCGCAGTATCTACTGCTCCTACTTCCGAAGGGTTCAGTTTGGAGTGATCGCAGTCGCCGACCCCATCCTTGCAGTCCGTGAGGTTGCGTTGATGCGCCGCGACCGAAGATTCGCGCGCCTCGGATTGTGTCAATCGCGAAGGCTTGCAGGAGGCCATGCCGTCTTTGCAATCGGTGACGTTACGCTGGTGATCAGCTACAGCCAATGCAATCGCTTGCGGTTGGGTGAGTTGCGAGTGGTCACAGGAATCGAAGCCGTTTCTGCAATTCGAAACGTTGCGCTCGCGGTTGCTCGCGTCCACTTCGGCAGTTTGCGACGGGCTCAACTTCGAGCGATCGCAAGCTTCCCGTCCAGACTGGCAGGCTGCCAGATTTTGCACCAGATCGGACGACTGTGCCAATGAAAAAGCTGGCCAGAAAACCAGACAGGCTACTAGAGCCCGAAGACACCAACGTAAATTGACTGACATATGTCTCCACCTTTCAGGAGTTTTCGAATGCCGACCGAAACCCGTCGGGGGTCTCGGTCAGCCCGAAAACAACTTGCCCCGCAGCCCACAAAGATTATTTCTTGTCTTCTTTGTCTTCCTTAGCCTCGGCGATGCGCGCCTGATGGCTCGCCTCGGTGACGGCCTTCAAGAATGCTTCCACACTGTTCGGAGTTGGCCCCTTACCCGAAAGGATGGTTCGAAATTCGATGTGCTTGCCATAAATCGCGCGAGTAGAGTCGTTGTCCTGCTCCACGACTGCGCCTTCGAGCGTCAAGCCGGCGAATACACCTTTCGAACGCGAGTAGGTCAGAACTTCCGTGTTCATCTTCCAGTCAGTTCCGGCGGACGCATGACGGCCCACTGGCCCTGCCGCACCCGATGCTTCACCGGTAAGTTCGAACTTACTGGACAACAGGTGCTGGAAACCCTGCTCATTCATGACCAGCATGATCAGATCCACGCCTTCGACACCGATCTGCAATCCCCAGCTACCACCGCCAACGGACACGAACGCGGGCGCGCTCCAGCCGTTCGATGTGCGGCACGAAGCCACTCCACGGCCGTGTTTGGCCCCAAAAATGAAACCGCCCTTAATCAGATTGGGCACCACCAGAATGCACTTTGCGCTGCTTAACACTTCTTCGGGGATACCTTTGTCTGGAGTTGCCATAATCTCGCTAAGAACGTCCACCGACTTTTGCATGCGCTCGACTGTGTCTTCACGATTCGAGTCTGCCCACGCATACGTTCCCACCAAGCCCATCAAGCTCATCAGCAGCAGTGAAATTGTCTTTTTCATGAATTCATTCCTTCGGGAGTTGCGGACCTAAGAGAAGAGAACTTCAGATGGCTGACTTAGCTCAGAGAACCTGAAAGAGAGAGAAGAGGTGCTCGTCTCTAGATCATCATCGCCCAGGCCCGAAACAATAGCTGGTCTGAATTGCTCACTTTGGGTGCGCAGCCGAAACCGAGATCGAGTCGACGGTCACCATGCGGGACTGACCGCTCTTGTGTAACTTGAGCAATCTTGTACAGAATCGCTGCCTTAGATGTGTCATCGTGAGCCTGTCGAAAACGCGAAAGAGTAGGCTCCGTCTTGCATTCTTTTCTGGTCCATCTTCGTAACTTGCGCAGCTTCCTCGCTAACTCGCTCGGAACGCTCTTGTCGACGAAAAGATCCCGTGGTGAAGTCGGCCCCTCAAGGATGTGCCTGTTCTGCGGGTTAATCACTCCACGATCCAAGCCATTTTGTCTGGAGTGTGGGAAGTCGTTCAAGGGAGTTCAACTGGGGCGGAGAGACGCAAGGCAAGGATAAGGATTAAGGAGCTAAGGATAAGTAATTCGACAAATGAACCGAGGGAGATCAATATGCTTTGGACGATTTTCGTTGTGCTTCTGATTCTATGGCTTCTAGGTTTCAGCCTGCACGTGGCCGGCGGTTTGATTCACCTGCTACTGGTTGTGGCCTTGGTGGTCCTAGTCATTAACCTGATGAGCGGCCGCCGTATAGCGTGAAGGCAAGGCGTGTAGCATCTGCGAGGAGCAGCGTTCACGTTGAACGTGCTACTTCTGACTTTGAATTCCGTTCCTTGGATTGGAGCGCCCACTCTTTCCAAAAGCAATCGTGTGAGGCTACTGCTTTTGCCCAGCCTGGCGTAGCAAGCTCAAGATGTGCTGCGCCCGAGCGATAGCGTCCTGCTCTCTTCCATGGTTGCTAGGCAGCTTTGCCAAACGTCGCGATCGCCTCACAATCGCGGCCTCTGCTTCCTCGATTCGCTGCAGCAACCGGCTCCGGTCAAACTCGAGGACGGCAGCCCGGTACAGCTTTTCCCAATCTTGCCTGACATAACGCGTAGAACGGGCGTGGCCGGTGTGGTCCCAATGAACAGGGCACATTTTGACCTCCACGCTGGGACGTACAGCGGTTTGAGCTATTCAGCTTTTTTTCTGCCTCTCGGGTGATCGGCACAAACGTGCAATGCAAACTCTCGGTCGCGCTGCAATTCAAAGTTCCGCATCATGTCATCAAAAGATTTACCAGCGGGAGGGCCCGAAGACTTGAAGACCCAGGCGCAGTCGGAGCAACCAAAACCCCGAAATTGCTCCTGTTCAATCCATACCAGCCTCCGATTCATGGCCGCTCTGTCGCTGCGCCCACAGCGTTGTCTGGCCGCAAGTCTAAATACGCGCTTGCTGTCAAAGGATGCAGCGTTCTCCTTTCGCGTGCGCACCGCCTGACTGCGACAGACATCCGTCACCCGGCCCGGGCGTGGCGGAAGCGGCGTAAAGGAGCGCATTCTACATCCGCCAATCCGGGTGGTCTGTCGGGCATCCTACATACATAAAGGATTTTGTCTTGCGCACGTCCGATTTCGGAGTCTCGCGTGAAATGACGGAACTACTTAAGTGTTGGATCAGTCTTCGTCAGTCTGAAGCGGTCAGTATTGCTCAGTATCAGGGTCGCTTCCAGCATAGTGTTGATTGGTCATCGAGAGGGGTCCACCATGCCTTCGAGAAAGCTACCCGGTTTCGCACCGCATGATCGACGAGTTCAATGCGGGGCTTCGGTTCTAATCCTTGCCCGCTAAGAACGGTTTATGGAAAACAAAGGCCTCCAAGTCGTGCAGTCGGGCGAGCGTACGAATACCGATGGGAAACCCGTCAGCAATCTGATCCTTCTATCGGCCTCCGATAAAGACTTCAGCTCACTGCGTCCTCATCTCGAATACGTCAGCTTGCCTAACCATCTGGTTCTTCACGAGGGAAGTGGAAAGGTGGCATTCGCGTATTTCCTGAATCGAGGTTTGATTTCTCTTGTGGTCGTAATGAAAGATGGAAAGACCGCCGAAGCCGGCATAGTTGGCAATGAGGGCTTTATCGGAACACCGGCGGCCGTTGGCTTGAGCAGGAGTCCGCTTCAAGCGGTGGTGCAAATCACAGGGGATGGGTTTCGCGTAGCGGTCGCAGCTTTGCAAAACACTTTGGAATCCACTCCACAATTGCAGTTGATGTTGAGCCGCTATGCCGTGGTTCAGGGAATGCAGGTTGCACAGACAGCCGCTTGTAATCGGCTGCACGATATTAAGCAACGCCTTGCCCGGTGGCTGCTCATGACTCAGGACAGAGTGGATTCGGAGGCGCTGCCCATCACCCACGATTTTCTCGCAACCATGCTAGGGACAGATAGGCCTACCGTGAGCCTGGCAGCTGGTGCTTTGCAGAAGAAGAAGCTCATCGAGTATGCCCGTGGCGCGGTGAAGATCGTGAACCGTAAGAAACTTGAAGATTCCGCCTGTGAGTGCTACGGGATTACCCAACAGTACAATGGCGAGCTGGGCTTGAAATAAGTCCGCGATTCGAGACGCCCGCAAGTTAAACTCAACGCACACCCTGTGGTTAGGCGAAGTCACAGACCCTCGCTTCCAGTCACGAATAGTGCCGGTCTAGATGACTTTTTTTAAAAGTGTGCACTTTTGAACAGTCGCCCTACTTTGGTCAACGTATTATTCGACCTGTTCGACAGAGCAGTCATGGGTTAATGTCGATTGACAGTGTCGACGTTTGGACCCTCACGACGGCTCTACTTTCTGTACCCAAACGCGCGCGTGTTCAGGCCGGACTCACAAGGTCCGGCCTTTTTCTTTGGCTTTGATTCTGCTCACTGAGCTATCTATTCACAAAAATGAAATCCTGAATTAGTGAATGTGATCAATACTGCGCAGACGGTGACACATGCGCTTGTATAGAGTGCCGAGTGAAAGATGCCCACTCAGGAATTAAAACGAAGAAGGGAATAACATATGAAACTGCTTACGATTTCTTTGCTGGCTCTGTCGTTGTCGGGAATCGGCGCTCACGCCCAAACAGATACGGACGCTGTGAAAATCAATCTTGGGACGGCGGACAAATTTGCGTTGCTGGGTGGCTCCGGCATCACCAACGTCAGCGCCCACACCTTCATAATCGGCGACGTCGGCAGTTCTCCGACGCCCACGGTGAAGGGAATCAAGCCGTCCCAAGTGAAAGGCCAACTGTTCCTCAAGTCCAGCCCGGTGACGGCTGCTGCTCAGAGAGGTCTGACAACGGCATACAATCAAGCCGCAGGCGCCTCTTGTGGCACCGTCCTCACCGGCGTGAATCTGGGCGGAAAGAATCTCATTCCCGGAGTTTATTGCTTTGCGACGGCGGCGCAACTGACCGGCACTCTGAAGCTGGACGCTCAAGGGGATTCCAACGCCCAGTGGATCTTCCAGGTCGGTACAGCTCTGACGACCGCCCCGAATTCCAAGGTAGTCGTGAATCTCAGCGGCAAGGGCGGAAGAGGTTGCAATGTGTACTGGCAGGTCGGTTCCTCGGCGACGGTCGGGAAGGGCAGCATTTTTGTGGGGAAGATTATCGCGCTTACCAGCGTCACGCTGAATGGAGGCACCTTACGTGGCAAGGCTCTTGCCCGCAACGGTGCGATCTCGGTTTCTGCCCAGGAGACGGTTGATGGTCCGCAGTGCGTTAAGACCGGTGCCGCCGATGGCGACGATATGGCTTCCTCTCAGAACTAAGGCGATTGATCATCGCCTTGGTGTCTGCCGCTCATGAAAGCCTTGGAGGTAGAGATGTCAGTCAGAATTGGATGATCCCATTCCTGATGCATCTCCACACTCTCGGGGGAAAAGTTGTGTTCGTTCGGTCGATTGCCTGTTGAGGAGCGTGAACTGACCACCGTCCGCTCCTCCCCGGGATCTGGCGGGACGACGGCGATGTACCGGCGTTGGGGCCCTCAGCTTTTCCAGTTGCCGCTGAGATGGCTTCACGGTCAGCACGAAGTGAAGGGTGGCCAGCAGGAAGTGATCCCCATCCGATTTGATTACCAGTGCGTCCACGGACTTGAAAGCATCATCCGGGAGGTCCGCGTGCTCAGCAAGCATCACGATGGGGACCTGTGGGTTGACCTGCTTCATCTCAGCCGCGACGACCGCACCGTCCAGGAGGCCCAGGGGGTACTCCATCACAATTGCGTCCACGTCCCTCGACATGAAAAGCTGAAGGCCTTCGTGGCCGTCGGTCGCGGTTACGAGATCGTACCCGTTCTCTCGCAACAAACTGAGTTGGGTCGGCTCCCGGTGAATGCAGAGTACAGTGTTGTTGCTAGCCATAGCGGTTAGGTATATAGGCCAGGCCTCAGGCGATTCTGTTCAAAAGTGCTCACATCTCGCAAAGCGTCAAGACTCGCGTCAGTTTCTCGAAGTACCTGAACGCGCTCCGGCAATGGTGAGCGCAATCCCGCCGGCAATCAGCACCACGCTGACCATTGGTGATACTCGCTCACTGTGACTGGTTTGGACTCCGATGTTCACATCGCCAGCTTTGATGCCATGCGTCTCGGTTTGGGGAACGGGCACGATCAGGGACGCGATACCTAGCACTACCACCAGCAAGCCGGCAAATAGCAGGATTTTCATAAATGGCTCCGTCACAATTTGCAAAAACAGTGGCCCACCTTTCCCGAACCCTCTGAAAGGCACGACTCGGATACAGCAGCAGCAGTGGGCTACGCCGCCGTCTTCCGCATGTCTTTCATGTAACTGTCCATGGACTGCGTCAACTGAGCATCCACCTCGTCCGCGATCGTCATGACGTCGGGTAACACCAGGCTGAAATCCAGAGATTCCAGATTGACCTGCAATGTTCCGAAGATCGTCACCTGGAGTATTCGCGATTCATGCACCAGCATCGCCGGAGTGTAGCCTTGCAGGTATCGCAGCTTTCCATGGGCCACGGCCGCGGCGGAAAAGACGGCATCGCTGTCCTTGTCCGTCGCCCGCGGCTTGCTCAGGCGGAGGGCCAGGTCTTCAACCAGCTTGGGAAGATGTCCAGTGCGCTCTTCATCGCTAAGCGAAACGCGGTTTAGTTCACTGCTCTGTTTTGCCCGCATCAACCAGGTCTCTACGATACCGGTACTGCACCGCAGCAGGATCGCGCCCACGCTCTCCTTATCCACCCGTTTCGTAGGTTTGCGATGCACCACCTTTTCCCGGACCTGATCGATAAACCGTCCGATCTCGAATGGCTTTACGACGATTTCGTCCGCCTCTAAAAGGATGGCTGCCATGGCGCTTTGCACGTCAGGGTAGCCGCTGACCAGCAGGGTCAATGCATTCGGTTGGGAGTGGCGCATGGCTGAGACTACGGTAAAACCGTCGCCTGGGCTGGGCATATGGAGGTCCGTTATGAGGACGTCAAAACTCTCGGTCGCGATTCGTCTTAGAGCTTCTGTCACGCTGGAGGCAGCAACTACATCGAACCCTTTGCGTTCAAGCCCTTGGCCCATCATCGCAAGCACAGCGCTATCGTCATCTACCAGCAAAACTCTGTGCGCCGTACCTGCTTCGGTGGCAGTCATGAAATAAGGCCTCCAGTCACGGATAGTGACAGTCTAGACTCTTTTTTCTCCAAAACTGTGCAATTTTGAACAGTCGTTCCATTTTGGGCAACGTACCATTCGGCATGTTCGATCGAGCAGTCATGGGTTAGTGTCGGATTGACAGTGTCGACGTTCGGACCCTCACGACTGCTCAGCTTTCTGTACCCTAAGCGCGATTCGGCCGGACCTCCCCCGGGGTCCGGCTTTTTTGCGCCCGACTGTGACAGAGCCAAGGGGACTAAGCCTCTCGAGAGGCTGATCGTGCGCCTGACTGGAGGGTTGCGAGAGCCTAGTCGTGGAGAACGACGTTGAGCAGCGAACTGTGGACCTGCAATCCGCCGTTGTAATGGATAAAACCGAGCTTCCTGAACCGGTTCATGAAAAAACTGACTCGCGAGCGAGTGGTGCCAATCATCTCGGCCAGCGTCTCCTGGCTGATCTTGGGAATGACGGTCTCGGGAATGCCCTCCTTGCCAAAATGAGCCAGAATTAGAAGGACCCGTGCTAATCGCTTCTCGCTGGAATTAAACAACTGGTCGACTAACTCTTCCTCATAGCGGATATTCCGCGCCAGCAGATATGCCACGAACATATCGGAAAACGCGTGTTCGCGGTGAAGTGCCTCCATCATCGCAATCTTGTTCACGCGCAGCAATTCGCAAACTGTCATCGCCGCCGAGGATCCCATGCGAACCTTTTGACCCGCCAGCGCGCCTTCGCCAAAGAAATCACCTTCTTTCAAGATGCCGATGGTCGCTTCCTTGCCTGCTTTGGATACTACGGTGAGTCGCACTTTGCCGGCCCGGATATAAAAGACAGCGTCCGCCGCATCTCCCTGGGTGAAGATCGATTGCTTTTTCTCAACGACCAGGATCTTCCTGCCTTCGCCAATCGTCGCAAGGAAGGTATTAGGGTCGAATTCGCGTTTCATTTTTTCAGTTCAACCGGAATCTTGGTTGGGTGCCCCCCTCCAAGAAAGCCCTAGGACGAATCGCTGCAGCATCGGAGCTTCCTGAGCGTTTCGGCGCACCCATACCGCGATCATCCTAGCGCGGCCCAAAGCATACGGGTGAACTCTTATCAAGTCTTAGCACAATGCAGGCGGTGCATCTTCTTGACAATACTTAACCTAAGTCTAACCGTATGCAGCAGGATGGCTAGGTAGATCGGGGATCGCCTAAACTGCCAACCTTGGTTTAAGCGTACGCGGTAGATCGCTCCAATCTGATAGGGCTCGTCACGATACCAGGTTTCCAGTCAGATTTTTAGTTGCAGCATACGATTCTTTGTACTACGATTTACGCCGTAGGATTTTTAGCGTACGATTTTTGCCGAAAGGAGTGTCGTCCATGGGATCTAAAGGGAACGGCAACGGAAGTCACTATGCGGCAGTGAATCGGTCCGATGTTCCGCAGGGTCGTAAAGGAAAACATCGGAAGGCGGTGGCGGACATTCTGGGTGACCTATCGAAGCTGAACGCTCAACAGGCGGTTAAGATTCCGCTGAGCAGTCTGAACGGCGAGAAGATGCAGAATCTTCGTTCTGCTTTGAACCGCGTAACGCGCGAGAAAAACATCCCCGTGGAAACGTCGAGCGACGAAAAATTCCTTTACGTTTGGCGTGCCGATCAGCCCAGGAATACGGGAGCAACCGAGTAACATGTGGTTGTGCGAAAAGAGTAGCAAGCCGAAGTTGTGGAGGTCGGCTACAAAATTTCAGGCGCACTCAATCGTGCAGAACGACGTTGAGCAGTGAACTGTGGACTTGCAATCCACCTTCTATCCCACCGGCGTAGTGAATAAAACCCAGTTTCCTGAACCGATTCATGAAAAAGCTCACCCGCGAACGGGTGGTTCCTACCATATCCGCCAGCGTTTCCTGACTTATCTTGGGGACGACGGTCTCGGGTACACCTTCCTTGCCAAAATGGGCCAGCAATAGAAGGACGCGGGCCAGCCGCTTTTCACTGGAATTAAATAACTGATCAACCAGATCCTCTTCATACCGGATATTCCGCGCCAGCAAATACGCGACGAACATATCCGAAAACGCATGTTCGCGATGGAGAGCTTCCATCATCGCCTTCTTGTCGATGCGCAGCAGCGCACAATCCGTCATCGCAGCCGCAGATCCCATGCGCTGCGCCTGGCCCGCCAGCGCACCTTCCCCAAAGAAGTTTCCGTCCCGTAACATGCCGATCGTCGCTTCTCTGCCCGTCTTCGACACGACGGTGAGCTTCACTTTGCCAGTCTGGATATAGAACACTGCGTCTGCCCCGTCTCCCTGCGCGAAGATGGTTTGCTTCTTGACGACAGCCACATTTTTCCTGCCATCGCCAATGGTCGCGAGGAAAGTGGTGGGATCGAAATCGCGCTTCTTCTTACCGTTCGATGCTTTAGCAGAACTCATCAGTCCCAATTCTAGTCCAAGGGAATCCTTAATTGGCATAAATCGTGACTAAACCCAGACGGCCAATTTCTTTTTGGTCTTGGTTCCAAGGTGACCCATTTTGCTCAGTATTTCGCGGACGGATGAACGATGCTCAAGGGTTCGAAGGCAAGAGGAGGTTCCATGACAGAGGAAGTTCAACTCGGGACGATTCTGATTAGAGACAATCCGGTTGCGGCGCAAGCAATTGGGTTCCAAAGTGAGCCTTACTCAGCCCAATGGGGATTGGTCAAAGCGCTCGATGGCTTGGCTCTTGATCGCAAGATCCATGCCGCGGGATGGAACTTTTTCTTCATGGCCGCACAGGTGAAGGTAATGTTCATCGGTGCAATCGAAACGGAGAGTATCCGGAAGGCAGTGGGGCGAATGTTGGGAAAACTGAAGCTGATGGATTTCAATTGCCTTGAGGTGACTGGGATCGTTACCAGGAGATTTCTGGGCGTGCCCTACACCGTCGTTTCCGCTCACTCGAGACACATCCAACAGAGTTGCTACCTCGATGGCAACGATGAACGGCGGACATCCCAGCGCGATGCCGAGCAGGCCAGAGGCTGAGCGTGTTCCGGACTCCATCTATCCACCGGATCCCTTGACTGTGCGGTCGGAGTGGACTGGCAGTTACTTTTCCGCACCCGCTAAGCGCCGGTCTCTATGCGGATCGGTGCGAGGTTGGCCAGTACTAAGTTCACACTTTTCTCCTGGCTTGGCCCCACAGGTAGGACACCGAACCGCCAGGGCTTTTTTTCGTTTGGCTGTCATCGCTACATCATGGAGCGCCGCTCAGCAACAAGATGGTCAATTTTGAACAGTTCGCTCATTTCAGCCTGGCGTTCCTTCGCGTCTTCCTTCGTTCGGTCCGCCTCGAATTCGTTGTGAGCGTTATTGACCAGACGTAGGAACTCCGAAATGAGAAGGTCATAGCAGAACTATTTGCGAGCGAGACAAAGCGTGCCGTACGTTTCGTTCGGAAATCGACCCTCTCCATCCACGCAACCCGAAGCAGCTGAGCACCACCGGGCAAGCCAAGGATGACCAGGCAAAAGGAAATATCATGCGTTTCATTCCTTCTATTCGTTCGCTGTTGTTCGCGCTCGTTGTGCTCGCCATTTCGGCGGCCTCGTTCGCGCAAATCGGTATCTCCGTTTCAATCGCCCCGCCAGCGCTGCCCGTGTACGAGCAGCCGCCCCTCCCCGCCCAGGGCTATATCTGGACACCTGGCTACTGGGCCTATAGCCAGGACGATTATTACTGGGTGCCAGGTACGTGGGTGATGGCCCCGCAAGTCGGCTTCCTCTGGACTCCAGGCTATTGGGGTTGGGAAAACGGCGGGTATGCTTTCAATGAAGGCTACTGGGGTCCGCACGTCGGTTTCTACGGCGGAATCAATTATGGCTACGGCTATACCGGTGAGGGTTACCAGGGCGGGCGCTGGGACAACGGACAGTTCGCCTACAACCGCGCGGTGAATAACGTAAACGTCACCAACATTCACAACACCTACAACACCACGGTGATCAACAATACTACGGTGAACCGGGTCAGCTACAACGGTGGCAACGGAGGACTAACTGCCCGTCCGAACTCTCAACAGGAGGCTGCGGCACACGAAAAGCATATGGCCCCAGTCGCCGCTCAAACTCAACATGCGCAGGCTGCCCGGGCGAACCCGCAGCAACGGGTGTCGGTGAACCAGGGGAAGCCGGCAGTCGCAGCTACCCCGAAACCGGGAGCATTTAGCGCCGGTGTACCAGCTAAGCAAGCAGGAGCACCGTATAAACCTGAAGCCAAGAGTGCGGCAGCTCAGCCTACAGCAAAGACGCCACCTGCTCAGTCGGCGAACAACGTTCCTCGGCCACCGAGTGCGCCCGAGAAGGCGAGTGCGCCAGCTCCGCAGACCACCCCGCGTCCGGTAGAGAACGCCTCTCGGAACGAAAGCAAGCCTCAAACCCAAAGCGCTCCCCACCCGGAAGCCGCGCCTCGCGCAGAGACCGCTTCCCGTCCAGAGAATGCTCCACATCCGCAAGCCGAGCCGCGAGAAGCAGCCCCACGTGCGGAGAATGCGCCACATCCACAAGCAGCGGCCAAACCCGAGAATGCGCCGCATGCTGAAACCCAGGCTCATCCGGAGGCTGCTCCTCGGGCCGAAGCCCGTCCAGAGAATGCTCCTAAGCCAGAGAAAGAAGCTGCACCAGAAGAACGGCGACAACAGTAGCAAACCGACTGCTTCGACGAGACGGCTCGCAGCACATGCTGCGAGCCGCTCCTTTGCGGGCTGGCTCCTCGATCCCGACCTAAATCCTTTCTCTGGACGATGCCAGTTTTCGTCCCCCCGGGTCCCACGGCGAGGCATGTGATCAATTTTGACCAGTTCTTACGTCCACTTTCGTTGAATACTAGAAGAGGCCAACTCTACACATGGACGAAAACACGCGCCGGTACCCGAGGACATCGGACCAAATCGGATGACGCGTCGGGTTTATCGGGAACTCTGACATTTATCAACAGCTATTCTCGCCGAGCAGGAGCTAATGTCGCTACCAAACACAGTGTTCCCCGAGGGGATGTTAGAAGTCGTCAGACTCCGCCCCGTGGTGCGGGAGGAAGTTTCATCGGCTCGAACGCGATCGCAATCAAAGCCATCGCTGCCCAGCCGGATCGCGGTGGTCGGGAACTATCTGCCCCGGCAGTGTGGAATTGCGACGTTTACCACCGACTTGTGCCAGGCCATTTCCGCCGAGTACGGAACCGCCCGTTTGCTGGCGCTACCCGTAAACGACACAGAAGAAGGATATGACTATCCTGCACGAGTGAGATGGTCGCTCGCCCAGGACGATTTGAGATCGTATCAGGAGGCTGCTGAGTTCCTGAACTTCAACAATATCGACATGGTCTGCCTGCAGCACGAGTATGGAATTTTCGGCGGACCCGCCGGGAGCCATGTCTTGCAACTGTTGCGCAGCCTGAAGATGCCGCTGGTGACCACTCTCCATACAGTCCTCCGCGAGCCGAATCCCGACCAGCTCGCGGTGATGGAAGAGATCGCGGATCTTTCGGACCGCCTCATCGTCATGAGCCGGCTCTCTTCCCAGTTTTTGCAGGAGATCTTCAAAGTGCCCGGCAGCAAAATCGATATGGTTCCTCACGGCGTTCCGGACCTGCCATTCCTCGATCCGAATTTCTACAAGGACCGCTTCGGTGTGGAAGGAAAAGCGGTACTGCTTACATTCGGCTTGCTCTCGCCGAACAAGGGAATCGAAAACGTTATTCAGGCGCTGCCGCAGATCTTGTCCAGACACAAAAATGTTGTCTACATGGTCGCGGGCGCGACCCACCCTCACATTCTCCGTCGCGAGGGCGATCAGTATCGAGCTCACTTGCAAGCCTTGGCGAAGGAAGTGGGGGTGGAAGCGAACGTAATCTTCCACAACCGCTTCGTCAGCCCCGAAGAGATGGTTGAGTTCATTGGCGCGGCGGACATTTACATCACACCTTACCGCCATGAAGCCCAAGTAGTTTCCGGGACGCTTGCGTATGCCCTAGGTGCGGGCAAGGCAATCATCTCGACCCCATATTGGCATGCGATCGAGTTGCTGGACGACCGCCGTGGCGCGCTGGTTCCCTTCCAGGATCCCGATGCTATCGCGCGAAAGACAGTGGATCTTTTGGATACCCCGGCAATACGCCACGCAATGCGTAAGCGTGCTTACTTGTTCGCGCGCGAGATGGTCTGGAAAAGAGTAGCGCAGGGCTACATGGAAAGTTTTATACACGTTCGTAGCGACCGCATGGAGACTCCACAAGTGCGGTTCTCCGCCCGCGTTGCACAAAAAACATTGGATCAGCTGCCGGGACTGAATCTGAAGCACTTCAACAGGCTGACCGATGACACCGGAATGCTGCAGCATGCGATCTTCACCATCCCTAACTACTCGGAGGGATACACCACCGACGACAATGCTCGCGCGCTCATTTTCGCAGTTCTGCTAGAGCAACTGGGGAAGGGGCAGTGCAGTGAGCCAGCCCAGGATTCGTCCTTCCGGTATTTGGCGTTCCTGCAGCATGCGTTCAATCCAGAGAAGGGCAGATTCAGAAACTTTCTCGGCTACGATCGCCGGTGGAACGAAGCGGAGGGCTCCGAGGATTGTCATGGGCGTGCGCTGTGGGGGCTTGGAACGGTTCTAGGGCAATCAAAGAATCAGGGCTCGAGGGCGGCCGCGGGGCGTTTGTTCGAGATCTCCCTTCCGGCAGTGATGGAATTCAGCAGTCCACGTGCCTGGGCCTACGCCTTGCTCGGAATTCAGCAATACCTCGATTCGTATCCCGGCGACCGGGATGCACAGAAAATAAGGTCCGTTCTCAGCACACGATTGCTTGAAATGTACGAGTCGATTCGCACCTCGGATTGGAAATGGTTCGAGAACATTCTGGCCTACGGAAATGCGAGATTGCCCCAAGCCATGCTGCTGGTGGGTTCGGCTTGCGCGGATGATCGTATGGTTTCCGCCGGTCTCGAAGCGCTCAACTGGCTCACTGAAACTCAGCGTTGCGCAACCAACGGCCATTTCGTACCGATCGGATCGCAAGGCTTCTATCGCCGGGGTGAAGAAAAAGCCCGTTTCGATCAACAGCCGCTCGAGGCCGCCGGTGCGGTATCCGCCTGTTTGCAAGCCTACCGCATAACCGGGGACGGCCGTTGGCACAATGAGGCTTGGTCGGCCTTCAACTGGTTCCTCGGCGATAACGATCTGCAACTTCCTCTTTATGATTCCGTCACCGGCGGCTGCCGGGACGGTCTGCACCCCGATCGCGCCAACGAGAACCAGGGAGCAGAATCCACACTATCGTTCTTGATGGCACTCCTCGAAATGAGCTCGCTGCCAGAACCCGATAGTTCGGGAACAAGCGGTGAGCTATTTGTTGCTTCCACCCACTAGGCTTTGATTAAGGCCACTGAAGGAACACCTATGAGCGTTGCAACAACAATTCGTCACGAGCCGCTGCTTCTTCGCCATCCTGCCAACCCAATTTTGACCGCTAAGGACTGGCCATACTCCATTAATAGTGTGTTCAACGCGGGCGCGACCCTACTGGCCGACGGGTCGACCCTCCTGCTTTGCCGCGTCGAGGATCGACGGGGCTTGTCCCATCTTTGTGCCGCCCGCTCGCGCAACGGAGTGGACAATTGGCAAATTGATAGCGAACCGACGCTGATGCCAAGCCCCAAAGAACATCCCGAAGAAATCTGGGGCATTGAGGACCCGCGTATCACCTTCGTCCCCGAGTTGCAGCAATACGTAGTCACCTACACCTCCTATTCACGCGGCGGCCCCGGCGTCTCCCTGGCCCTGACCAAGGACTTCCGCAGCTTCGAGCGCTATGGGGTCATCATGCCACCAGATGATAAAGACTCCGCGTTACTGCCTCGGAGAATTGATGGATGCTGGGCGCTTATTCATCGGCCCATGACGCCGCTGGGATCGCACATGTGGGTTTCCTACTCTCCCGACCTGCGTTATTGGGGCAGGCACAAGCTGATGCTGGAGGCACGCCGCGGCGCCTGGTGGGACGCGAACAAGATTGGTTTGTCGCCGCCGCCCATCGAGACTTCCAGAGGATGGCTCGTGTTCTACCACGGTGTGCGGCACACGCCTTCGGGCTGTCTGTACCGGCTAGGTTTGGCGCTATTCGACCTTGAGAATCCGGCGAAGTGTTTACTGCGAGGGGATTCGTGGATCTTTGGGCCAGAAGCCGATTACGAGCGTCACGGCGACGTCGATGATGTTGTATTTCCCTGCGGATATACGATCGACTCCGATGGCGACAGTCTCAATGTTTACTACGGAGCTGCTGACTGCTCCATTGCCCTGGCTCGGGCCAGCATTCGTTCCTTACTCGATTGGCTGGATGCCAATGGAAGTAGCGAGCGCAGACGAGCGCAGGACTTATGAAACCACTGCTCTGGATTCTGCAGTCGGCGTTTGGCTGCCATCACGGTCAGATGAGTCGCGTGTTCACCATCAAGAAACGAAGCTACTGCGTCTGTTTCCAATGTGGGCGAGAATTCGAATATTCCTGGGCTTCGATGCAACCTGTACGGTCGAGTGCTGCCGCAAACGGCTGTACGCCACTTGACCAGGTGGAACGGGCCGAGGTCGCCGCGCTTTGAGCTCATTTGGCACCGGCCTCGCGCTCCTATTTCTTCACATGTGAGCAATCTAGCTCAGACACGCAAGTCTACACCTGTCATTATTATTCTCCTGAGTGTGTGGAGAGAGCGACGACCGCCAATTCGTTGACTCTCACTTTTAGGCCGCTGTGGGTAAGGTCTCAAGCAATCACATCGAAGCGGCCACATCCAGCCCATTGGCATTCGTAATCCGTGTGTATGCCGTGGGACCTCCGGCGAACGCGATTCGACCCTAGAAGCTTGCGAAGAACAGATTCAGGCGACACCTCGGCGCGGATGCGAGGCGTTAGCCCTCGAAATAAGAAAGGTCAGAGATTATGCCGTTAATTCAACTCCTGGAAGTTCTCATCGTAGTGGGTGTTCTGCTGTGGCTGGTCAACCGTTTCATTCCGATGCAGTCGTCCATCAAGTCAATCTTGAATGGCGTGGTGGTCATCGCCGTGGTGCTGTGGCTGCTGAATGTATTTGGACTATTTCATTCCCTCTCCGCCGTCCGCATCGGAAAGGGGTGACGGATTGGCAACAGAAGAGGTAGGGACACTTTGTCGATAGACACGACGAGATTGCGTAACAGGCAGACATCTGCCAAGGAGAAGAAATGAAGATGAAACTGTTGTTATCAGCAGGACTCGCACTGAGCATGAGCGTACTGGCCCAAACCAATCCACCGGCGGCAATTGCCGTCGAACTCGTGGCTCAGGCGCCCACGTTCCGGGTAGTCGTAGTCAGCCGCACCACGCCAGCGGTCAACTACAGGCATCACAGCGGCCCCACGAAGGTGGATTTCACGGGCACGAATCTCATGCCCTCCGCCAACGGCGAAGCCGAAGTGAACAGCAAGCGGGGAACCATCGAGGTTAAGGCGGAATTCGGCAATCTGCAGAAACCCACGACTTTCGGCAACGAATATTTGACCTACATCCTGTGGGCGATTTCGCCGGAAGGCCGCGCCGTAAACTTGGGCGAGGTTTTAGTGGGTGGCAACGACCGCAGCAAGTTGCACGTGACCACTGACCTTCAGGCGTTCGCCCTCATCGTCACGGCAGAACCTTATTATGCGGTGCGCCAACCCAGCAACGTGGTGGTGCTCGAAAATGTTATTCGTAAGGACACCAAAGGGACCGTCGAGACGGTGGATGCGAAGTACGAACTCATGGAGCGGGGCGGCTACATCCCGACCGGCTACAAGTTCGACCCCGTGGTTCTGAATGCCAAACTGCCGCTGGAATTCTTTGAGGCACGCAATGCTCTGCGCATCGCTCAATCCGAAGGCGCCGAGCAGTACGCCCCCGAAAGCTATCAGAAAGCCGTCCAGTTGATGAACAACACGGACGAATATGCCACCAGAAAGAACGTTCCCGACAAGCCGCTGATCGCAGTCGCCCGCGAGACAGTCCAAACGGCCGAAGATGCTCGAGCCATCGCAGTCAAGAAAATGGATGACCAGCGCCTAGCCAACGAACGCCAAGCCTCCACGGACGCACAGGCTCAATCGCAAGCCCAAGCCGACGACGCGAACCGGCAGAAGGAGCAGGCTCAGTCGGACACAGCGCAAGCAAAATCGGACATGGCCGCAAATCAGGCACTATCCGCGGCAGCGGTTACCGCCGCTCAGGCCGATGCCGACCGGTCTCGCCTGGCTGCACAGCAAGCGGACAGCGACAAAGCTGCTATGCGCGCACGTTTGTCAGAGCAATTGAATTCGATACTCCAGACTCGCGACAGCGCACGCGGGCTCATCGTCAGCATGTCCGACGTATTGTTTGATACCGGACAGTATTCGTTGAAGCCGGGCGCCAGGGAGAAGCTGGCGAAAGTCGCCGGCATCCTGCTTGCCTACCCGGGACTCAACATTGAAGTCGGCGGCTACACGGACAACGTAGGCGGCGACGACATGAACCAGAAACTGTCTGAGAACCGTGCGGATTCCGTGCGCGACTATCTGGTGCAAGAGGGCGTAACCACAAATTCAGTCACCGCAAGAGGTTTCGGCAACACTCTGCCGGTGGCTTCAAACGACAACTCCGCCGGCCGCCAGCAGAACCGGAGAGTTGAACTTCTCGTATCCGGCGACGCCATCGGCAACCCGGCCAACGTCACTACGGGAAGCTTGTAATAAGGCGGTGACGGAAAAGTTGGTTTAACTCCAACCGGTGCGGGTTGGCGACATTCGGCTCGCACCGGTTGGGAATTCATTCGGAAAGCGTTGCCCCCAACCGATTAAAGGAAATGAGAGACAAAACGTGCTCGGACAGTACCGATCGTGATCTTGGGTTTAGCACTCTTTAGTGCGCCATAGTAAAACGAGGGTACCTGCATTCTATCGACATTGTGGCATCTGTCCTCTGTGGTGCTGATGTTCACTTCCGGGAATTTTCCTTGGAACAGAACTGACTGTGCAATTTTGACCAGACAAAGCCCGCAGGACCTCCAATACTTGGTGAGACGAAGACCCATGGTGGCGGCCACTCCTTGAGCCTTCGCGATTGAGAGGCTCGACCCCAAAAGGAAGGCGGCGCCGCATGCCCCGCACGAATCGGTGCTTCCCTGCTTACACACTCCTCTTTCTATTTCTCCTGCCCTCTAGCTTTTGGGGCCAGGAAGTGCACGTGAGCCCTAGTCGGCTGGTCATTCCCGATGGTACTCCAGTCAATCTTCGAATGCTCCGGACAATTTCTTCTGCGCACGCTCGTACCGGCGATCGCCTCGACTTTGTGGTCGTCAAGAACGTGACGGTGGGCGGATTCACGATCATCCGGGCGGGCACCATCGCGAGCGGTTCGGTCGTTGCAGTTAAAGGTAAGCGCCTCCTCGGAATTGGAGGCAAAGTCGTTATCAAGCTCGATTCCGTCAAGCTCATCACCGGCGATGAGGTTGGGTTGCAAGCACGCAAGGAAATAAAAGGAAGGTCCCATTCTAAGCTTATTTTGGCGGAGATGATGATTACTGGGCTCTTTTACTTGCCTGCCGCACCGGTATTCCTGCTTTCCCGCGGCCGCGACAGTACTGTCCTGAAAGGCACAGAATTGACAGCCCACATCACCGGTGATGCCGTCGTGGAGACAGTGAAGTTGTTGGGTGGAAACGCGAACGTTTCAGAACTCCGTGAAATGATCGATTTCCTACCCTCCCGCACGGTGGATGGTGAGGGCCGCGAGGGCGACATGCTAAACCTGATCTTCATCGCAAAAAAAGACGATTTGGAATGGGCGTTCGAGCGTGCCGGCTGGCTGAAAACCGACAAATCGAAGCCTACGATTGTTTGGCACCTGTTGCAGCAGCGGGAACACTATACCAAGCTGCCGATGGCCAAGCTTTACGTGTTCGGGAGAGGACAGGATTACTCCTATGCGCTGCCTGACCCGACTTCGATCGTGGCCCGGCGCCATCACCTCCGAATCTGGAGAACTGACTACGAAATGGACGGCACCCCCATATGGGTGGGCGCCGCAACTCACGACGTTGCAATTCAAATACAGATGAAAAGACTTCGGATCACGCACAGAATTGACCCTGAAGTAGACGCGGAGCGTGATTTTGTTGCCGCTAATTTGGCAAACACCCGCCTGGTCGCGCACGAAGAATACCTTTATTGCATCGATCCAGTATTCGCGGGAGAGACGGCCACCGGCGGGACTTACTATTCAGACAGCAGGCTGCTCTTAATGGAACTGCATCCAGAAAAAGCTGGCAATCCCGACTTGTGGCGGGACGCGTCAACGTTGGAAAGAGGCTCTGGCTCTGGCATGGTCGCGATAAATGCGAGTCGCTGAGTGGATTGAGGTCACTTTTTTCTCGATTCTTGTCTTGGCGGCTTGGAGATTTCCCCTCGCACGTCGTCGGCAACTTAAGGTAACTGCATTCGCGACCCTCGCAATCGCAGCCATTTTGCTAGCCCGTTTCATGTCCTGCTTTGTCTCCCCTCGTTTTTCTACGGTTGTTCGTGACTGGCTTCCTGCTGCCTTGCTGCTGGTACCGTATTGGCAGGTCGGTGAGTTTTTCACGGGACCAAAACCGAGCGTGCAAGCCAGGCTTGCTGCATTCGATGTGTCCTTCTTTAAAGCCGTGCATATCCAACCTGCAAAAGCATCCATTGGCCCGCTCCACGCACTCTACCTGGAGCTCGCCTATCTGATGGTTTATCCCCTGATCCCACTTGGCATTGCTACTCTTTATATCGCCGGCATGCGCCACAATTCGGACTATTATTGGGTGGTGGTCTTGCTTGCTACGTACACTTGCTTCGCGGTGACACCCTTCGTGCCGGCGTTGCCCCCGCGCGTGTTGACCGGTTACGACAGTTTCGAAATCCCGTCCAACAGAATTCGAGCCTTAAATCGGTTGGTGCTCCGTCGGGCGAGCATTCAGGCAATTACGTTTCCGAGCGCTCACGTAGCAGCATCGACCGCGGCCGCCCTCGTACTGCTTCGATTGCAGCCCCGTGCGGGCGTGATCTTCCTCAGTGTGGCGCTCAGCATAGCCGTGGCGACGGTCGTGGGTGGCTATCACTACGCGGCCGATGTTCTGCTCGCATTACTCGTCGCTGTCCTGGTGTTTTTTGGCGCTTTCTGCTTTTGGTAGGAAACGGTAATCGTTCGTCAGCTTAGGATCGGTAGGCAACTACCAATGGGTGAACCTGGATCATTTCCACCTCTGAACGGTGCGACATTCACGACGCGCATAAAGCGCAAAATTCGCGCCATCTCGCAGCACCTGCGGCAAGCCCGCGTCGTCGCAAAAGCCTTGCATTCTCCGCGCCATCCAATTGTCGCGCATATTGTGCCGATCCGGCGGTGCAATCTTTCTTGTACTTACTGCAATGAATATGACGATTTCTCGCAGCCTGTTCCAACTGCTGTAATGCTGCGCCGCGTGGACCGACTGATTGAATTGGGAACAACTGTCATCACCATCAGTGGGGGAGAACCACTGCTGCATCCGGAACTAGACGAGATCATTCGGCACATTCGCAGTCGGGGCGCCTTTGCTACTCTGATCACCAACGGGTACCTGCTCACTCCAGACCGCATTAGGCTCCTCAACCGTGCTGGCCTCGACCATCTTCAGATCAGCATTGACAACGCCACGCCGGACGAGGTTTCGAAGAAAAGCTTAAAAGTGTTGGACAAGAAGCTTCAATGGCTGGCCGAGTTTGCAGAATTTCAAGTTAACATTAATTCAGTGATTGGAACATCCGTCCAGCATCCGGAGGATGCAACGCAAGTTGCTCGGCGGGCAGCGGAACTCGGTCTCGTGACCACGGTTGGAATCGTTCACGATGGTGGTGGCCAGCTTCGACCCTTGAGCGAGCAACAGCAACAGGTCTACCAGGAGGTCGTGAGCGTAGTTACCAAGTCTTTTTCGACATTCGCGTATTACAACCAGTTCCAGAAAAATCTGGTTCGCGGACTCTCCAACGACTGGCATTGTCGTGCCGGCAGTCGCTATCTCTATATTTGCGAGAATGGACTGGTGCATTACTGTTCGCAGCAACGTGGTTTCCCCGGCATACCGCTCGAGCAGTACGGGCAGGAAGACTTGGAGCGGGAATATCACACTGTCAAGCCCTGTGCCCCCTACTGCACGGTCTCCTGCGTACACCAGGTGTCCATGATCGACCAGTTCCGAGAGCGGCCATTGGAGGTACTCGGCCGTTTCTTTCCGTCCAAGTCGGATCAGGGAATGCCTTACGATCTACCGATCACGATCCGAGTACTTGCCTGGATGTTCCTTCCGTCCGCCCACTCCACAATTACCAGCCGTCGCTTACTGACGCACACCTTCACTCGCGTCGCCTTATGGTTCATGAGAGTGAAATGAGACGCCGGTCCCATCGAAGTTTGGCCGCAGCTAAGAATCGGCGAAAAGGCTGCATGAGAGTCGGCGGCACTCTCACGACCACCAAGAATTTCAAGGTAAAACTCAACCTCGTCGGCAAGGCGTAGAAGGGTACAAAGTATCTCCTCATGCGTGTGGATTTATCACTGCTGCAGAACCCGCGAGGTAGCCCCAGGGTAGAGAACACCATCGTTGTCGTCGCGCTTTCCTCTCCCAGAACGAAAGACGCCTGGGCGGAAGTGGAGCATCGTGGCCTCAACCGCAACCACGACCTGGGCTTGACCTGCCGGGTTATGTTTGGCGATCTCGCGCGGCACTATATCAAGGATGAGCTTCGCGAACTTACCGAAGCGGACGTTGAGCCCCCTAGAGATGGTTTGCAGTGGACAGATGTGGACTACGACAACCAGCAGGTTTTTGTCCGGTCAGCAAGGACCGCCTGGCAGCGCAGGATGACATGCAGGCGGCGATGACGCCTTCCTAGTCGGTGAACTGAGCGGCCACGGCCGCGAAACACAAGTGACCGACCGCCGCCAGTTTACTTCCGCATAGCCTGTTATTCGGGAGTCGTCACCGAGCGGAATTACCGCTTCGACAGAAGACCGGATTTACCTGCCCAAGTAACTATATAGTTCTTTAAGAACTCGCTGAACTCTTCTGCAACGGGCGAAAGCCTCCTACCACCATTGCGGATCTGGTAGAAGTCAGGATGCACCGTAGGTTTGAGCAATGGATGGATCCCTAACCCTCGATTGCGGCACTCCGGCAATGTGTAGGAAGGAACGATCGCAATTCCCTGTCCGGCCTCCACCATAGCGATTTGTGTGTGGAGATAGTTCAACACTAGACTGGGTCGGTAGCCGATCCCAGCTTTCGCAAGATGCCTGTCGACGAACTGCTGCAAGGGCAGGGACGGCTGCATTCCCCATTCGATTCGCAGCGCTAGCCGCAATCTATGATCCACAAACCATCCGTCATTTGGAAAACCCTGGGTGTTGCGTGCGGATGGCGCTGCTTGGAGGTTGGTGCCGGCAGTGGAACGATTGCGAGGTGGCTTGCAGATCGTGTGGGCCCCACGGGATGTGTGTTGGTCACCGACGTCGATACCCGTTTCCTAGAGCTGCGGGGCCCCACTCTAGATGTACGCGCCCATAACATAGGCTCCGATCCTCTGCCCGACGCAGAGTTCGATCTGATTCACACTGCGTCTTGTGCTGATGCACGTGCGCGAGCGCGATGCCGCTCTGGCGCGCATGGTCTCCAGTTTGAAAGTGGGAGGGTGGCTAATTGGTCGAGGAATATGATAGCTGCTCCATTCCGCCGGATCCGGCACTCGGTTCAGGCGAAGTGCTTTTGCCGACCCATGTCGCAGTGCTAAGGCTTTTGGAAGGCGGCGGCGTGAATCGTCGGTATGGACGATTGCTTTCCGGGTTACTGCGAGAAAAGGGATTGAGCAGCGTGGGAGCGTCGGCGCAATTATTCATGTGGCAAAGCGGATCTCCTGGTATCGCGATGATGCGGGCGAACTTCGAACAGCTTCGAGATGCGATGATTGAGGCCAATTACATCACCCCGCAGCAATTCGATGAGGATCTGGCACGGTTGAACAATCCCAGCTTCATGATGCCCTCATCGATACTCTGGTCGGCATGGGGGAAACGTTCATGAGATCTGCTCCGAACTTGCCGGTTGCCAAGGAACTTTCTGGTAGTCAGCCTTACATGACCGACTCTTCTGTCCCAAGAGCCGATACTCGAACATTGATCATTCTGGCTTTTTCCTCGAGCACGCAGCCGGGCTCCTGATCGCGGCTGGTATGGATCGGGAGAGGATCAGGATTCTCGGCGGCGGCTTTGCAGGACTACACGCGGCCATCCACCTCGATAACACCTTGGCTCGCGATCCCGATGTCGAGATCACGCTGGTGAACCGGGACAATTTCTTTCTGTTCACTCCCATGTTGCACGAGGTTGCCGCCAGCGATCTCGATCTCACGAATATCGTGAATCCCGTGCGAAAACTACTGAGACGGGTCAGCTTTTTTGCTGGGGAAGTTGAATCCATTAATCTGGAACGCAAGCTCGTCACCGTGTCTCACGGATTTGATCATCACCACCGCGACCTTCCATACGATCACCTTGTTATCGGGCTCGGCTCGATCACGAACCTCTTCAATCTTCCCGGACTCGAACAAAAGGCGCTGACGATGAAGTCGTTGGGCGACGCCATCCACTTACGAAATCGCCTGATAGCACATCTCGAGGAGGCCGACACTGAATGCTCCGCAGCAGTGCGGCGACCATTGCTCACCTTTGTCGTCGCTGGTGGCGGCTTTGCGGGCGTCGAGACCGTCGCCGGAATCAACGATTTCATTCACGAAGCAGTTCACTTTTACAACAATCTTCGTCGAGACATGCTGCGGGTTGTGCTCGTGCATCCCGGCAACGTAATCCTGCCCGAACTCGGGGAAAAGCTGGGTCGCTACACCGAGAAGAAGCTTGCCGAACGAGGAGTCGAGATTCGAGTAAACACACGGGTGACAGGAGTGACAGACAACGGTGTCCAGCTCAGCACCGGTGAGCAGATCGAGAGTAAAGCTCTCATCTGGACCGCCGGCACCTCTCCGAATCCGGCGGTCGATTGCCTCCCCTGTGTTAAGGAACGCGGGCGTTTGAAGGTGGACGAAATGTTGTGCGTGCCAGACTGGCCTGGGGTGTGGGCCCTGGGCGATTGTGCGCTCGTACCGGATAAAAAGACTGGCCAATTTCACCCTCCGACCGCTCAGCATGCCTTGCGCGAAGGAAAAACCCTCGCCGGGAACTTGATCGCGAGCGTGCGTGGCGGAAATCTGAAGCCATTCTCCTTTTCCACGATTGGACAACTTGCCGCAATCGGACGCCGAACTGGCGTGGCCAACATCTTCGGAATCAATTTTTCCGGATTCATTGCGTGGTGGATGTGGCGGACGATTTATCTGAGCAAACTTCCGCGATTCGAGAAGAAACTTCGTGTCGCTTTGGACTGGACTCTTGATCTCCTGTTCACAAAAGATCTCGTGCAGTTCCAGACTTTCCGTGCCCCCACGATTTCGCACGCCGATAATGGTGAGGGAAGCTCGCCCCTGTCAACTTCTCGCGTCACAGCCGCGCCTGCGCTGGAGAGCGTGTCATGATCCGATTCGGAGAAAAGATTTGTGCTAACCTGGATGCCGGGCTTCGTCGTGAATGGCTTGAAACCAACGGGCTCGGTGGATTTGCATCTGCAACCATCAACGGATGTAACACACGCAGATACCATGGACTTCTGGTCGCGGCGACGAAGCCGCCAGTGGGCAGATTTGTTCTGTTGTCAAAGCTGGAAGAGACCCTGATCATCGACGGGCGAAGATATGAGCTCGGAACGAATCGTTACCCGGGCGTTATACATCCCGTGGGCTTTCAGTATCTCAAGCAATTCCGGCTTGATCCGTTCCCAACTTTCACGTTCGGTGTGGAAACAACTGAGGTCGAAAAAAAGGTGTTCATGGTCCAAGGAGAGAACACCATTGTCATCCAATATCGGGTTAAGGGCAAAGCAGTCAGAATACAACTCGAAATTCGGCCGCTGATCGCGTTTCGCGACTATCACAGCCTGACGCACGAGAATGAGGGGCTCAACCCCAGAATCGAGCAGCAGCCCGGAGAGATCAGTGTTTCGCCATATCCCGGTCTTCCAACGCTTCATCTCGCGAACAATAACGACCAAGTCGAGAGCACCTGGCACTGGTATCGTAATTTCGAATACGAAGCCGAGCGCGAACGGGGGCTCGATTTCACCGAAGATCTGTTCAACCCCTGTGTTCTGGTTTTTGATCTGAGCTCAGAGCCAAAGGCCACTATTATCGCCTCCACCGAATCGCACGATGCGGATGCGGCTGAAGAATACTGCAAGCGTGAGATCTCGCGGCGAAAAGACAATGCGCTCCACTCACCAGTCGGCGATGACTTTGTAACCTCACTGGAAGCCGCAGCCGACCAGTACATTGTCTCCCGCGGTGAACAGCAGAGCGTAATCGCCGGATATCACTGGTTTAGTGATTGGGGCCGCGACACGATGATCGCGCTCCCGGGACTCACTCTTACCAACCAGCGCTACGACGTGGCTCGCAGTATTTTGCGCACGTTTTCCCAACATATTGATCGCGGCATGCTTCCCAACCGCTTTCCCGATGCTGGCGAGACACCCGAGTACAACACTGTCGATGCCACCCTCTGGTTCTTTGAAGCCGTACGGGCATATCTCGCATATACGGGCGATCTGGATTTCGTTCAGGAGGTTTACAGCGTCCTCAGTGACATCATTGCCTGGCATGTTCGCGGAACCAGGTTCAGTATCAAGCTCGACTCGGCAGGCCTCCTCAACTCGGGCGAGCCAGGCGTGCAACTGACCTGGATGGACGCTAAGGTCGGCGACTGGGTCGTTACACCACGACGCGGTAAGCCCGTGGAGATTCAAGCCCTCTGGTACAACGCGGTTCGCATCATGGAAGACATTGCGGCACGTCTCGATGATGAAAACGCGCGGAAGCGATACAGCAACATGGCTACGCTCACTAAATGGAGCTTTAATCGCATGTTCTGGAATGAGAAGGCTGGCTATCTTTACGATGTTGTAAATGGCGGACCGCCTGACGCGAGCATCCGCCCGAATCAGATATTTGCAGTGAGCTTGCCGCACTCCATGCTCAGCCCCGAGAGGGCGAAACAAGTTGTAAGCATTGTGCAACAACATTTACTCACACCATACGGCTTACGCACTCTCGCTCCGAGCGATGCACAGTACCGAGGCCGTTACACTGGAGATGGCGGCAGTCGCGATGGCGCATATCACCAAGGCACTGTGTGGCCGTGGCTGATGGGGCCTTTCATCACTGCATATATAAAGGTGAACGGCGGAAGCGACGCCGCACGCCGCCAAGCCGGAGCCTGGTTGGCGCCTTTGAAAGACCATCTTACCGACGCTGGCCTTGGCCACATTTCGGAGATTTTCGACGGAGATGCGCCGCATCGGCCGGTTGGCTGCATTGCGCAAGCGTGGAGCATGGCAGAGATACTGCGGGCCGCAGTAGAGGAAATCTACGGAATTCGACCGCAAGACATGGCATTCTCGCGAGCAACAACTTCGAATCAAGCGGTCACACCAGCAATCGGCCAAGGTGCAGCCACGTAGGGGAAATCGATGGAGCCTCGACCTCTTTATATCCCGGTGATTCTCGGCACCACCCGCATGGGCCGAATGAGTGCTCACGTGGCACGATTGGCTACCGAAGAAGTCTCGAAACAGGCGGGAGTCGAAACCGATCTCATCGACATTGCCGGCCTTCCCTTGCCCACAAACGACGCAGGAGAAGCAATCAAAGAGGGCGCATTTTCTTTGAAGATGGTTCGTGCCGACGGGCTCGTGATCGTCGCACCCGAGTACAACCACGGTTACAGTGGATTGTTAAAACATGTTCTGGACAGCTGCCTCAAAGAGTACGTACATAAGGCCGTAGGGATCGTTGGAGTTTCGGCGGGACCCTTTGGTGGAACTCGGGTTATCCAAAACCTTCTGCCTGTCATGCGAGAACTTGGATTGGTCACCATCTTTTGGGATGTGAACTTTTCTGCCGTGCAGAGTTCGTTCGATGGCAATGGACAACTGCTCGATCCCTCTTATGTTCGGCGCATTGACAAGTTCCTGAAGGAGCTGATCTGGATGTCACGAACTCTCCGATACGGGCGTGAGAATGTTCCGGTGTAGGCGATGAGAACCAGCGAGAAAATGAAATGCCCTCGATGCGGTGCTGACATGAATCACCACGCAGACAAAGTGCTGCCATCAGAGTCAACAGAAGTGGCTCCTGACCCTGTGTTCGGAGCCAGTGTTGTGGAGCTACACAGTTGCCCGGCCTGCGGGGCGGCAGCATCGCGGCTCTGTTCGTAAGTCGATTGCAAACGGCAGATTGGCGGGAGATCCCCTCGGAAGCATTGGAGCGGAGCGAGCTTAGACAAGCTCTCACCAAAACAATGATGTCTGTTTCCGAAAAATACCGCAAGGTCATGATTTTGCGAGATGTGCAGCACCTTAGTACCAAGGAAATCGCGCAAATACTTGACCTGACAGTGGAAGCTGTCAAGACGAGACTGGACCGCGCACGACTGATGATGCGCGAGCCTTGGCTCCCGGCTTTGATGGATCCTGGAATCGGAGAATAGCGGATGGGGGCGATCACTTTGACCCTCTGCAAATTACGCAGCGATAAATGAAACCGTTTTTGAGTTGGCGAATCTCACAAATGTGAAAGGGAGTCGCATTCCATGCCGCTGGTGGCACGCTGTAAGCCCATCAGGGCCAGATCTTCAAAAGGAGACCGATATGAGTACTCTGTACGTCACTAAAGAAGAGGAGATGCGCCATGCCTGACCATTCGCAATTCAATACCGACCGTACCTCTCCGGCTCGGTGGACGATCACCTTCAGCAACCCGCCGATCAACATCTTTGTTCCCACAACGATCGTCGAATTGGGAGCGCTAATCACCGACCTTGAGGCGGACCCGTCCGTGAAGGTCGTAGTGTTCCAGTCGGCGAATCCCGATTTTTTCATTGCCCATCTCGACGTAGCCAAGGCAGCTGAACGGCCCGAGGTGCTTGGACTTTGGCGCGACTTTGTGCTTCGCCTCTCGTCCGCGCCAGTCGTTAGCATCGCTAAGATTCGCGGCCGCACCCGCGGCATCGGGAACGAGTTCGTGTTGGCCTGCGACATGCGCTTCGCCAGTCGGCAAAGCGCCCTATTTGGCAACCCCGAGGTCGGCGTGGGACTGGTTCCGGGCGGCGGAGCGCTGGAATGGCTCCCGCGCTTGGTCGGCCGCTCCCGGGCACTTGAGATCGTGCTTAGCGGTGACGACTTCGATGCTGATATCGCCGAGCGCTATGGCTGGGTGAACCGCACGCTGGACGATGACGACCTCGACTCGTTTGTCGATACTCTGGTCGGGCGTCTGGCCTCGTTCGACCGTGAAACGCTGGCCGCAGCGAAGGCCCAGGTCAATCGGTTCGGGACACCGACGGCTGCCGAGCTCAAATCGAGCAACGATCTGTTCTTCCCACTCCTGGCATTGCCGGGTGCGCAGGCGCGCCGTGCCAAGATCCGTGGTATCGGTTACGGCGTTGCGAGCGACTTCGAATTGAACTTCGGCCGGTACCTCCCTTCGTTCGGGCGGGCGGAGGAAGATGACACCAACAAAGACCGTGCGAAGGCTAGTTAACCTTTTTCACTTTTCACTCGAGACCACGTAGACGCATTAGCGAGGAGATTCGTTACATGAGCGCGATAGCTTCCACACCGACAGACGCAGAGGCGAAAAACCTAACCATGTCCGCTAGGCTCTTCTTCCTGGACCTCAGCGCCGGCCGGATACTGTCCGCAAACCCTGATGCTCCGATTTGAAGATCATCGTCACCGGAGGCCGGAAGTTGCCCGATTGCCCGGTGCTCGACGTCGCCGCTGGGCACGTCTACTGGGCCAATCCAAACGCTCAGCAGGGCCAGATGTTTAAAAGGAGACCGATATGACCAAGTATCTGTACGCCAAGGTTGATGGCCGCAAGATTTTTTATCGCGAAGCGGGTTCGAATACCAGTCCAAACATTCTTCTCCTGCACGGATTTCCGACCTCTTCCCACATGTTCCGGAATCTTATCCCCGCACTGGCGGACCGCTATCACGTGGTCGCCCCTGACCTGCCGGGCTTTGGTTTTTCAGATATGCCTGACCGCAAGGACTTTCGCTATACATTCGACAATCTGGCAAGGGTCATCGCCGGCTTCAGCCAGACCATCGGCCTTGAACAGTACGCCATCTACGTTTTCGACTACGGCGCACCCACTGGATTTCGTCTGGCTTTGGCCCACCCCGACCGCATCACCGCCATCATTTCGCAAAATGGGAATGCATACGAGGAGGGCCTCAGCCAGGGTTGGAACCCGATCCAGAAGTACTGGAAAGAACCCACGGCTGAGAATCGTGCAGCCCTCCGTCAGTTCCTTACGCCTGAAACCACAAAATGGCAATATCTTCATGGCGTGCAAGACCTATCGCTGGTAGCTCCAGAGTCCTACGAACTGGATTCGGCGCTAATGGCCCGGCCCGGCAATGACGAGATTCAGTTGGACTTGTTCCTCGATTATGCGAGCAACGTTGCTTTGTATCCCAAGTTTCAAGAATATTTCCGTACAAAGCGTCCGCCGTTGCTAGCTGTCTGGGGCAATAACGATCCCTTCTTCCTGCCTCCGGGTGCGGAAGCCTTCAAACGGGACAATCCAAATGCCGAAGTGCACTTTTACGACACCGGCCACTTCGCGCTTGAGACGCACGTTCAGGAGATTGCGAGCACGATTCGCGACTTTCTGGGGCGCAAACTGAGCCGGCAAGTCTCGGCTGCGTGAGAGCGCTGTTTTCGTCCTTCTCATCGCCGAGCGTGTTCGGGCGATTTCGCAATTAGCAGCTGTTCTGAACGAGGGCAGCCCCCTCAGTCTTTGAACGTGCGGAAAGGATTCGAAACGTGACAGGTTCTGGAACAATTACCCTCGTTGCGGTTCATGGAGCGTGGGCCGATGGTTCGAGTTGGAAAGACGTAATTCTTCCTCTCGAACGACAAGGATTGAGGGTGGTCGCAGCTCCGATCCCACTGACTTCTCTCGACGATGACACCGCCGCATTGAAGCGCGCAATCGGCCGTACGGAAGGACCGGTGATTCTTGGGGGGCACGCTTATGCAGGT
>Ga0207048_10038_pt1 | contig 43108 bp, 36 predicted proteins | sample Alteio_BWMinCont_65_FD_153301 | JGI IMG/M metagenome (GOLD analysis project Ga0207048, IMG submission 153301) | Enriched cells from forest soil in Barre Woods Harvard Forest LTER site, Petersham, Massachusetts, United States -... | ecosystem: Environmental > Terrestrial > Soil > Temperate forest >...
TGCCCAAAGCCTTTCCCACACGTCTTACTTCATCTTTAAACAAGGTATTTAAGGGTTCAACTACTTTCAATTTCATGAAATCAGGCAGGCCCCCGACATTATGGTGCGATTTTATGGTAGCTGATGGCCCTTTTACCGATACTGATTCAATAACATCCGGGTAGATAGTTCCCTGCCCCAGCCATTTTACATCTCTTACCTCATGCGCGGCATCATCAAAAACCTCGATAAATACACGGCCAATAGCCTTGCGTTTTTTCTCAGGATCGGTTAAACCAGCCAAAGCATCATAAAAACGTTGTTTAGCATCAATTCCTTTAATATTCAGGCCCATGTGCTGGTACGAGTCTAATACCGATTGGTATTCATCCTTTCGCAGCAAGCCGTTGTCAACAAAAATACAATGCAGGTTTTTACCAATCGCATGGTGCAGCAATACCGCGGCGACAGATGAATCCACGCCACCTGAAAGGCCAAGCACAACCTTATCGTCACCCAATTTTTCCTTTAATGCGGCAATGGTGGTTTCTATAAATGAGTCGGGCGTCCAATCTTGCGTGCAACCGCAAATATCTACCAAAAAGTTAAAAAGCAGTTGTTTACCGTCAACGCTATGCGTAACCTCGGGGTGGAATTGGATGCCATAAGTTTTTGTGCCTTTTACGTGATAGGCTGCAACCTTAACAGTATCAGTACTGGCGATGATCTCAAAATTATCAGCTATTCGGGCTATAGTATCCGCGTGCGACATCCATACCTGTGACCCTGGAAGTATCAGCTTAAAAAGAGGGTTGTGCTCACCGATAAACTGAAGGTTGGCGCGGCCATACTCGCGGGTACTTGATGGCAATACCTCGCCCCCATTAAAGTGCGCGATGTGCTGCGCTCCATAGCAAACGCCTAAAATTGGGAGCGTACCATGAAACTTTGCGAAATCAAAATGAGGGGCGTCATCCTGTCTTACAGAATACGGACTGCCTGAAAGGATGATACCTTTTACGGTGCTGTCAACTTCGGGAAAATGATTAAAGGGATGTATCTCGCAGTAAATATTGAGCTCCCGGACACGGCGCGCGATAAGTTGGGTAAACTGTGAGCCGAAGTCAAGAATGAGGATTTTTTCTTGCATGGGCAAAGATAGGGATTTGGTTGGAAATGTTGTAAGAGTTGTAAAAGTTTAAAAGATTTTTGTTGAAAGGTTGGAATGTTGTAAAGTTGGAATGTTGTAAATTGCCGATATGGTCGAAACTATAAAAGAAAAGCTCAACGAATTAGAAAGGGATCATCATATCCGGATTTTATATGCTTGTGAATCCGGTAGCCGCGCCTGGGGATTCCCTTCACCTGACAGTGATTTTGATGTTCGTTTTATCTATGCACGAACGATGGATGATTATTTAAATATCCATGAGATCAAAGATGTAATTGATTTGCCTGTTAACGAGGTGCTCGATATTGGTGGGTGGGATATAAAGAAGGCACTAAAGTTGTTCTTAAAATCGAACGGCCCATTATATGAATGGCTTCAATCACCAATAATATACCAGGATGACTTAAGCTTAGCAGAAGTGCTACTGCAACTTATGCCTAAATATTTTTCTTTAAGAGCCGGCGGAAATCATTATTTATCGATGGCCTTAAATACTGTAACAAATGATTTGGTCGGGGATGAAGTTAAACTAAAACGCTACTTCTATGCATTACGGTCCGCATTAGCCTGCAAATGGATAACCGAAGTAAAATCTGTTCCACCTATGGAGTTTAAAAAATTAAGGGAATTAGTTGACGATCAAACGTTTCAATTACATATCGATGAACTTCTGGAATTGAAACTGGTGAGCAATGAAAAAACTTTCATTAAGCCCATCCTTATTTTAGACGAATGGCTAAAGGATACACTTTCAACATGCAAAGCGTTGTTAGATCAAATCCCGTCTAACCATCTGCACGCTGATGAATTAAATGTTATTTTTCGAAAATATATTTTATCATGACCTTTAATCAATTGCTACAACAAAAGGAATTTATCCTTCTGGATTGTGTTAGTGGAAGTCATGCTTATAATCTAAACCTGCCGGACTCTGATACTGATAAAAAGGGGATTTTTATCTTACCGCGAAAAGAGCTATATGGTTTTGAATTTCAGGAACAGGTTTCCAATGAAACAAACGACGAAGTGTATTTTGAAATCAAGCGGTTTCTTGAACTTTTAACAAAAAACAACCCTAACATCCTTGAATTGTTAAATACTCCTGCCAAATTTGTATTGCATCGGCATCAGTTGATGGATCTGATCAAACCAACCGACTTTTTGTCGAAGCTGTGTCTCGATACGTTCGCAGGATATGCACAGACACAGATTAAAAAGGCGAAAGGATTGAATAAAAAGATCAATAAACCAATGGAGAAAGTCCGGAAATCGGTGCTCGATTTTTGCTATGTAATTTACAAAAATGGAAGTATTCCGGTAATTTCATGGCTCACGGAAAATAATTTTCAACAACAGGATTGTGGTTTGGTTAACCTTGATCATTTTCGGAATGTTTACTTAGTTTATCATAAAAAACAATTGGCTAACGCCGGGTGGTTTAAGGGTATTATTTCCGGTCAGGACGCAGATGATGTACAATTAAGTTCTGTACCTAAAGGCATAGAACCCTTTGCAACAATGAATTTTAACAAAGATGGCTACTCAACTTATTGTAAGGAGTATAAGGAATACAGAGAATGGGAGGAAAAACGCAGCCAGGTACGCTATGAAAGTACACTTTCGCATGGAAAGAGCTATGATGCAAAAAATATGATGCACACTTTCCGGCTATTAAATATGGCTGAAGAGATCGCGTTACATCACGAGGTAGTTGTTCACAGGTTAGACCGGGGTTTTTTATTAAAAATAAAGAATGGCGAATTTGAATTCGATACTTTGATGCGAATGGTAGATGAAAAGATGGAACGCATAAAAGGTTTATTCGAAAAGTCGGACCTGCCTGAACAACCGGATATTAAAAAGGCCGAAAATATTTTGGTAGAAATAAGGGAAAGATTTTATTGATCTTGAAGTATCAAAGTATGTTTATCTTTATTCTAATTCTTACACAATGAAAAATATTTCAATTCTATTTTTAATCTTAATCGCCACAGGGGCTTTCGGGCAAAGTAAATCATACGACTATGCCTACATGAATAAAAAGGGTATCTGTGTGTATTCCATAGCAGATAAAAAGGAATATCTCATCGTTTCAAAGGGAGAAAATCCTTGCATTTCGCCCGATGGAAAAAAATTGGCCTACACAGCATTAGATCAAAATGGGGGTCGTTTTATAGCGGTAATTGACCTGAACACTAAGAAGAAAACCATTCTTAACACGAATAGTAATAACTGCTATGGCCCGGTGTGGTCGCCAAATGGAAATTATATTGCCTATAATGTTTTTGATAGTCAAAAAAGTAATTGGCTGATCGCCGTCATTGATGCCGGGAATACTGAACCCGTAGTTTTAACAAGACAATTGGAACAAAGTTATATGCCTACCTGGACCTATGATAATAAAAATGTAGTGGTTCAGAATATGGAAAAAGTTTTTGTCTTCGACCTAAGCGGGAATTTAGTTAAGGACTATAAGGTTTCTGACATGACCAAAGATTTAGGGCCAACCAGTTCGGACAGATTTATATTTACTAAGGACAATAAGAAAATAGTTTTCAGTTCGTCGGTAGATGAGCCCGGAGGTAAAGATGGCCCCCCATCAGCGGTTTTTATTTACGATATTGATAGTAATTCAACTTTAAGGCTATCCCCAAAAGGATATTGGTCAGATGATGTAATTATCAAGGACAATAAAGTTCTATTTACTGCGTCAAAAATGACATCCGTTATTCAAAATGTGTATGTTGTTGATACCGATGGCAAGAATTTTAAAATCTTATTTCCCAACTGCTACGATTTGACGGCTAAGAATTAACGTTTGAATATTTATGCAAAAAATCACCACCTTTTTAATGTTTATTGGCAAAGCCGAAGAAGCTATGAATTTTTATGTTTCCTTGTTTCCAAACTCTGAGGTTGTGCGTATCACCCGCTACAAGGCTAACGAGGCCGGTGTTGAAGGCAGCGTTGTTCTTGCGGCCTTTACGTTAAACGGCCAGCAATTTATGTGTATCGATAGCCCAGTTAAACATGATTTTACTTTTACACCGGCCATGTCGGTTTACGTTAATTGTGAAAGCGACGAGGAAATCGATAAACTATTTAAGGAATTATCACACGAAGGCAGTATTTTAATGCCCTTGCAGGCTTACCCCTTCAGTAAAAAATACGCCTGGCTTAACGATAGGTTTGGTGTATCGTGGCAGTTGAGCTATAATCAATAGTACTTTTCGATTTGTTTTTCTTATTCTTGCTTGATGCAGATTACAACTCGTCTTGCCACGTTTGAAGATGTACCCCGTCTAAATGAATTGATAGCCTTATCTGTTCGTGGATTAAGCACCGGATATTACACCCCCAACCAAATTGAAAGCGCCATAAAATATGTTTTTGGGGTGGATACCCAACTGATAATTGACTGTACTTATTACGTCGCCCAAATAGATGGTACCTCCGTTGGCTGCGGCGGATGGAGTAAACGTAACACACTCTACGGCGGAGATCAACATAAAGAAATTGAAGACCCACTACTCGATCCCCAACAAGATGCGGCAAGGATCAGGGCATTTTTTGTGCATCCTGCTTATGCCCGGCGGGGAGTAGGCCGCCATATCATCAGTGTGTGTGAAACGGCAGCTCAAAGCAATGGCTTTTCAAATTTTGAATTAGGCGCAACCTTGCCGGGCGTACCGCTTTATTCGGCAATGGGTTATGAAACTATTGAGAGAATAGATGCACATTTGCCTGATGGGGAATTGTTGGGTATTGTTAGGATGAGAAAAGTTATTTAAAGCATGGTGTGTCATGCTGAGCCCAGCGAAGCATGTGCGTAAAGGCTCTCCCACCATGCTTCGACTGAGCTCAGCATGACATCTTTATTTAGGCACCGAATGCAAGGCAACCCTATTCCCTTCCGTATCTATAAACACCGCCATGTGCCCGTACTCGGGCGATATCTCAGTTTTAGGGACAGCAATTTTACCGCCTGCGGCTTCTATTTTGTCAAGTACGATCTGTACATCCGGGTTTGCGTTAAGGTAAATTAGCGGCCCGCTATCGGCTGATGGCTTGTAGAAATCCGGATGGTAACAAATTGCGCCGCCGATGTTCATCGGGCTTTCAACGGGGAAAAGGCGCATTTGTAGTTGAGCCAAATCCATTGGTATCATGCTGATATCAAAAATGGCTTCGTAAAATTTTTGAGCGCGGTTAATGTCAGCTGAAGGAATTTCGAACCAGCTGATGGCATTTTTAAAGATCATAATGGTTAGATTTATAGCATAAAATTAAGCGATTGCTGTATCTTATAAAACGTATTATTTTTATTTTTTTAAAAATACCCTGCTTAAACTTTTTTACGTCATCGCTATCATATTCAGATCATGACCTTTTAAACTCAATAAGCATTATTATGAAATACCTTGCCATATTCATTTTTGCATTTTCTACTTTAAACATATTCGCCCAACCACAGCAAAAAAGTGAGCAAATTATTGTAGATGGCATCACCCGTCAATTTATCACCTACGTTCCATCCCATATAAATAATAATGATAAAGTTCCAATTGTGATTTCCTTACACGGCAGATTAGGGACCGGCAAAGGCATGATGAGCTTTGCCGATTTCAGACCGATCGCTGAAAAAGAAAAATTCATTATCGTTTGCCCTGACGGTATAAACCACAGCTGGAACGATGGCAGGCCAACTCCTGCAAATAAAAAGGGAATCAATGATGTAAAATTTATCGATCAACTGATCACTTATATCATCAACAATTATAATGGCGACGCAAGAAAAGTGTACGTTACCGGCATGTCGAATGGTGGATTTATGTCATCGCGACTTGCCTGTGAATTGAATAACCGTATCGCAGCTGTCGCTGTAGTGGGTGCTTCAATGACTGAAAATGCCGGTTACCGTCCCACCAAACCTTTACCCATAATGTACATACAAGGGACAAAAGACCCCTTGGTACCCTTCAATGGTGGTACTTTAAAAGGAGCAGGTGGTGAAGTTTATGGCCATGCCGATGTTTTAAAACTTTGGATTGATGCGGATCATTGCGATACCACGCCAACTGTAACAAACATACCAGATAAAGCTCATGATGGCACAAACATTACAACGGAAGAATACAGCAATCCGGCCACCGGGTTAAAAGTTATTGGTTACACGGTAACAAACGGTGGCCATACCTGGCCCGGCGGCACACCATATCTGCCTAAATTTATTATTGGGATAGTATCACATAATATCAATGCCTGTGAAGTGATCTGGAAGTTTTTTAAGGAATATAAATTGGTTGATTGAGTTGATTAGGTGAGTGGTTGTTGGACGTTTATTTTGATACATTTAACTTAATCAACCTAATAAACTAATAAACTCAATCAACTAATTCAGCAAGTTCCGGGTTTTTTAGCTTAAGGGACACATGTACATTTGTTATGTAAATATTAAAGCTATGAACTCACAGGAAGTATTAAATTATCAAAGGATTGCCGAGGCGATCAATTATATAAAACTAAATTTCAAGGAGCAACCAAACCTGGATAAAGTTGCCGAAAAAGTACATTTAAGCCCATTCCATTTTCAACGCCTATTTACTGATTGGGCCGGCATCAGTCCTAAAAAGTTTTTACAGTATTTGAGCCTGGATTACGCCAAAAGCATATTGAAAGATAAACAGGCTACCCTCTTCGATACCGCATTTGAAACCGGCCTTTCAGGTACCGGCCGTCTCCACGATCTGTTTACGAATATCGAAGGGATGACGCCTGCCGAGTATAAAAATGGTGGCAAAGCCCTTTCTATCAATTACAGTTTTGCTGAAAGTCCTTTTGGGAATATTATTGTGGCTTCAACCCCTAAAGGTATTTGCTATATGGCATTCGCCGATGACAGGGAAGAAGCGTTAAATAATTTACATGCGCAGTTCCCAAACGCGCAATACACCCAAATGGTTGACATGATGCAGCAAAATGCATTGTTCATCTTTAAAAAGGATTGGTCCGAACTGTCAAATATTAAACTACACCTGAAAGGCACCAGTTTTCAGCTTAAAGTATGGGAGGCACTGCTTAATATACCCTTGGGTAGCCTATCTACCTATTCATCAGTCGCTTCGGCAATTCACCAGCCGAATGCCAGCAGAGCAGTGGGAAGTGCACTCGGCGATAACCCCGTGGCTTTTTTAATCCCTTGTCATCGTGTCATAAAATCAACCGGTGAATTTGGGCAATACCATTGGGGCGCCACACGCAAATCAGCGATTATTGGTTGGGAAGCTGCTCAATTAAATAAAACAGCCTAAAAGTATGGACGTACAGCAAAGAATTGATCGGCTACATTGGACAGGGCTCACGACTGATATGAACGAGCTGGGATTTGCTTCCTCACCCAAAGTTTTAACGAATAAGGAGTGTGATGAACTTATCCGGCAATACAATAATGAAGCATTATACCGTAAAACCATTAATATGGAACGTTACCGCTTTGGTTTGGGTGAATATAAATATTATCAATACCCGCTGCCTGATTTGATACAACAAGTAAGGGAAAACATGTACCCAAAACTGGCGCCGATCGCCAACAATTGGATGAAGGTTTTAAATATTGATCAGCATTTTCCGGAAAGTCTGCCTCAATTGCTGGAACGTTGTCATAATCATAATCAAACCAAGCCAACACCATTGATATTGCAATATGGAAAAGGCGGTTATAATACCTTACACCAAGACTTGTATGGCGAGGTTTATTTTCCGATACAACTGGTTTTATTTTTAAATGAGCCGGAAGAAGACTACGAGGGCGGCGAATTTGTATTAATTGAACAAAGGCCCAGGGCGCAGTCGAAAGCTGTTGTATTAAAACCCCGTAAAGGCGATATGCTGCTGTTTACTACCAATTTCAGACCTGTAAAAGGTAGTAAAGGCTATTACCGCGTAAACATGAAGCATGGTGTTAGTGAATTAACAGCAGGCAAACGGCACACCCTGGGCGTTATATTTCATGATGCGGCATGATAAGTCATACTTCACTGGGTGATAAGGCGTTTAAACGTAACCGGCAACTGAAAATACTACTGAATAAAAAACTGGTAACTTTTGCCGGTAACATAAAGTTAAAGATCTATGGCACATTGGATTGTTCTTCGGGGAAAAGGATGAAAGTGCAAAATAGGATTTTCTTTATCACTGAGGATGAAGCTATTGCATTGGGCTACCGGCCATGCGGGCATTGCATGCTGGCTGCTTATAAGCAATGGAGAGCTTCTAATTTAGTTAATAGTTGATTGAGTTGGATTAAGTTGATTAAGTTTGAAAACTTTACAAGGAATTATAAATTTTTCACTGAATTAACTGCTTGTTTAATCAAACTGGTCAATCACGCTGCTATGCTAAAAAAAATATTTTTGTTGATACTTTCGAGTTTCATCGGTTTGGCTGTTTATGCGCAATCGTCATCTGCAGACTCTATTTACAACCGTTATTTAGATTTTAACCTGGCCAGGTTCCAGGGCGAGCAGGATAAAGTATTGGAACTAGGAGAAACCCTGCTGCCCAATGCTGATAAACTGCCCGAAAAAGCCAGGATAAATTTTTATTTCTCTATCGGCAAGATGTATGAGGATAATGACCAGCGTAGCAAAGCTCTACCCTATTATGAGAAAGTCGCAGCAGTAGTGCCTGATTATTATGTGGTTCACCGGGCTTTGGGTTATTTATACCTTGAGAAAGTTAAAGAGATTGAAGGGAAACTGAACACATCATCTAATGATATAACGCTCAACAGGCAACTAACCATAGCGTATAATAATGCTGTAAAAATGGCTTTGTCACACCTCGAAAAAGCTCAGGCTTGCGATCCAAGCGATGAAACTCTGGCAATAATAAAAACACTCTATAAAAACATAAAGGACGACTACGGGTTAAATTCCCTTGACAGCAACTTAAAGGAGCTGGGTAAGAATTGTGTTGATATTTTAAGTGACAGGTAAGTCGGATTTTTATATTTTTGCGCCCCATGAAAGTCAACCGGATTGTAACAAAAATTGTTATTCGCCTCTTTTTTTTGTTGCTGCTGATAGCCTTGGTCCCACCCTTTTTACTGGGCGACTCATCAAAACTGCAGCACATTTATTTATCTTTTCATTACAAATGGGAAATGATATTCCCGGCAATATTGATTTTAGGATTCTTCAGTTTACTGATTATATGTGCTGTAAAAAAGTATAAAGAGCCAGATTTGAACTGGCTGCTGGTTTTAAATACAGTAATATTAATGGCTTATGGCGTCGCTATTTATATCCGCGTTTATCATATGATGTAAATGCTGCTAATTTAAAAAATGAGAGAGGGCTTCCTGTAGAACAACCTAGACTAATCTCTAACCTCCGATCTCCTATCACTAAACTCAAGTTTTATCAACCGTGGCAGGTTTCATCTTCTTTACAACTGATATTTTACTCTCATGACCACCGCCTAACAAATACCCCCAGGGTTTAAGGCTATCAACACGGTCAAAGATGATCTTTAAAATGGCCATAAACGGGATGGACAGAAACATACCTGATAACCCCCAAATCATTTCGCCCAAAATAATCCCTAAAAAAGTGATCAGAGCATTAAGCTTTACCTTCGAACCCACGATTGTAGGCAATAAAAAATTAGAGTCAATAACATGGATTCCGAGTACGCTCCCAGCCACCAACATCGCATCCTTTACACTACCCGTAGCAAATGTCACAATGCCGCTTAACAATAAAGCAGTGAAGATACCTAAGTAAGGGATAAGGTTAAATAAGCCAACAATTATACCTAGCAGCACCGCATACTTAGCGCCTATCATCCAAAAGGCCGTGCATGCTAAACTCGCTACTACAATCATTTCCAGGGCGAGGCCTATGATATACTGTCTCAATATGCTTTGAATATTATCAACAATGTCGTGCACCGTTGAAGCATGCTCATCACTAAAGACCCACACAAGAAAACGAAGCAATAGGCGCCTGTATAATAAAATGAAAAATGTGAATATCAAGATAAAAACATAAAACAGCATAAGTGATGAGATTGCCCCAAATGTTTCACCTAGCACATCACCACCCGACGCGATGATCTTGTTAGTAGTATCATTAACATAGGTCATTTCCTTTTTTGCATTGATGTGGAACGCATGCTGCGCCCATTGTGAAAGATCGTTAAGAGATTGGCTAACCTGGCGTTTTAGCATTGGCCAGTCACTTGCCAGACCCGATATTTGCGAACCAACTACGTACAAAATACCCCCAACCAAACTTAAGAGCAAAAGAATAGACACAAGGGATGACAAGGAGCGCGGCAGCCGGAGTTTTCTTTCAAGAAAGTTAGCTGTGGGCAGCAACAATATCGCAAATAAAAAACCGAACATTAAGGGGTCGAGCACTTCTTTTGCCAATATAACCAAATACCCTAAAGCAATAAGGCCGACAAGAACTAATGAAAGTCTTTCATAAAATGGTACATTAATTTTTTTTAAAGCCATATACCAGGGATTATTGTGTCAGGCGAAAAATTTTACTGGTTTGAAGATAAGAATAATTGGCATATAATATTTTTTTGTGGGGAAATTGTTGAGAAGCTGTATGTTGCTTCACATTTGTTTTTTTAACGTAAACGCATCCATAATATCCATTAATATAACCGCTTGATCAATCGAGCACGGGTTTGGTCCTTCACCGTTGAAATAAGCTACTATCTTCCCGATCATTGGTTGCTGGATGTGTTCCGGATGGGTAAAGTTTAACGTTTGCTCACCGGTTTCATCTTTCATGTTAATATATGTTCCGAAAAACGGGAAGGTTATTTTTCCTTTTGTACCGATGATTTCACAAGTATCGGTAACCTCGCTTTCGGCCACATTAAAGCACCAGGAGCCATTAACAACCACTTTGTTTTTAAACAAAATTTGTCCGCAAACGTGGTCATCAGCGGGTGTTGAGCCCGTTTGATTTAACGAAAAGCCATGATATTTTTCAGGCTCCCCAAAATAAAACAGCATAAGGTCAAGCTGGTGGGGGGCAAGATCATGAAAGTAACCTCCGCCGGATAACTCAGGGTGCACCCGCCAGTTAGTTTCCGAATCGGCAACCAGGTCGGGTTTGGATGTTTTCCACATCCTGATCTGCACAGTTCTGACCTCGCCTATGGTTTCTTTTTCAAGTAGTTCCTTTACCTTTAAAAACATAGGCAATGCACGCCGATAGTGGGCAACCGTTAATTTGCCATTGGCTTGTTTAACCGCTTCGGCCATTTGCTTCGCCTCTTGCGCATTCCGCGTTACAGGCTTTTCCACATATACGTTCAGGCCTTTTTTTAAAGCAGCCACGGCATATTCAAGATGAAAAGCGGGTGGTGTTGCAATAGATACCGAATTTATATCGGGGTCGTTCATCAGTTGTTCAGCATCGGTGTACCATTTGCCAACCCCGTGACGCTTGGCGTAGTCAGCGGCTTTTTCAGCATCCCGGCGCATAACCGCTACCAAACGGCTGCCGGGAATATTGTTGAAAGCAGGACCGCTCTTTTTTTCGGTTACATTCCCGCAGCCAATTATTCCCCAGTTTATGTTACCCATAGTCTTGTTTTCTTGAAAAAGAATCAAGAGCCAAGAGTCAAGAACCAAGAAAAAAATCACGGGTCTCACTCCTTGTTCTAAATCTTGTCTCTTGGTTCTTGACTCTTGGCTCTCTTTTCTTATTTCCTATTTCAATATCTCTTCGATCTTTGCTAACTCTTCCCCCGAAAATTGGATATTATCCAGGCATTTAAGCGAATCAGCCAATTGCTCCGGGCGGCTGGCGCCAATTAAAACAGACGTTACCCTGTCATCTTTTAATAACCAGGCCAAAGCCATTTGAGCCAGTGTTTGACCACGATTTAAGGCGATCTCATTCAGTCGCCTTATTTGGCTCACCCGCTCATCCGTAACCTGGCTTTTTTGTAAAAATCCGGTTGATTTTGCAGCTCTTGAATCCTCCGGTATGCCGTGCAAATATTTATTGGTCAGTAAGCCCTGTGCTAATGGTGAAAAGGGTATACAGCCCACACCATCTTTCTCCAAAACATCCAGTAAACCACCTTCTACCCAGCGTTCAAACATGGAATATTTTGGTTGGTGGATCAAACAAGGTGTACCCAGTTTTTTTAATATCGAAATTGCCTTATCAGCTTCGTCTGCCGGATAATTGGAAATCCCGGCATACAAAGCCTTACCCTGTCGAACAATCAGGTCAAGAGCGCTCATAGTTTCTTCCAGAGGGGTATCGGGATCAGGGCGGTGATGGTAAAATATATCCACATAATCCAGCTTCATACGTTTAAGGCTTTGATCAAGACTAGAAACCAAGTACTTTTTTGAACCCCACTCACCGTAAGGGCCTTCCCACATGTAATAACCTGCTTTGGTTGAAATGATCATCTCATCACGATAACCGTGGAAGTCTTCTTTTAAAATACGACCAAAATTCTCCTCGGCTGACCCCGGAGGCGGGCCATAGTTATTTGCCAGGTCGAAGTGGGTAATTCCACTGTCAAAAGCCAGGTGTAAAATCTTACTGAAGTTTTCAGCAACATCCACATGCCCGAAATTGTGCCACAACCCCAGCGAAACCGCCGGAAGTTTGATGCCGCTTTTACCGCAACGCCGGTATTGCATATTCTTGTATCTTTCTGATGAAGGTAAGTATGTCATAAATTTAGTGTAGGTTTGAATTTAGCGAAAGTAAAAATAGAATTTTAAAATCACCTGTTTTGTAATTTTATTATATAAATCGGAATTTTAGAAACAGAAAAAAGAAACAGTAACCAATTTTAAACTAAATCACATGATCAACAAAAAACCCTTGATAGCGCCAATGTTCCTGTTGTCCATTGGCCTCCTATTAGTGGTACTACCATTATTGATCAATGCATTTATTAAAGTTCCCGATTTTTTACGTGGCCTGTTAATGGGAATCGGCTTGGCTTTGGAGATAACCGCCTTCGTAATTTTAAAGACAGGTTCAACTGTAAACAAAAGTCGGCCGTCAAATTCTTAGTTAAAAATACCTTAAACAACCTCCGCCGCCACAAAAGTGCTGCCCCCAACAAAAACCAAATCATTTTCCCCTGCATTTTGCTGCGCACACAACAACGCAGCTTTTACGGAAGGGTAAACATTGCCATGCAAACCAAGGCTTTCTGCATTCTGCTTTAAGTTTTCTGCATCAAGTCCACGCGGTATATCTGGTTTGCAAAAGTAATATATGGCATTTACGGGCAGGAGGCCCAGTATCTTGCTCAAATCTTTATCGTTCACCATACCTATCACAAAGTGCAGTTTATCATAGGCAACTGATGCAATATTTTGCAAAACCTCCAGTATCCCTTCGGGATTATGCCCGGTATCGCAAATAGTTAAAGGGTGTTTGCTTATAACTTCCCAACGGCCATGAAGCCCGGTCAATGTTTTTACCTGAACCAAAGCTGTTCTTAAATTTTCACTACTTATTTTAAAACCCTGTAAACGTAATTCATCAACAGCACTAATAACAGTTTTTAAATTCTTGAGCTGGTACGTTCCTGTTAGATCGAGTTGCAATTCCGAATTTCCTGACGGCAGAGCAATTTTAACATCTAAAAATTCACTAACTCCCATTTCCGACTTCTGACCACTGACATCCAACTCCAATTCGGATGCAAAACTAATCTTGCTATTTTCCTTCTTCGCCTTCTCTTTAAAAATGTCTGCTACTTCGGGCTGGTATTCCCCAATAATAACAGGAACTCCAGGCTTAATGATGCCGGCTTTCTCGGCGGCTATCAGTTGCAAGCTGTCGCCAAGTATGTTCATATGATCCCAGCCTATATTGGTAATAATGGAAAGGAGCGGGGTTATGATATTGGTTGAATCCAAACGACCACCCAGGCCAACTTCAATAATGGCAATGTCAACTTGCTGCTTTGCAAAGAAATCAAATGCCAAACCAACAGTCATCTCAAAAAAAGAAGGGTGGATATCATCAAAATCATCTTTATGTGCCGTCACAAAATCAACAATTTCGCCCTCGCTGATCATTTGCCCATTAATTCGGATACGCTCCCTGAAATCCTTTAAATGCGGCGACGTGTACAGCCCTGTTTTATAGCCTGCTGTTTGTAAAATAGCCGCCAGCATGTGTGAGGAGGAACCCTTTCCGTTTGTCCCGCCAACATGCACACTTTTAAATTGGTGCTGCGGATTACCTAATCGTTTACAAAGTTCAATGGTGTTGTTAAGATCAGCCTTATATGCCGATGCGCCAACCCTGGTAAACAATGGTAGTTGTTCGTATAAGTATTGGATTGTCTCAGTATAGTTCATCTGGAAGAATTTCGAATTGCGGATGTTCGATTTCGGATTTAGGATTAACAATTTTTCTTCTTTCTGACTTTCAGTCTTCTTGACTTTATGACTTCCTCAATCTACATTAAATATAAAATTAACTGTGCCTTTTGAATTGCCTGAAGCCTGTGTAGTTGAAGTAAGTTTTGAATTTTTAACAATGTTTTCGCACTTGGTTATCAGGCCAAGGTCGGCCATCCGGGATTTTTTCTTGTCGTAATGCGCCTCAATTACGTTGCCATTGGGATCAACAGTTATATCAATTACTACAGTGCCTGGCACGCGGTTGGTATTTGTTACATTAATCGGGTTTACAAAGCTCCAATCCGGCATCCCGTGCAAGCCACCGCCCGAGCCTCCCGGACCATAATTGTTGCTCAATGTTGAACCATTGGGGCTACCCTGGTTACCTGGTGTATTTGTTGTACCATCGCCCCCACCCGACCCCTTATTGGTAGGGCCTTTATATAAAGCATTGGTGTTGACAACCTGTTTTTTAACCGGCTTAACCGGATCAGTTGCTACGTTTTGAGTCGATTTTTTTGAGTTGGCTGCAACTTCGGGCGCATCCTCAGTATTTTGCGTAACTACCTTTTGATCGCTTTTATCTACCTGCGTTCTTTGGGCAGTGGGCTGTGTTGGGGTTACTTTACTAGGCTGGGTATGATTGGCCTTTTCGGAAACCGAAGGTTGTTCTTTGCTTGAAATGTCCTTGCCCATTCCTTCGTCAGTAGTGCCATAATTCACGAGGATACCACCAGCACCCATATCCTGCGTCGGCGGGTTTTGAAAAACGATAATATAGCACAAAGCCATCAGTACACCAAGTATAATACCTGTTGCTAAAAATGCTTTGGGGTAGTTATTTTCTTCTTCGTAATACATTTTTGTTCATAGTTCATGGTTCATAGTTCATGGTAGAAAGCTACGAGCTATGAACCATGGACTCACTTAGGGACCGTTGCTAAAACCAGTTTAATATTAAGTTTTTGGGCTATATCCATTATTTGCACCACATCCTGTATTGCAACCGTTTTATCAACGTACAATACAATCGTCAGCTCTGTTGCTAGTTTTTTATACCCGGCAAGTACATTTGGCAGATCAGTAATTTTTGTTTCTTTCCTATCGACATAATATCTTAGATCCTTTGTGACCGATACTATTATAGTTTTCTTCGATATTGATTTTCCAGACTTAGACTTAGGCAGTAATAATTTAATAACGTTCGGATTGGTTAAAGTGGATGCGATAAGAAAAAATAACAGCAAAAAAAACATAATATCGTTCATAGCCGACGTATGCACTTCTGCCGACGCTCCTCTTTGTCTTTTTCTCAAATTCATTTGCTTGGTTCTTCTAACAAATCAATAAATTCAACTGCATCGGTCTCCAAACGTAAAATTAGTTTATCTACCATCATATTTAAAATATGGTAACCAACAAACGCAACGATACCTACCATTAAACCGGCCGCGGATGTGACCATTTTTACATATAATCCACCAGATATAACGCCAATACTGAAATTATCTGTTTTTGAGATATCAAAAAAGATTTTTATAACCCCTGCGATAGTCCCCAAAAATCCAAACATTGGTGCAATACCGGCAATTATACCCAATATACCAATGTTTTTTTCCAGTTTTGATACTTCAAGCTTGCCAACATTTTCAATAGCGCCCTCAATATCTTTTATCGGTCGGCCTATGCGCAACAGGCCTTTTTGAAGCATACGGCCCAGCGGGGTATTGCTGTTGCGGCAGATAGCTTTGGCGGCTTCAAGGTTCCCTGTCACGATGCTCGAACGCACCTGTATCATTAGGCTCGAATCATTTTTTGAGGCTTTTCGGATGGTGAAATAGCGCTCGAAGAATATCACCAGGCCAAGTACAGCCAAAACACCTATTGGCGCCATTAACCAGCCGCCTTTCATCAGGAGGTCACCAAAACGCAATTCCTGGTCAGGGAGTGGGGCCAATTGCTGCCCTGCAGTTTTTGCCGAATCAACTAACTTATGCGCTGTATCAACTGCTTGTAAAAATAATAATGTCATTTTTTAGGGTTTATAGGTAACGTTTTGGCCAAAAACTTGCTTATTTTACGTGAATTTATCAGTGCCAATCTTGCAGAATCTGCTTTATCTAGTGTTAAATAAGTGCCAACAGATATTTTCAAAAGAGGGCCAGGTGCATCTGCCGAAATTTTTGCATCAACACCGATAGATTTATAGCGTTCAACCTCAGCATCAGCTTTTGCCTTTTGCCATTTTTTGAAATGAACTGCAATTACTTCATAATGTACAACGTTAAGCGTGTCAATAGCGGCGTTTAAAGTGGCGTTTGTTTTTGCCGGAGTATCTAAGCGGGCTATTGTTTTTTTTGCATTATCCGCTTTGGTATCTTCTTTGTATACCCGGGTTGTGTCTTCTTTTTTACCAATAATTTTATCAAATGTTGCAGTTAACCTATAAAAAGCGGAGGGATAAAACTGGTAAACCGCGAAAAGTGAAAGTGCTATTATTGTTAATGACAAAAAAATAATCAGCCAAATGTTCGTATGCCTTCTGATTTCTGGTTCTTCTTCAATGTACTCGAGTTGCTCAACAGTTTGTACAGGTCGTTCAGCGACTACTGGCTTTGAAATCGCTCCGGCAAAAGCAGGCTTTACATCCCCGGGGGACAAAGGCTGCCCTAATCTATCGATATTGATTTGCGGGTAGCCATAAAATGTCTGATCAGTGGCTATTTTATTGTTAGGCTTAAAAACCAGCTGATCCTGGTCGGTATAAAATAGTCCGAGGTCGGCAAATAAATATTTTCCTTTCGAGGCATCTTCCTTTATTTTAATGACGAATTTCTCAGTAAAATACTTGGATGAGGCCAGCGAAATGTTTTTTTTATCGGCAATATACCTGGCAAAAGTATTATCATCTTTTGGCTGCGGCACAAATTTAGCCTGATGATACGGCGGGTAAAATTTAGCTTCCTTGTCATTATAATATGCATTTATTCGCACCCGTACAAAATAGCCGAGGCCCGGCACGCTCACTTCATCGTGCAGTTCCAATAGCTCGCTTAAATATTCAGCTAAATTCATTTTGCTAAAAGTACGGTTTATTATAAATTTAAAAAAACTATCTGCCCGGAAGGAATCCTCCGGAACTGTCAGGCATCGGTCTAAAAAGCAAAGCCAACGCCGCCAAATATATTAAATCCATAGTCAGGATAATATAGCCATGTTTGATTAGTGCCGTTTAAAATATTATTTGCGTTTACAAAAACAGATATTCTGTTGGTGGCTTTATAGTCTGCACCGGCGCTAAGATCAACAAAAGAATTGATTGTGCTTGGCATAGTACTTCCAGCAGCCATAGGATTAGGATCAAGGGCCGAACCGCGGATGAGTAGCGTTCCTCTTATATCGACCTTATCGCTGACATGCAATACTGTACCAGCCATTAGTTTAAACTTAGGCAGGTTCCAAGGTTGTGCAAGCGTAGCCATTTGATAGTTTTTGAATTCAACGCGGCCAAAAATATCCACATCTTCGGATGCTTTATAATCAAGTTCTCCGTTTAACCCGCTAACCTTTGAACTGCCGCCGTCATATATCACGTTGAACCTATTATACCCTTTCGAAAAATCAAAATTGCTCACAAACAGCGGCATATCTTTTACTTTGTTGCTGAAAATGGTGACCTTAAAGCCCAAGCCAGACGCAATTGTACCTTTTAAACCTGCTGCCAGGTCTAGCTGATCAACTGAGTTTTTGATATTGAGGTCCTCGCCAAGAAATGGATTTGTAGTATAAAAGTCGAGGAGCGACGATTTATTGACATCACCTTTTGCCTCAACAAACAAGCGCACGTATTTAGGGATTACCTGGAATTCGAGCTTAGCCGAAGGGAAAATATGAAATGAGGATACATATCCAAATTGGTCAACGATATTTATCCCGGCATCAATTTTATAACTATCACCCTGAAATTTTATATAAGGATTAAGCCTTATCAAACTGTTGTTATTATTGTACAGGCTATCTTGTTGAGTGCTAAGGTCAAGCGAGCCACTTAAACCGGCGTAAAACTGATGAATAGTCTCATTTAAAAACCCGGAGAGCACTACGTTGCTTTCTTTCGCCTGGTAGGCATTATTAAATATATAGCCTTTTAGCTTAAAGGCATAAGTGAAATCATTTGCAACATCCTGATAGTTTTTGGCCAATTCGCCCTCGGCTCCGATGGTGCTGAAGTGCTGTTTGCTCACCTGTAGATTTGCAGGCGGAGGTGCAGTTTGGTCGTATCCATAAAAATAATTACCGCTGTAATTGTAGTCAATTCGTCCGCTCAATGAATTTACCTCGCCTATACTTTTGCCAAATATGCTGGCCTGCTCCTTATTGTCCTTTTGTTCATATAAATTTCCCTGCTGTGCAAAGTGTTTAAGGTACCCGCCCACCTGCAAAGCCTGATCCCTGCCATTGTTAAAATAAGCTTCACCATAGGTGGTCTTCATGCTTCCCAAACCGGCTTTTACATAATTATTTGTAAGGTCCGAATCCTTTTCGGCGGGCCTTTTCATTGCATTCAGCGACTTGATAGCGGTATTGAGTTCAAGGCGTTTATCTATAGGAAAATAAGTTAAAGGTGCTTTGAAAGGTGTTTTATCATCCAGATCGGGATTAATACGAATTTTAACAGCATCTGCCAACACAGGTTTATAAGCAGTTGTTACCACTATTTCTTCGGATAATGTACCACCGGTACCCTGTTTGTTTTTTTTAGTGGTATCTACTGTTACTTTCGCCGCGGCTTCACCCAGGTTTTTGGCGTTGACATTCTTTTGGGTTACATTGGTTTTAACGGGTTTCTTCCTGGTTGCTTTTGCCGTCGGTTTTTTTGCTTTATGTTGTACTTGCGCAACAGCAGGAACCAAGTACAATGCTATTATTAAAGTAAGCAGTGTATAGATAGATATTAATTTCATTGCTTGTCTCATGGTTACTCTTTATTACCCTGCTTCTTTACGCTGGTGCTATCTGTTTTCTGTTCCGTTCTACCTGATGGGGACAATTGATCCAGTTTTTGTTTAGCCGTAGGAAGTATATCGTCATCGCCCTTATAATTGTCAATCACGCTTTGCAATGTGGCCTTTGCTTGGAAGGTATCTTTTAACGCTACATAATTATCAGCCAGCAAAATAAACGTTTTGGTTACCCAATAATCATAGTTTGGCAAGTCCTTTACCAGGTCGAAACAGGTTTTTTGTGATGTTTTGTAACGGCCCTTTAAATATTCAACCCTGGCAATGTTATATTTCGCTTCAGCTGCAGCGATGGTTTTTGTCTTGCTTACTGTATAATCAAATTCCTTGACCGCGTTTGTTGTATCACCCTTTTGCAGGTAAGCAAGACCTGCGTATAAGCCGGTTCTGAATTTATCTTCCTGTGATGATTTTTCGTTGTTGCGCACCAGTTTCACGTAGTTTAACGCATCATCCGGCATTTGCATCTGTGCGTAGCATAGCAGCAAGTTGTTGATGGCAAAGGTGTAATCGGCTTTGTACTCCGAATTTGTTTCAAGTTTTTTCAGGAAAACTATCGCATCATTATATTTTTTCCGGCTGATATAAAGCTTTGCCATGCTGATTAATGATTGTTCAGTATATGTACTGGTCCAGTCGTTTATTATTATATTATAATCTATTATAGCGTCATCTGCCCTATTTAAATTAACCAAACTCTGCGCCCTTATAAACCTCGATTCCTTCTCATAAATTGGCTTATTTTTGAATTTATCGAAATAGGCATTTACAGCGCCAACAGTACCTTGCCAGTCGCTCCGTAAATAAAGATTATTTGCGGCGGTATACATGATATTTTCCTGGTCTGCAGTCGTGTAATTAGCGATTGGGACCGTGGCTGCGTAATTAATAAAGGTTTGTGCATCACCTTTATCTGTGTATATCTTTTCAATTTGTTTAAGCGCCAGTTTTGCTTCATCAGTTGATGAGTAATCCTGCACTACGCGTTTAAACGATTCGATTGCCAGATCATCATTACCCGAATTATAATCAATAAGGCCGATGGTTACCAATGCCCGCGGAACATAGCTGCTGGTCGGGTATTTTTGGATCATATCCAACAAACCGCTTTTTGCTTTGAGGCTATCACTCTTTAAAAAATAGGTATAGGCTATCTCAAATGAAGCGTCGGCTGCGTAGTCAGATTTCGGGAACTTGCTCAATACATCGTTTAACGTAGTTATCTTGTTATCTGGGGACCCTTGTAAACCCTCTATCATACCACGCTGAAATAAAGCATAGTCTTCGCCCTGGCTATGCTGCTCAATGATACGGTTATAATATTCTAAGGCTCTGTTATAGTTTTTTAGAACAAAATAACTGTCACCTAACCTGGTTATAGCATCATTTATGGTGTTAGGATCTGTTTCACCTCCATCCAGAAACTTTTGAAAATAATTTGCAGCTTTTTTGTATTGTTCAGCTCCAAAAGCAGCATAAGCCAATGCATAATTGGCGTAATTGTACACAGGGGTTTCGCTTGCGCCGGGAAGATCCAGGAATTTTTCAAATGTTTCAACTGACTCACTATACTTACGAACTTCGTACATAGATTCTGCCATCCAATAAGTGGTCAAGGCTTCAATATGAGCATCAACCGGGTTTTTTAGTGAACGCAGAAAAATCCCTATGGCGTTTTCAAAAGCTCGTTCATTATAAAATTCCAGTCCACGGTAATAAGTAACTTTTTGGTAGGCTGCCTGCGCGCTGGCTGTTTTATTGGGGATAGGTTCTAATATCTCAACTGCTTCTGCGTAATTATGTGAGTTAAGCAGTTCTTCGCCCAACAGAATTTTGACTTCGTCATTTCGCCTGGAGTGGGGGTAGTTTTTCAGGTATAGTCTCGTTGCGTCGAGCGCCTGGGTATTAAAATCAAGTTCGTAGGATAATTTTGCGTATTGGTATAAGGCGTCTTCCTGCAATTGCTTATCAAAATCAAGCTTAGAGGCCGCAAAAAAGGCACTGCGCGCGCTTTGTTTATTATTCAATTTCAGGAAAACATCGCCAAGCGTATAATTACCACTCTGACTGTAAATATCATTTTGCTGTTGTAGTTTTTCAAGCTCTGCCGAGGCCTTTGTATAGTTGCCCACCTTGTAATAAGTGTACCCCATCTGGTAGCTATCCTGTGTGTTTTGCGTACTGCCAAGGTCCTCATCCTCAAAACGGCCGTAATATTTAGCTGCATTCGGGTAATCAGCCTTAGCGAAATAAGACGCGGCTATGATCCGAAGCATTTCTTTTTCATTTTGCTGATGCGTGCTATTGATAATCGGTACCGCGTATTTGATCACATCATCGTAGCGGTTATCTAAAAAATACACTGCCGTTATATAATAAGGATAGCTGCTTTCATATTTTTTTGAATTCTTTAATCTTTGAAAATTAACAAGCGCAACATGATAGTCTTTATTAAGATAGGCTATATAAGCAAAATAGTATGTAGCGTCATCTGTAAAAGGCGACCGCCGCCCCTTTACTTCGCTAAAAAGCTCCTGGGCATTTTTGTAGTCATTGGTGGCAAAATAGGCATAACCCTTGCGAAACTTGTATTCGATGTTATCGCTCCCGTTCAAATCATCAGCCTGGATTTTATCAAACCAGGTTAAAGTTTCTGTATACTTTTCCTGCTTACTGTAAAATTTTCCTATCTGGAAATAGGCCAGTTTTGTAAGCGGGTTCTCAGGATGTTCTTTCATAAACCTAAGGAACATGCTTTCGGCATCATCATTCCCTAGTTCAAGCGCGCATAAGGCCTCGTAATATTGTGAGTTTTCTTTTATTAAAGATAGCGCTGATTCAAACCGGGGCTGAGTACTTGTTTGAAGCCTTGATTTTTCGACCAGGCGAAATTGCTCTGCAGCAGCGACATACTTACCTTTGCCAAGCAGTTCAGTGGCAGTATGATAAGTATTATAAGCCTGGAACGATGGATTTTGTTGAGCGCTTGACTGAAGAACGAAAAATACCGGGAAAAGAAAAGCGATGTATTTATGTTTGGTCATAAGTAGCTAACTAACGATTTGCGAAAATAGCGAAACGCGCATACGAATTCCACAATAATAATGCACATAATGTGGAGAACATTGCTTTTGTAACGAATACTAAATATTGGGTGGTATATGTGTGGAAAACTTTAAGGTTGTTAACATAGGGCTAATCGAATTGGTATAAAACAAGAACACATTTTGATGTTTATCAGATTTCTTTAAAAAATGTCATGTTGCGAACCAAAATATTATGTTTCCAAGTAACGTTATTGCTTTAATAATAATCAAATTTGTTTTTATGCAGCAAGGCCGATGGTTCATTGTTTTAATATTGAGCACTTCAATTCTGTCTGGTTTCAAATCTACAGCAAAACAAAACGTAAGTATTATTTTAAAAGACGAGCAGGTACCGGTAAACCCCAAAGAATTTTATATAGCTAATATAATTGATGAACGCGATAACCGCAGCGCTGTCGCCCTATTATTGTCGTCGGCAAACGACGAAAATCAACAGAAAACGTACCCTGTTGATCTGCAAGGTGGCGCGTTTATTGCAATAAGGCATTTTATTGACAATAACTTGCCTTGTAATAAAACGTTGAGGCCGGTAGTAATAAGACTCAAAAAATTTATGGTGACCGAATCTGCTTTGGCGGGGGGGCTTTTAGAAGGACATGTGGCCGTCGTGATGTCATTTGACATGGAACAGGGTGATGAAGAAATGCTGCATTTGTTGGATTATAATGGAAATGCAACGTATACGCGTAACGCCGGGCCGCCCCAGGACATTGAGCCAACCTTAAGGCATATGCTTGAAAATGGCTTATTATATTTAAATACCTGGATGGACAAGCAGGCAAGTAAAAATATTAAGCTGGCAAAAGCCGTCAGGGTAACTTTTAAAGATTATGAAGAAAAACCAGAAGGCGATAGCATTTATTATTCGGTAAAACGACCGTTAATGTGGGATGACTTTCAATCCAAAATACCGGGCCGTGGATATGATGCCGAAGTATATCCAACTATTGGATATGATGAACATACCGAAGTTGTAAAAGGAATTATAAATGTTGACTTTGCAATAAAAGTATGTTTACCAAAAAGCGCTAGTTGGGTTAGGGATGATATGCGCAATGATTATATCCTAAATCACGAACAGCGGCATTTTGATATTGCAAAAATTGCAGCTGAGCATTTTAAACAGAAGATAAATGCCAAAAATTTGACCGTTAGTAACTTCGAAGGCATTATTAATGTTGAATATCTTGAAAGCTACCGTGAAATGAATAACTTGCAAAAACAATACGACGATGAGACCCGGCACGGCTCCGACCGGTATGCGCAGCAGCAATGGAACGAGCGGATTGATAAGGAGTTGAAGGCATACGGGGTTAAGAAGTGAAATTTGAGAGATTATAGATCGGAATTCGGAATGCCAATTGCGGAATTGAATTAAATTTGAAACAAAAGGTCAACTATTCACTTAATCAACATAATAAACAACTCACTAAGCTTATGCCCACAATTTACGAACGGTTAACATCATTTAATAAAACCAGGCTACCTGATATGGTAAAGTTAAAATACAAAGCCATGTCGTTGAGTGCATTTCGCTTTTACCGGGGTACGTGTCACTTATTTTACGAAGACCTTTCTGCCGCCGACATTTTACCATCATCTCCCCTAACCTGGACCTGCGGGGACCTGCACCTTGAGAATTTTGGAAGCTTTAAAGGCGATGATCGCCAGGAATATTTTGATCTGAATGATTTTGATGAAGCCATGCTGGCTCCTGCGGCATTGGAAATTGCCCGCATGCTAACCAGCATTTTTATTGCATTTGATAGCCTTGGACTTAAAGATGATGAGGCTTTAAAAATAGCACAATCGTATTTAAACAGTTATTCGACAACTTTAAAGAACGGCAAGGCGATAAGTATCGACCCCCGGACGGCCGATGGCATAGTAAAAGCTTTTTTGACAGCAGTTGAACAACGGAAACAAAAAGAATTGCTAAAAAAACGCGCACAAATAAAAAAAGGTAAGCCTACTCTGTTGCTTGACAAAGACAGGCATTTTGAGATTGAAAAAACGCTGAAAAAGGAGCTTACTATCTTTATAAATGATACCATAATCAATAACAAATACGGGTCATATGATTATAAAGTGCAGGATTGTGTTTTCAGGTTGGCCGGCACCGGGAGTATTGGTGTAAAAAGGTATATGTTTTTGTTGAAGAGCATGAATACCAAAAATAAATACTTGCTGCTTGATATGAAGCAAGCCTTAACTTCCTCCCTGCAACCCTATATAAAAATCCGGCAGCCAAATTGGGGGTCAGAGGCTGACCGAGTTATTGCTATACAGCAACGGATGCAAAATGTATCGCCGGCATTGTTGACACCCACAGTTTTTAAAGACGAACCATACGTTTTGAAGCATCTGCAGCCTACAGAGGATAAGATAAATTTTGAACTGATTAAAGACCGTATAAATGATATTGATAAGGTTATAGAGGACATGGCAGTGTTAACAGCATCGGCCCAATTACGCAGCAGCGGGCGCCAGGGTTCTGCCATAGCTGATAACCTTATTGATTATGGGCAAAATATGCTACAAAGTGGCGATCAGGTAGCCATTTTAAACTATGCTTTGCAATATGCAAAACAAGTAAAAAAGGATTATAAGGAATTTATGACAGGATATAATGAAGGGATTTATTGAGGTAGTTGGCAGTAGGGAGCCACAGTGGGCTGTTTGCAGTTTGCAATAAAATGCAGGGCGCAATTTGCTGCCCACCGGCGACTGCAAACCTTTATATAGATCAACTCTTCCACACATAAACTTTTCGTTTGCAATTATAGCACGCATACCGCCGTAAAGGGAGCCAGAAAAGAATTTTTTTTACAAAAAAACTCCTATGGATGCGGTTTTCAAGTTCCCCGTTACACTTCGGGCAGCGATAAACCTTTTTCTCTTTTTTTATCAAATCATCGCCGCTATTTAATGACACTTCCATGTTCTGACATTTGAAAATTATCGGCCTTCGAAGTTCTTCAACCACTAAACAAATATAGTGAAGTAGTTAAATTAAGTTAAGAGTGGTTTATTATCAAATTGTTAGCAGAATTTAAAGTATCATATTAAAAAGCCTCTCCCAAGGCTAATATCAAATCTGAGTAGCCCTTACTAAACCCATAATCGATGCAAATATTTGTGTCAGACTTTTTATTGAATTGTATACGCAAACCCGCTCCCCCCGCGGGATTCAAATAATCAAAATGATACCCCCCCTGCTGACTGGCAGAGTTTACGTTGGCAAATACTACCATACCAAATAACCCATTACGGGTAATATCTCTCCGGTATTCACTTTCAAAGTAGATCAGAGCATTTCCCCGATATCGGTTTTGTTCAATTCCCCGGCCGGAACGGTTATAAGGATCCATTCCTATAGCCGGTAAAGCGAGATAAGGGGTACCGGAGGTGAGCGTTGTCCAGTAGTATGTCCAAAAAGCCAGCATGTTTTTTTGGGGGCCGCCGTTTGTTAACGATACATATTTACGTAAGTCGATATACACCGATTGAGCGTTATCGAAGCTCCCTAAGGCCTCAGCATTATGCCTATAAACCATATTGACATAACTACCCGGGATAGGGTTAAATAAATTCTGCCGTGTATCATACAATAAATTCACTGTAGCACCTGTTGAAACAGAATTTTCGCCCTGAGCTGTTCCATATTTGTAGCTGGTAAAGTCACTTAACGGGACTGAATTACTAGTATTGACATTAATGTAGTAATCAAGATTATAACCAATCCCTAAATAGAGGTATGGTTTTATGCGCTTTAGTACACTTTGATAAAAGCGTACATAATCGTAATTAACCAAAATCTTGTTTCCCTCCGGCTGGCCGCCACCTAAACCCCAGGTATATTGGGGATACACCAAAAAATAGGTATCGCCTTCTATATTATAGGCGTTATTTTTTAGCCAGATACTTGAATGAATAGGAATGCCAAACCGGCCCTTTAAGTTAAAATAAGGAGTGAAAGTAATGCTGGAAAGATACGTGGTTTTTCTCTCACCCAGGTAAAAACCGGCTGTTGTAGAAGTAACCAATGCGGAACTGCCACTTGGTACAATTGTAGAAATAGGTAAAATAGAAAAATAAATTTCCCTTTGTTCCTTAGGATATTTTCGGTTCTTGAACTTAAAAAGTGACCTCCCAACATCGATCAGGTCCCTTTTTCCGGTGGTATCAACGTATATGTTTGTTGTATCCACTGGTATTTGCGCATATAAAAAACATGGCGATAAACAAATAAGTGCAAGCAAAATAAATTTAAACATCATTTTTTAAAGGATTAAAAACATTTTTTGTTTGAATGCCCGCAATAAATGTCTATTTAAAGTAATAAACAAGTTTAAGTTAAGATGACAAAATCGCGTCCCAGTGATAAAGCAACCAACTTACAGTTAGTAGCGTATGGTTATTATACCCTAACCTAGAATTAGCTTTTTACATATCTTTATTATATGGAAAAAACAATACCCGTTACTGACTCCCATTCCAGGTACAGGCAATTAGACAGTTTACGGGGATTAGGCGCGATAACCGTTTTTTTTGCTCATTATATCAGCCTTAAAGCAAACTTGCCGGTGTTTGACACATTACGACCAAGTCCGTTAGGTATCTTATTTAATGGAACCGCAGCTTTAATGCTTTTTTTTATTTTGAGCGGCTTTGTACTAAGTCTGCCTTTTATCGACGGCAGCAAACCATTAAAACTAATTCCATTTTATGTAAAAAGGGTCTTCAGGATTTACCCCGCCTTTATTTTTGCTATAATTTTCGCGATAACACTAAAGGAATTTTTTTTTGATAAAAGTGGAATAATCCCCTATGCCGACTGGATAAAAAATTTTTGGAACTGGGACTGGAACAAAGAAAGCTTGAAAGATATATTACGGACACTTCTACTAATAGGCCCCGATTTTAAAATTAACTTTATCGATCCGCCAATATGGTCGCTGATTATTGAGATGAAAATGTCAATTATATTGCCCTTTTTTATTGTAATAGTTTCACGAAACAGTTTGACTTTGAATATTGCGCTGCTGTTTGTTATGGGCTGGCTAACTTATGACCATAATGCATGGGCGCTTAGCTTGTTTTATTTAGGAGTGCTAATGGCAAAATACAAAGATCATATATTAAATAAAATAAGGCGATGGCATGTGACTACTGTTATCGCGATCATTCTGGTTTGTATTCTGCTGTATCACAACAATTATGAATTTTTTAATTTTATCCGGCAATTGAATTTTAAATCCAGGTATATTTTGAGTGACTATTTAAGCGCTCTTGGCAGTTGTGCGATAATGATGATCATATTGGCGAGGAAAAGGCTAAGTCAATTTTTTGAACGCCGCATTTTTACTTTTTTTGGGGATATTTCGTATAGTTTCTACTTGATTCACGTTCCATTACTGCTTACTATAGGTTCCCTGATCTCAAACAAGTTTGCACTTAGCCCTGTTTATATATTTTTATCGGCTTTCGTTTTGGCTGTTTCATTGGGCTATATGATGTGTATTTTTATAGAGAGACCGTTTCAGAAATTTGCGTTAAAATTGATAAGGAAATACAAAATCCTTAACACCCTAATCCTTTGATCACAGATTATAATTGATTTATGTGATTTCGCAGATTTTTTTCTGAACCGTGATTAATAGATTTTACGGATTGGTTTTACCACTCACTTAATCAACTTAATCTAACCTATTCAACCAATTTCCCAACCTACTCATCCTTCATAAACTTCTCAATTCCCTCAGCGGGTTTCCATTTGTTATCGGGCTCAAAATAATTATACAATAAAACTGATACTTTACGGATCAATAGATTGGCTTCATTATCCTCAACCCATCGCTGATCTTTGTTGTGATTAGTGATAATCGAAAATACATAATCACCATGAGGAGCATTTACCAATACCGTTTCTGATTTCGATTCATTTAACGCACCTTGCTTGGATGCAGTTTGCACATAAGGCGGTATTTGCGATATGGCTTTGTCGTCCCAGAATATACGTCCCATGTTGCGGTACATGCGTTCACTTGCAGCCGGACTCACCGCCTGTCCGCTACGGATCATTTTAAACAGGCGGCACATCTCATAAGGTGTTGTGACGCCCCAGCCATATTTTTCATGCATAGCCTCGCGTCCGGTTGCATGTGAGTTATCCCGCATTATTTTAAATCCATTTGTTTCAAGCCAGTTATTAATATAATCGGAACCAGCGAGCTTTTGCAGCCAAACACTCGCCGTATTATCACTCATTGTGATCATCAGCAGGGCCACCTTGCTCACCTCGATGGTGTCCTTATCTTTAAATGAACCTAAAATATCCTCGCCTTTATATAATAATGAGTCGCGATAAACAAGTTTCTGATTGTATTGCATTTCGCCTTTTTCAATTTTATCCATCAGGGCGCATTGAATACTTACCTTTATCATACTGGCGGTAGGGAAGAGTGTATCGGCGTTAATAGCAGCAGTTTTGCCGGTTTTGAGGTTTTGCACATAGATACCAACCTGTCCGTTAAAGCCCTTTATTGCATCCTGCAGTTTGACGGTGAGTTTTACATCGGTTTGCGCAAATGCCGTTGACGTAATAAAGAAAATGACGGTTAATAGTTTGTACTTCATGTATTGAGGGTTTGAGGTAACTAAGATATAAAACAAATAGTTAAAAAATTGTCTGAACTAAAGGTGTAAACCAAATTGTCGCAGTTTCAAACCTGTAAACACATAACGTGATTATCTATTAACCTGTAAACTTTTTTTAGACGACACACAGGACTTCGCCCTGGGTTGGTATATTATACCCTTTCAGGACTTGAAAATGAATTAATTAATGGCACGATAAACAATCTTATCCCGAAGCGGCAATTTGGTTTTCACCCGAACTAACTTTTGACTAAACGCAAAAATTATCCTGTAGTTACTGTTCCTGTAAGCATATCTACCAGGTAGGTGACGGTTGAGCCCTGTATAATAATCCTGGCCTGGTGATTACCTAAAAACTGTATTGTGCCTTGTGAGCCGGTAATTATACCCGTTGGATGATTCATATTAATGTTTGTTATTACATTAACAAACGTTGCTGACCCGGTTGTAATATCTGGCACACTGCCTGATACGTCGACCCGTACCCCGTTTAAAACGTATGTGCTCACAGTTCGTTGTGTAATATCATTAGTCGACTGTCCATAAGCCATATAAGAAGGGCCATAAGTTGTTGTCGAAATAACAGAATTTATCCCTCCATCCATTGTCACGACTTTATAAGTCAAATCTGTTGCTTTTACGATATAGTTTTGACTAACGGAATAGAAATAGTTTAAAACTTTAGACCCGGTTACCGAGTTGACAACACTATCCTTTTCGATATAACCGAAAGGCCTGGTGTTATCGCATATATAGGTGAATTTAAATAGACCGAAAACATATTGTGTAGAATCGCCAGGTTTAATATTGTTAGAATAAGTAGTATCCAATGTATACCCGCATAAAGGGTTAGCAGTGCTGAATAAAATAGGGCCTTTATGCGTAAAATTAATACTTGAAGGTGTTTTAATATCGCCGCTATTAATGTTACCGCCGTATTGGCCGCTTAACGACTTCATAAAGTTTGCGGCTATCTGACCGCTTAATGCCATGTAATCTGTTTCGCTCGGCTGCTCGCTTGATTTCATCCCGGATTTCTTACATGAGGCATATAAAATTGTAATTGCTGTTAAAATAATAAGGGAGCGTGTAAAATTTGTTTTCATTTTATATAGGGTTATGTATTAATCGATAGCTAATTAATTACTGGTATGGTTGCAATTGACATTCCGCAATATAAATTAATCTATACGAATGAAATTTTACCTATAAAGCATGTGGTTAAACTATTGATATAGGTATAGTTAAGCTGTGAATATAGGTAAAGTCAAAATTTTTGAGAAGGGTCTGTCATCGCGTAGAATCTTAACAATTGGGTAAAACGTTCCCCGTAATGGGTATTCTCCAAATTAATCTGGCTTGCAGTTTCAAAAATGCTTGTAGGTCATAAACGTACATCCACTGTATCAAAACCGCACATCCATATATCCGAAAAATTATCTTAACTAATTGATAATCAAACAATAAATTATTTGGCATTTTCTTAGACCATTATACAGAACCATACCCGGTTCGTCAGCGTTGTTTTAGTTATTCCGTTACAACTAATGAACTAATGAACAAATAAACTAATGAACTAACATGATAAAAAGCTATCTCAAAACCGCCTTTCGTTTTTTGCTGAAGAACAAGACTTTCAGCTTCATCAATATATTTGGCCTCGCTGCGGGAACGCTGTGCTGCCTATATATTTTATTGTACGTGCAGCAGCAATATAGCTATGATAAACAGCACAAAGATGCCAAAGACATTTACCGGGTTACTACCGACCTGGTATTAACCGGAGATAAGCATCACAGCGGTGCTTCTTCACCGCCGATCACTCCGGCCATGCGAAGGGACTTTCCCGAGGTGCAGAGTTACGCACGGGTAGTAAGTACAGATATATTGGGCGCCAAACAACATTTGCTTCGGTATAAGGAGCTATCGTTTTATGAAACCGGCGCTTTGTATGTCGACTCTACCTTCTTTGATATTTTCACCTACAAATTTGTGGAAGGCCATCCGGAACACGCTTTGGATGAACCGTACGATATGGTGTTGCTTAAATCAACAGCGGTTAAGCTCTTCGGCCATGAAAGCGCGGTGGGAAAAATGGTGAACATCGATGACGCCTATGGCAAGCACGATTTTAAGGTGACCGGCGTGGTTGACGAGAGCCTGGGCAAATCGCACATCGAAGGCAATATGTTCATCACTATGAAGAGTGGGCAGGTGGGCAACGCGATATCCAGTATTACGGAATGGGCCGGGAATAACTTTTTGTTTGCCTACGTTAAGCTCAGGCCGGGCGCCGATCCGCTTGCACTGGAGAAAAAACTCCCCGCATTTTTAAATAAATATGCGGCCGACCGGTTAAAGACACTGGGGATGCAAAAGCAACTGCATTTACAGCATGTTACCGACGTACACACTTCTGCAGGATATGAAGTTGAGCCTACCAAAACGGCCAACTCTTCGTTCCTGTTGATACTTGTTATTATCGCTGTACTGATACAGGTGATTGCCTGTATCAACTTTATGAATCTTTCGACTGCGCGGGCATCAAAACGTGCCAAGGAAGTGGGCGTACGCAAAGTGATTGGCGCAGGCAAATACGACCTGATAAAACAGTTTTTAGGCGAGTCGTTTTTACTGTCGTTTATTGGCGTAATCATCGCCCTGCCGCTGCTGTATTTCTTCCTCCCCTATCTAAACGAAATTACACGCGCCAATATCGAACTGGCGTTTTTTGCCGATTACCGGCTTTGGCTGATGCTCACTGCCCTGGTATTGGTTACCGGGTTTTTAGCCGGCAGCTACCCGGCTTTTTATCTATCGAACTTCGAGGCGATAAAAGTTATAAAAGGCAATTTCAGCAGCCGCATTTCGGCAACCGGCATTCGTAAAACGCTGGTTGTGTTTCAGTTTGTTTTGTCCATTGTGATGATCACAGGCATTATTATTATCTACAGTCAACTTAACTTTATTAAGTCCAAAGATCTCGGCTTTGACAAAAGCCAAAAGCTGGTTTTTAACTTTTATACCAACGATGCACAGGGAAAGATGCCCGTGCTGGCCAATGATCTGAGAGAACTGGCGGGCGTTAAATCTGTTACCAGCGCCGATAATTACCTGAGCCAGTTTGTGCTGCACGATCATGGCGTTTACCCCGAAGGCGGCAATATGGCTACAGCCATCGATGCGCAAAACATAGCCTGCGACGAGTTTTTCGTAAAAACCAACGGTATTAAGGTGATCAGCGGCCGGGATTTTATGAAAGGCGACTCGAACAAAGTGCTCATCAACCAAACGCTGGCCAAACGGCTTAACCTTAACCCCCAAACCGCACAAGGTGCAAAATTGTATCAAAAATATGATAACAAACCTGCAACCTTTGTGACCGTTGTGGGCGTGATGAAGGATTTTAACTATAATTCGCTGCACGACCCGGTAAAAGCATTTATGCTGGTTTATGATGGCAACCCGCGCGATTTTTCGAGCATGATCGTATCGGTAAACAGCAGTAACTATAGCCGGCTATTGAGCAGTATCAATACTACCTGGACGAAAGACATGCCGGCCACACCGTTTCAATATGCCTTTTTGGATGATGAAGTGCAAAAGCTATACGAAGGCGAGACCATCATTTCGCATATCATCAATTCATTTACTTCAATAGCCATTATCATATCCTGCCTGGGCTTATTTGGCCTGGCCGCCTTTAGCGCCGAGCAGCGCAAAAAGGAGATCGGTATCCGCAAGGTATTAGGTTCCAGTGTAAGCGGCATTGTTAGTTTGCTGTCGAAGGACTTTTTAATACTGGTGGGCATCTCGTTCGCTATCGCTACACCGATAGCCTGGTATTTTATGAGCCATTGGTTTTTACAGGGATTTGCCTACCAAATACCCCTGAGTTGGTGGATGTTTGCCCTGGCGGGCCTGCTGGCGGTAGTTATTGCGCTGGTAACCGTAAGTTCTCAGGCCATAAAGGCCGCTTTGATGAACCCGGTGAAAAGCCTTAAGACAGAGTGATTAGAGGTTGGAGATTAGTGATTATAGGTTAGTCGAAAATACCAATGAACTAATGAACAAGCGAATCAATGAACTAAAACATGATAAAAAACTATTTAAAAATTGCATGGCGTAACCTGGTGAGGAACAAGGCATACACATTTATAAATATTGGCGGCCTTTCGGTTGGCATGGCTTGCACCATTCTTATTTTACTATGGGTACGCGATGAAGTGAGTTATGATAAATTTAACAAAAATGCATCCCAAATATACCGGCTCACCGACGATGTTGCGGGCACAAAAGCTGCAGTGAGCCCGCTGCCGATGGGACCTGCATTAAAACAACAGCTGCCGGCAGTGAAGGATTTTACAAGGCTGGTTGCTATGCATTCGATAGTTAGCATAGGTAACAGGAAGTTTGACGAAAAAAACATTTATTATGCAGATCCCAATTTTCTGCAAATCTTTAGTTACCCGCTATTGCAGGGAGACAAGGCCACGGCACTTTCACGCCCTGACGGAGTAATACTTACAGCGGCAGCGTCGCAAAAATATTTCGGAACCGAAAATGCTATTGGAAAAACCTTGTATGCAGATGATGATATCAAGGGGCACAATTATGTGGTAACAGGCGTAATGCAAAACATACCGCATAATTCGCACTTGCAATTTGATATGCTATTGCCCCTTACCGTTTATGAACATTCAAGTAACTATAGTTATAATAACCCGCAGGAGTGGGGTAATTTTGTTGTGTATACCTATGTATTATTGAATGACGAATTTAACGCCATTGGCCCTCTGGAGAGACAAATCGCTGCAATCAATACCGCCAATGATCCAATGCATGGCAAAATGACCTATACCCTGCAGCCGCTTATCGACATTCATTTGCACTCAAACCTATTACTTGATGTGGCTGGCCAGGGCAGCAGTCAGTCGGTGAATATTTTTTCATTGGTGGCCTTATTCATTTTGCTTATAGCATGTGTTAATTTCATGAATTTGTCAACAGCGATTGCGGGTCAGCGGGCGAAAGAAGTGGGGCTGCGAAAAACTGTCGGGGCGCTTCGCCCGCAGCTTATTATACAGTTCCTGAGCGAATCGCTGCTGCTTGCACTCATATCCTTGATCATTGGCATCGGCATAGCCCGGTTGCTCATGCCCTTGTTTAATGACCTTTCCGCAAAAAATATTTCGGTAAACCTTTTCGATTTAAGAATTACGGGGGGCTTGCTGGGTATTGCCGTATCGGTAGGCCTTATATCGGGCAGTTACCCGGCATTTTTTCTGTCGTCCTTTAAACCTGTGAAAGTTTTGAAGGGCATCCAGGTTTTAGGTGGAAAAAAATCTTACCTCCGGAACGGGCTGGTTGTACTTCAATTTTCTATTTCCGTTATTTTGATGGTTAGCACACTGGTTGTAAATAACCAGCTAAAATTCATCCGTAACAGGGATATCGGTTTTAATAAGGAAAATCTGTTGTACCTGCAGATGCCGCAAATTGGTGATTTGCAGCAAAACTACGGTGCTTTAAAGGCAAGCCTGGGCCAAAACACCCATATAACCAATTACACCCTGCTGGAGCATTTGCCTACTGATTTAACTACCGGCACAACCGATGTTAAATGGGATGGCAAAGACCCTAACAAACAAATAATTTTTCCGCACATTGGCGCTGACGGGAATTTCATAAAAACTTTTGGTATGCACATAGTCGCGGGCCGGTCTTTTGATGATAACAACAAAAGCGATGCAGCTAACTACATTTTAAATGAAACCGCAGTGAAAACGATGGGAATGAGTGTTTCTTCATCTGTAGGAAAACTCATTACCGTGAATGGCCATAAAGGTGAAATAATTGGGGTAGTTAGGGATTTTAATTTTAAGCCAGTTCAGCAGCTCATACAACCACTGATTTTGAGATATACTAAACAGGGGGGATTTGTTGTTGTAAGGACGAAGCCAGCCAATATGCCACAAAACATAGCCGATTTAAAGGCTATTTTTCAAAAGATCTACCCTGACTACCCTTTCTCTTATGGTTTTGTAGATCAGGACCTTTCCAGGTTATATCTGAGCGAGCAGCGGATGGGTGAGCTTTTTAACATATTTTCAGTGGTTTCTATTATTGTTTCATGCCTCGGCCTTTTTGGATTGGCCACCTTTGCCGCTCAAAAAAGGATAAAGGAAATTGGCGTACGCAGGGTGCTTGGCGCCAGCGCGACCGGTATAGTAGCCTTACTGGCAAAGGACTTTGTGAAACTGGTTGCCGTCGCTTTAATAGTTGCTTTTCCCTTAGCCTGGTGGACGATGGACAAATGGCTTGATAATTATGTGTACCGCATTCACATTAGTTGGTGGATGTTTGCGTTGGCGGGCATTTTAACCTTATTAATCGCATTAATAACTGTAAGTTCGCAGGCAATAAAAGCGGCATTAACTAACCCGGTAAAGAGCCTTAAGACAGAGTGATTAGAGGTTGCAGATTAGAGGTTAGGTGAAAAATACCAATCAACTAATGAACAAGTGAGCCAATGAACAAACCATGATAAAAAACTATTTCAAAATCGCCTGGAGAAACTTAGTTAAGCAAAGGGTTTCCACCATCATTAATGTTTTGGGCCTTTCTATCGGCATAAGCGCTTGCCTCATTATTTATATGATGGCCAGCTTTGAATTGAGCTATGACAATTTTCACCCGGATAAGGACCGCATATTTCGTGTCGTAAGCGAAATAGATAACTTTTCAGGCGGAAGGGAGTATATGCCTGAAATAAATTATTTTTCAGCGATGGCAATACGCAAGCAATTTACTGGGGTTGATAAACTGGCCGTCTTTTTTAATTATTATGCGACGATAACTGTTCCGCAAACGGGTGGTCAATCTAAAGTATTTGAAAGCGGGGACCCTACCAAAGACCCTTCGGATATTATTATTGCCGAACCTCAATACTTTGATATTTTTAAGTATTCCTGGCTGGCAGGCAATGCTGCAACAGCGTTGAATGCACCGCTAAAGGTTGTGTTGACCGAAAGTAAGGCCCACGTGTATTTTGGCTCTCTGCCGTCCGATGAGATAATAGGAAAGACAGTGATCTATAACGACTCGCTGCGCCTTACCGTATCCGGAATCGTGAAAGACTACGATATAAATACCAATATTATCTTTAGGGATTTTATTTCATTCAGTACCATTCAAAACAGCTTTCTTAAAAATATTCCGACATTTCAGTGCCTGACCCATCCCGATAAGCCTTCATGGTCTGATTATATACAGGAATTTGTTAAGCTTTCAAAGGGAGCAACGCCCGCACAATTTGAAGCGCAAACAGCCCCTTTAATAAAAATGACTAAACAATATATGGCCGGGCAAACAAACAGGAAAACGGAAATACACTTGCAATCGTTGCCAGATGTTCACTTCAATGCCAATTATGGAAACGACTTTTACACACGCCAGGCCAGTTTACCTGCTCTTTACGGCTTAATGGGCATAGCCGTTTTTATCCTTATTATCGCATCCATCAATTTCATTAATCTGTCATCAGCGCAATCCATCCGCCGGGCCAAGGAGATCGGCATAAGGAAGGTACTGGGAAGCAGCCGCGCAAGCCTTATTTTACAATTCCTTAGCGAAACATTTATCATAACCGTTTTTGCCGTAATTATTGCATTGCTTGTCGTCAATCCCGTGATCAGCGCTTTTAAAGCATTTATACCCGACGGGGTGGCTTTAAACCTGCTCAATCCCCCATTAATTATTTTCTTAATACTCATTACCCTTTTCACTTCATTATTAGCCGGGTTTTACCCGGCTAAGGTTTTGTCGTCCTTTCTGCCGGTTCAAAGCTTAAAAGGGGAGCAAAAATCCAATCAAAAGAGTTACTTTCTCAGGGCGCTTATTGTATTCCAGTTTACCGTTTCGCTGGTATTTATTATTGGTACCATTATTACAGGCAATCAAATCCGCTATATCATTAATAAAGACATGGGCTTTAATAGAGATGCCATTGTCAATATTAACATAAACGGAATTTATTCCGCTGCAAAACGGGATGTTATGGTTGAAAAAATAAGGCAGCTTGCCGGTGTAGAAAAAGTAAGCATCGGCCGCCATCCCCCCGCAGTGGATAATTCAAGCCCCGGGTTTTTCAGGCGACAGGACAACAATGTCACGATATTATCTGACGAACGGGTTGCCGATGAAAATTATGTTCCGCTGTATGGCCTGAAGTTATTAGCCGGGCGTAATCTCACAAATACTGCCAAAGCTGATTCTGTAAACGAATTTCTTATTACCGAGGCTTGCGCGAAACAGTTGGGTTTTAAAACCCCGGCAGATGCTATCGGGCACATTGTCGCAAGTGGGTATATGTTTAAAACTAATTTCCGCGCATATAGCACCGGCCCCGTAGTTGGGGTACTGGCCGACTTTCATAACCACTCGCTGTATGAACCTGTCGGCCCTGTCGAAGTAATAGGTTCTATAAAAAATGGCACGTTTATCAGTATAAAGCTATCTTCAAAAAATAAGCAATGGAGCGATTACAAAAATACAATTGCCAGAATTGAAAGCCAATGGAAAGAGGTATATCCCGATAAAAAATTTAATTACAGCTTTTACGATAAAACTATCGCAAGCTTTTACGAAAAAGATCAAAGGATCGGACAAGTAATGAACGCAGCGATGCTGATTGCCATCTTTATATCCTGCATGGGGCTTTTTGGCCTTGTCACTTTTACTGCGGAACAGCGCAAAAAAGAGATAGGCATCCGCAAAGTGCTCGGCGCATCAGTTGCCAATGTAATAGCCATGCTCGCGAAGGAATTTGTGATTTTAATAGGAATAGCTTTCATAATCGCCTCCCCCATAGCCTGGTATTTTATGTATAAATGGTTACAGGGCTTTGCTTTTAGGATAGATATTAGCTTATGGGTATTTGTCCTGGCGGGATTTTCAACAGTTTTAATAGCCTTGATAACCATTGGCTATCAAAGTATAAGGGCCGCACTGGCAAACCCGGTGAAGAGTTTGCGTACCGAGTAATTAGAGTCTGAATATTAGAGATTAGTTGAAGAAACAGACAAATAAACTAATGAACAAGTGAACCAATGAACTAAAGCATCATGAAAAAAAATTATTTAAAAATTGCATGGCGCAACCTGTTGCGGAACAAGGTTAGCAGCATAATAAACATCGGCGGATTAGCGATTGGCTTAGCCTGCGTTGTATTTATCAGCCTGTACATCGGCGATGAATTAAGCTATGATCGTTTTTTCAAAAATTCGGACAAGATATTTAGAGTGAATACGCATGAGAAAATGAGTAATGAGGAGTTTATCGCAGGTCATACGCCACCGCCCGCAGGCGCTGCATTGGCTAATAATATCCCCGAAATAGAAAGTTATACACGCATATATAAGCCAGGCGACCAGATCATCCATTTTGTTCGCAATGGCCAAAAAGGTTCTTTGACCGAGAAAAGCCTCCTTTCTGTAGATTCCAATTTTTTGCAGGTTTTCAGCTATCCTTTATTAGCAGGCGATAGAGCCACCTGTTTAAATGGGCCAAATTCAGTGGTTTTAACAGAAAGAGCCGCCAGGAAATATTTTGGTGACACATCCCCAATAGGTAAAAATTTGATCTTTGATATGTATAGTACGCCCTTTACGGTGACTGCGGTTTTAAAGGACCTGCCTTCAAGATCGTCATTGCAGTTTGACGTATTGCAATCAAATTTAGGCATGCCGCCGGTGAAGCACTTTAACTGGAGCTGGATTTGGCTGCAAATGGGTACTTATGTTAAATTAAAGGACAATATTTTAACAGATGATGCTACCATAAAACGCATTGAGGCTAAATTTCCATCCATGATAAGGGTGCAGGCTGCAACTGCCTTTAAACGGATCGGTCAGCCTTTCGACGCTTTTATAAAAAAAGGCGGCAAATACGACCTTGAGCTGCAGCGTTTAACCGATGTTCACCTGTATTCGGCAGACATCGGCAGCCGCTTTTTGGTTCAGAGCGATATTAAATATGTTTATATTTTTGCAGCTATCGGCTTGTTTATTATCCTGCTGGCTTGCGTGAATTTCATGAACCTGGCTACTGCACAATCAGCAAAAAGGGCAAGAGAAGTAGGTATCCGTAAAGTACTAGGCTCCCTGCGCAAACAGCTGATTGCCCAATTTATGGCCGAGGCTTTGGTGTACACATTAATTGCTGCGTTTATTGCAATTATTATCGTTGTGCTATGTTTACCGGCATTTAACCAATTAGCTGCTAAATCATTAAGCTTGCCCTCTTTTTTCAATTTTTATTCGTTGGCCGGGTTGATTTTGCTGATATTTGTTACTGCCCTGTTTGCAGGCAGCTACCCCGCTTTTTTTCTTACTTCATTTAAGCCGGCTGCGATTTTACGCGGCAGCGGCGATCTGAAAAATCCTGGCAGTGGGTTTTTTACCCGAAATGCACTGGTAGTTTTCCAGTTCACCATATCTACTGTTTTGATTATTTGTACGATCGTCGTTTACAAGCAATTGCTGTATAACCAATCTAAAGACCTTGGATTTAATAAAGAGAATGTTTTAGTGATCGCAGATGCCGACAGGTTGGGTAAAAGCGAAGAAAGTTTCAGGCAGGAACTGCTTCGTTTGCCCGAAGTGGCCAATGCAACTATCTCAACAAGTGTGCCTGCTAAGAACTCATTTACTGATTCTTATATACCGGAATCGACAGGCGAAAATGTAAATACCGCAAATAAGGATATTAGCCTGTCATCTTTCATTGTTGATGAAGCCTTTGTACCTACTTTAAAATTGAAAATCGCCGCCGGAAGAAATTTCTCAAAGGATTTTAAAGATTCGGCATCCGTAATACTCAATGAGACGGCAGTTATGCAATTAGGTTTTAAAGATCCGCTTGGCAAATACATTACTTACCCGGGTGGCAATGATGTAAAATTTAAGGTTATCGGCGTAGTTAAAGATTTTAATACAGAATCTTTACATGACCCGATGTCGCCGTTTGCATTGTTTTATACAACTTCCAAAACCTATGATATCGGAACCTCCTACATAGCCGTAAGAATAAAACCAGGCGATTATAATAAGGCGATTAGCCATATTCAAAGTAAATGGAAAAGCTTTATGCCAGATAACCCTTTTGAATACAGTTTCCTTGACCAGGAATTTGATTCATTGTACACTTCAGACCAAACGGTGGGTAAAGTATTCAGCGTGTTTACCTTTCTATCGCTTGCCGTAGCCTGTTTAGGGTTGCTTGGTCTTGCCATGTTCACGGCTGAGCGGCGCACAAAGGAAATAGGCATCCGTAAAGTGCTGGGGGCTTCTGTTCAAAGCGTAGTTTCCATGCTGTCAAAAGATTTTTTAAAGCTTGTAATTATTGCTTCGGTTATCGCGTTCCCCCTGGCGTGGTACGCGATGAACCAATGGCTTCAAAGTTTTGCGTACCCGACAGAGGTTAGTTGGTGGGTATTCGCTTTAGCTGCGGTAGCAACAACGGTGATTGCTTTACTGACTGTTAGTTTCCAGGCGATAAAAGCGGCCTTGGCAAACCCGGTGGATAGTTTGAGGAGCGAGTAAGTTTGGTCATTAGTCATTGGGTCATTAGTGTTTGGATACTGTGCAATGACCAATGACCAAAAAATTACCACAAAAACAATGGCATTAGCCATATAGGAGAAACGTAGTATGGATCATAGTAAGGCTGGTAATATTCTACAGTTTCTTCTTCAACTATAGTGTCGCCGCCGTTGTTATTGCCAACGCTTTGTGCCTGTTTTTTCTCTTCTTCCAGTAATTTGATCATTAGTTCCGAGCCCTGGCTTATCATATCCACCATGGCATCCTCACCAACTTCCTCCGGCTTGATGGCTGTTTTACATATCTCTTCTATTTCGCTCCATTCATTATCTGATACCAGGTCCATTTGCCAGCCGGTAGTGCTGGTATCAAACCGGTTCTCGTTGATAAATGACATAAATACGATCTCAGCCGGATCGATCTTTTTAAAGATAGCAACGGCTATCCTCAGGTCGTCAAAACGCTCATCATTGGTAAAGTCAGCCCAGGCATCATCGCTGTCAAAATCAAAGTACCGGGCAAAAGCAAACTCGCCCTTTTCCAGGTCTACATAGCTGAAGATATCATATACTTTAAGATACTCCGTATAACGCTTCATAAAGGTATCATATACCTCCTGCCCTTTGGTCGTAACCTGGTAATTGATACCCGAAGTTTGAACATATCCTTTAGACATCAGCTCAATAAACAACGGTTCAAGCACGCTGTCATCCTCATTAGAGACGGTTTGAAATTTATGCGTTCCATTGATCATTTCATTCAAAAGGATAATGGCCTTAAAGGTCTTTTTGTTATCGTCTGTTAAAAACATGATGGTAATTTTATGAATGACCCACCCGTCATTGCGAGGAACGAAGCAATCTCTGAAGCGGGCAATCAGCGAACCTTTTTAATTGAGGGGAACGTAAAGCCCTGTGAATTGTGGTCCGTTGATAAGCTTGTTCAGTCCGCCAGCTGGCGGATCGTTCCTCGCAATGGCGCGGGGGGCGAGGCTTGTTGGTTAATTAAGCAGTTTAGTTCGTTTCGCCTTAATGGCCTCTAATGCATTCGAAGTCGAGCCTGTGCCTAAAGCTTTATTGATTTCCTGCTCGGTTGATAATGTTGAATCCTCTATCTGCGCGTAAGCTGCTGCACGGAATTCCTGTGCTGAAGCTTTTTCGTCCATACGGTTCAGCGTTGCCATCAACCCATCTGTATCAACACTCGATAATGTTTTGTTGATCTTCTCGGAAACTTCGGCAGTTTTTGCGCGTGAATTTATCAACTGGGCGCGACTTTCGGTTTCGGCGATCTGGTCTTTTATCTGTTTTATTTTAAGATCCATGACAGCCAGGGCACTTTCTTCTTTCTCGGCCATTTTTGCAAACTGGTCTGCTTCGTTTGCAGCAGCCTGATGTGCTTCGGCAGCTTTAGTGGCCAGTTCGTTGCCTTTCGCTTCGTCCAACTGTTTACTTTCTATACGGTCCAATAATTCATTGGTTTTTTTCTCCCAGTCATCGGCACTATTGCGGTATTGTATTTCGCTTGCGCGGTGCTGTAGGGCCAACGCTTTTATTTCAGCTTCGCCCTGTATAGCCTGCTGATAATTTTCCCTTAGTTCGCGAAGGATCTGCTCGGCCATTTTAGCCGGATCTTCTAATTTATCAACCGCAGCATTAGCCTCGGCTTTGCTGATGCGGAACAACCTGTCGAATATGCTCATTATATTAAAATTTAGATGTTTGAATTAATTAATTTATCTTTTTAATTAGCTTGGGTTTGGTTATTTTAATCAACCAAAATTGGTGAAAATTTGTGTTTTTATTCGTGAGATTCGTGCTAATTAATTATCTTCTGCGGCCAAATCCGCCGCGGCTGTGCCCGAAACCTGACCTCCCTGAACTTCCATGGCCAAAACCACCACTGCGTACGGGTTGTGAACTACGTGTGCCGAATGACCTTTGCGATCTAGAGGGAGAACTTAAACTGCTCCTGCTTGACATAGCCGGCGAAGTAGTGGGCCTGAAATTGCTGTAAGTATGCACACGTGTATAATAAGATGGATAGTATCCATAATGATACATCGGCATATAATAGCTATGCGGGCGCATTAAATAGCTTAGCAGTAGAAAATCGGTAAATGAAAAAGACGAGTGGTAATA
>Ga0207048_10035_pt2 | contig 42866 bp, 42 predicted proteins | sample Alteio_BWMinCont_65_FD_153301 | JGI IMG/M metagenome (GOLD analysis project Ga0207048, IMG submission 153301) | Enriched cells from forest soil in Barre Woods Harvard Forest LTER site, Petersham, Massachusetts, United States -... | ecosystem: Environmental > Terrestrial > Soil > Temperate forest >...
TATGAGCACTTCGTGAATGACCCGTGACGCATAGATTAAGGGATGAAAAACAGGACCGTATTATCCCTATTTTCAGAAATATAGGTCTTTGGTCGAACGAATATTATGCGGATATTAATTGGGCCTTCAGGCTCGCTCAAGGTTGCGTCAAAACCGCAGACCCACTGAGCCAGCAGAACTACCTACAGTGAGTTCGTTGGCGGAGGACGCCGTATGACTGGAAGCAAAACGGAAAGGAACTATTAAGAACTAACTCGCGACCAGCGGCGGCCCAACATACTGCATGTCGTATCGCGCAAACAGTGGAGCATCCATCTTCGGTCCATTGGGCACTGCAGCCACGCGAAAGAACTCCTCCATCTTTCCCGCAGGAGTGAACGCAATCAACATATGCGCAGGCTTCTCGCCCACTCCAGCGAAGCCGTGCGGAATACCACGCGGCCCCAGCAGCGACTCGCCAGCCCGCAGCCGCTCCTGACTGTCGCCAACCTGAAATAGCACCTCGCCCTCCATCACGTAGAACCACTCCTCCTGATGGAGATGAAAATGGACTGGCGGTCCACCATGCCCGAGGTCCTTATGCTCGATCACAAACAACCCGCTACTCGTCTCACGCGGCAAGACCTTGAACAGAATCGTGCTGAACCCCAGCGAGTGCGTCTCGCCCAGCCGGTCCTGCCCCGCCTCCACCGGATGAATCCCATCTGGGGACACAGCGGAAGAAGCCTGGCCATGTGCAAACACAGTCAGCCCCATGGGAAAGGCCGCAGCCGCGGTCTTCAGAAAAGAACGGCGCCTCATCGCAATCTCCTCATTTAGTTTCTAGATTCTAAATCCGCCCCGCCGCCCTCAGCGCCGCGATCTCGGCATCGGTAAACACCCGTGACCGGATCAGAAACCTTACGCCCTCGCCGTTCTCCAGCGAGAACATCCCACCCCGCCCCGGCACTACATCCAGAATTAACTGCGTATGCTTCCAGTACTCAAACTGGCTCTTGCTCATGAAGAACGGGACGTTCTCAATAGTCGCCAGCAGCACATCGCTGTCACCAGTCAAAAACTCGCCCAGCGAATAGCACATCGGCGACGAGCCATCGCAGCACCCACCCGACTGATGAAACATCAGCGGCCCATGCTTCGCCTTCAGCTTCTCCATCAGCGCAACCGCAGCCGGCGTAGTCAATACCTGCTGCGGCAGCGCCCCAGTTTCGAGGACACCAGTCCCGGGCGCCGCCGCCGCAGTCGAATCAGCTCCAGCCGTCTCCAGTACGCCCATGGTTAGAAGAACCCCATGGCGTTCGGGCTAAAGCTGACAAGCACGTTCTTGGTCTGCTGATAGTGATCGAGCATCATCTTGTGCGTCTCGCGTCCGACCCCCGACTGCTTATATCCGCCGAACGCAGCGCCCGCCGGATACAGGTGATAGCAGTTCGTCCACACGCGACCCGCCTGGATGCCATGGCCGAACTTGTACGCGCGATTCATATCCCGCGTCCAGACTCCCGCGCCCAGCCCGTACAGCGTGTCGTTCGCGATCTCAAGCGCCTCATCTTCCGTCTTGAACGTCGTCACCGAAACTACCGGTCCGAAGATCTCCTCCTGGAAGATGCGCATCTTGTTGTGGCCCTTGAAGACGGTCGGCTCAACATAATATCCATCCTTCAAATCGCCTTCCATCTTCTTCTGCTTGCCGCCGATCAGAACCTCCGCGCCTTCCTGCTTGCCGATGTCGAGATACGAAAGAATCTTCTCCATCTGCTCGCTTGAAGCCTGCGCGCCAAGCATGGTCGATGCATCCAACGGATTGCCCTGCTTGATCGCCTGCACCCGCTTCAATGCCCGCTCCATGAACCGGTCGTAGATCGACTCCTGGATCAGCGCCCGCGACGGGCACGTGCAGACCTCGCCCTGGTTCAACGCAAACAGCGTGAAGCCCTCAAGCGCCTTGTCGTAGAACGCGTCGTCCTCACGCATTACATCCTCGAAGAAGATGTTCGCTGACTTGCCGCCCAGTTCCAGCGTTACCGGAATTATGTTCTGCGCCGCGTATTGCATGATCAACCGGCCCGTCGTCGTCTCGCCCGTAAACGCAACCTTGTTCACGCGCGGGCTAGACGCCAGCGGCTTGCCCGCTTCCAGGCCAAACCCGTTGACGATGTTCAGCACGCCCGGAGGCAGAATGTCCTCGATCAACTCCATCAGACAAAGGATCGACATCGGCGTCTGCTCGGCTGGCTTCAGCACCACGCAGTTCCCCGCGGCCAGCGCCGGAGCAATCTTCCACGACGCCATCAGGATCGGGAAGTTCCACGGAATGATCAGTCCGACCACACCCAGCGGCTCGTGATAGTGATACGCCACGGTAGTCGCATCAATCTGGCCAATCGAACCTTCCTGCGCGCGCACGACACCGGCGAAGTAGCGGAAGTGATCCACGGCCAGCGGTATATCCGCAGCCATGCTCTCGCGAATCGGCTTGCCGTTGTCCCACGTCTCAATCGTCGCCAGCATCTCCAGGTTGTCCTCGATCCGCTGTGCGATCCTCTCCAGCAGGCGTCCACGATCAGCCGACGATGTCTTGCCCCACGCCGCCTTGGCCGCATGCGCCGCGTCCAGCGCCTTATCCACATCGGCAGCCTTCGACCGCGCAATCTGGCACAGCACCTGTCCCGTCACCGGAGTCACGTTTTCGAAGTATTCACCCGATGCCGGAGGCGTCCACTTGCCCCCAATGTAATTGTCGTAACGCTTCTTGAGCGAGATCGGGAACCCATAGGCCCCCGGCTGAACTGCGAGCATAGTAGTCGACATGGAGAAGTTCTCCTTCAAAATGAAATTTGCGGTGAGTCGCAACCGGCCCGCCAACATGTGCCGGGGATTGTATCCCCCTGGCACGTCGCCTGTCTCGCCTCCGCTGGACCAATCGCGGAAGCTGCACGTACCACATCAGTTGGACTCACCGGGGATCGGAAACATCAAAGAAACGAAATCCCGCTAAGCCTCTCGCACTCGCTCCAAAGCCGACTTGCGGCCGCCGCGTCAAGCGCCTGCGCCGCCACCTTCGCCGGCCCAACATCGCCTCCGCGAGTCTCACAGAAGCCCTGCGGCCCGTAGTATCCACCGCCCACAGCGTCCGGCGAAGTAGCCGCGAATAACGTGGGCAAGGCTCCCTGCACCTCCGTGTTTAGCAGCTTGCCGATCGCAACGCTGAAGCCATGCCGCACCATTCTCTCCATCGAACTGAACTCGCCCACCACGAACAGGTTTGTGTTCGCTACGCCGGGATGCACCGCCACGCTCATCACACCCGAGGCCGGCGGTCCCGCAGCGTGCAACCTCCGGTCCAGTTCAAACGCAAACATCAAGTCCGCCAGCTTCGACTGGCCGTACGAGCCGCTCGGGCTATAACTCTTCGTCGATTGCAGATCGTCGAAGTTCAACCGCGCTCGCTTGTGTGCAATCGAGGCCAACGTAACCACGCGCGGCCTCATCGGCTGGCTGGCCGCCGCGCGCTCCAGCGCCGGCAACAGCAACGCAGTCAGCGCAAAATGGCCCAACACATTCGTGCCAAATTGAATCTCGAAACCATCCTTTGTCTCCAGCCGCGTCTTCGGCGCATACACCCCCGCGTTGTTGATCAGCAAATCAAGTGGAACCCCCAGCGCCAGTTCCGCCGCCGCAACCGCGCGCACCGATTCGAGCGACGCCAGATCGAGCAGCACAACCTCCGCACTTGCATCCGGAACCTCGGCGCGCAGCCGAGCCAGCGCCGCGTCGCCCCTGGCCTGGTCGCGGCAACCCAGCAGCACGTGAGCCCTCTTGCGCGCCAACTCGAGCGTCGCGTAGTAACCGATGCCGCTGTTCGCCCCCGTAATCAGCGCACGCCGCCCCACCTGCCACGGAATTTGCCCCACCGTCCAGCCTTTCCCCGCTACCACATCCGCCACAGAACTCTCCCTACTATCCTCTTGAATCTCATTCCTGCTTGTCATTATCGTTCGTCATTCCCGAAGGGAATCTGCTTCTGTCGTTTCGACTCGCATCCGAGTCGCCCTCAGAACCGCCGCACATCCTTGTAAAAAATGCAGTGGGTCTCCAGGTACCAGGAAGCAAGGAAGAACACCAGCATCAAGCACACAGCCCAGCAAAACATCTGCACCGGCAGCGTGCGTATTACTGGTTCGCTGCCGGTCTGCGTCGATTCGCGAAATATCACTCCGCTGGTCAAACAGATTCCCGCCGCCAGCGACAGCAGAATCACAGAATCCCAAATTCTTTGTTCCGGATCGCTTGCCGGAACCAGGAACGCATGACAGAAAACCGCGCACAACGAAAGCACGCATAAGGCCAACGCAATCGGCTTGGCAACCTCCAGCAACATGCTCCGAACCTCGCACGCGAATTTAGTCTAACGCCAACGCACCGAGATTCTTTGAGCCTCAGGCAACCTTTTGCTCAGACGCACCTTCGTCCGCCACCACATTTGTGGCTACCCATTGCTTCCTCCCCGGCATCCCAGAGACAGGCCCATTCAGGGCATCGGAAGATCCCCTCGCGCAGACTCAGTGCGAAATGTCTCGAGTTTGGCGAGTGGGTCCGGACCGCAAGGAGATTGAAAATATGGCACACCTTAGAAGCTTTTCAGCGCCTGATCAAGCGCGTGCGCAAATCTGTGAGGAACCGACCAGCTTCCTTCGCAACCTCCTCCTGCGTTCGCTCTCAGCCGCAGCAATTACAGGAGCACTCGTAGCCGCCCTGCCCATGGCAAATGCGCAGGAGCCCAACCCAGCCGGCCAGGCCGCTCAATCGGAAGGCAAGCCTGTCTCCCAGGAAAACGGGATGTATATCTACCGGGTCAAAGTGGTCCAGCGCAATCTGGACTGCGTCAACTACCTCCACCGCAGCGGTTCCACCACCATCGGCTTTGAAGGCACGCCTCTGCTCCAGAGTGCGAGAGGCGAAGCCAAGGTCACCAGCGAGCGTGGCGGAATCACCGTCGAAGCCAAGTTCGAAGGCCTCACCCCGGCCAACGGTTTCGGCAAAGAATACCTGACCTATGTCCTATGGGCGATCTCGCCGGACGGCCGCGCGCAGAACCTCGGCGAAGTGCTTCCCGCCGGCACCAAAACCAACATCCACGTCACCACCGCACTGCAGTCCTTCGGCCTGATCGTCTCCGCCGAACCCTACTTCTCGGTCTCCGAACCCAGCGACGTGGTCGTCCTGCAGAATGTAGTCCGGCAAGACAAAACCACCGGCATCCTCGAGAAGGTGAGCGCAAACTACTACCTGTTGCCGCGTGGCACCTACGCCGAGACGGCGGGCGCACATACCGTCGCGCATCCCATTACGCGTGACGAGCGATCGCCGCTGGAGATGTACGAAGCTGACAACGCGGTGCGCATAGCCCAAGACGCAGGCGCCGACAAGTACGCCCCCGAGATCATGGCGAAGGCGCAGCTCGATCTGCAAAACGCCTCCGACATCGATCGCAACAAAAAGGGCGATCGCAAGATGGAAATCACCAACGCCCGCGAAGCCGTAGAGCGAGCCGAGGATGCGCGAATCACATCGCTGCGCAAGCAGGCAGCGGAGCGCGAGGCGGCCACAGTAACCGCCAAGAACGAGGCCCAGGCGGACGCGGCGCAATCGCAGTTGCAGGCGCAGCAGTCGCAGATGCAGGCAGATAAGGCCAAAATGCAGGCCCAGCAAGCCGAGATGCAGGCAGAGCAGGCACGGTCAGCCAAGGCACAGGCCGACGCAGCGCGTGCGCAAGCTGAGGCGGAAGCAGCCGAGGCCAGGGCCAAGGCAGCCGAAGCCAACAAGAGCGCCGAGAGTGCGAACGCAGTCCGCGAGAAGCTGCGCATTCAGTTGAACAGCGTCCTAGCAACCAGCGAAACCGCCCGAGGACTCATCGTCAACATGTCGGACGTACTCTTCGACACCGGCAAGTACACCCTGAAGCCGACCACGCAGGTCAGCCTCGCCAAAGTCGCTGGAATTCTGCAAGCCTATCCCGGCTTGAAGGTTCAGGTAGAGGGCTACACTGACTCGGTCGGCTCGGACGATTACAACCAGAAGCTGTCAGAGAATCGCGCCGGAACCGTGAAGCAGTTCCTGACCGCCCAGGGCGTTTCACCCAACAACATCAGTTCTCAGGGTTTTGGGAAGAACAGTCCGGTAGCGGATAATTCGACCGCGAGCGGACGAACACAAAACCGCCGCGTCAACATGGTCGTATCGGGAGATGCGATTGGTATTAGTGACAGTCCGAGTGCGAGCGCTGCGCCACTGGGCCAACCATCCCCGCAATAAGCTTGCAAGGCGCAGTGTAACCGGAAGGGCCGCGAAAGCGGCCTTTCTCGTTGCCCGTCACCTACAAGTGGATAGTCCAGCCAAGCTCCGCCAGCTTCTCTTCGATATCCGCCAGCGCATTGGTCAATGCAGTTCGCCGGTGCGGGCTTGACGTTCGCTCCGACAGAACGCGTTCGCGCTGAAGTTCCAGCGCCTGGCGCTGCCTCTTGCGATCGGCGTCCAACGCATGGGCAATTGCTGGGTCTACCTTGGGGACGGCGGCCTGTGACTGTTGCTCTTCCACTGATTTGCTCTCCCATCCACGTGACATAGGTCAATTTTACGCCTCGCTCACAGATTGCGCCCGATCGCCGACGAACACCCCGCCCCGCCGACCGTTGTCAATCCCGGAACCGGCCAATCCATCTTGCACTTACGTCTGGTGCATCCCACTTGCGGATGCCTATAATCGGATCACATTTAAATCAATGGAAACAATGGGAGATGTGTGACTGCAATAGTCCAGGTAGAAGGCCTTCGCAAGGTCTACGAAGGCAAGCAACAAGTTGTGGCCGTCGATGGCATCGAACTCGGTGTCCGCGAAGGTGAGCTTTACGGTTTGCTCGGTCCGAACGGCGCGGGCAAGACGACCACCATCAGCGTCTGCACCACTCGCGTTCTCCCGACTTCCGGCACCGTCCGCATCGCGGGCATCGACGTGGTGGCGTCGCCGGCGTTGGCACGCTGTTCCATGGGCATCGTGCCCCAGTTCAACACCCTCGACCGTGCCTGCACCATTTACGAGAACATCCATTTTCATTGCCTCTATTTCGGATTCTCGCGCACCGAGGCCAAGCAGCGGACCCAGCAACTCCTTGAGCAGTTTCATCTCACCGAGCGTGCGGACTCATACCCTTCCCAACTCTCCGGCGGCCTCGCCCAGCGCGTTCAGATCGCCCGCGCCATCGCACATCGTCCCAAAGTCCTGTTTCTCGATGAACCCAGCGCCGGACTCGATCCCCAAAGCCGAATTGCCATGTGGGAAGCCGTCCGCGGCCTGCGCCTGGAAGGAATCACCGTAGTCCTCACCACCCACTACATGGAGGAGGCCGACGAACTCTGCGACCGCGTGGCCATCATCGACCACGGTAAAATCCTCGTCGAAGATACACCCGCCGCGCTCAAAAGCTCGGTCGGCGCACAAAAAGTCTACGCCCTCGACCTGAGCAACCAAGAAGGCGCCACCAAACTGGTAGGCCAGTTGCGACTGATGCAAGGTGTTCGTGGTGTCGAGTCCACACCCCTGGGAATCCGCATCTTCGCAGACAACGCAGACGGCCTGCTCCCCGAAATCGTTCGCGTCAGCAACCCCTACGGCCTGCGCGACTTAACCATGACCGAGACCAGCCTGGAGACCGTCTTCATCCGTCTCACAGGCCGAGATCTTCGCGAGTAGTCTTAGGGGAGTAAGATTCGCATGCTGACAATGGAACCGGAAACCGACGTGGCAAGTCCGCCTCAGACCGCAAGTCGCGCCACCCCATCCAAGGGCGTCCAGTACACTCGCGCCTTCGTGGGTCTCTTCCTGCGCGACCTGCACGTTCTGCGTCGCGAGAAGTTGCCCTTCCTCATCCGCGTCATCATGAACCCGCTGCTCTTCCTCTTCGTCTTCACCTACATCATGCCGCACATGAGCGGCGGCGCAGCCATGAACCCCACCGCCATCATGGCCGGAGCCAACTTTTCCACCGTCCTGCTCCCCGGCCTCATGGCCGTCGCCATCATGTTCTCAGGCATCGCCGCGGTCGCCCTCCCGCTCGCACAGGAGTTCGGCATCACCCGCGAGATCGATGACCGCGTCATGTGCCCGTTGCCCGTCGCGTGGGTGGCAATCGAGAAGATCGTCTTCTCCGCCATGCAAAGCATGATTGCCGCCGCCCTTGTCTTCCCGCTTGCCTACTACGTGCCCGCAACACCGGTCTACGCCCAGGTCAATAATTGGCCGTTTCTCATTCTGATTCTTGCGCTCGCCAGCCTCACCGCCGGCGCGCTCGGCCTGGTCATCGGCACCAGCGTTAAGCCGCAGCAGATCGGCCTCATCTTCGGCACCGTGGTCATGCCAATCACCTTCCTCGGCTGCGTCTACTACCCCTGGGCAAAGCTGGACAAGATGCCATGGCTTCAGCATGCAGTGCTGATCAACCCCATCGTCTACATGAGCGAGGGCCTGCGCGCAGCGCTCACACCGGCGCTTCCGCACATGGATACAGGCAACGTCGTGGCCATGCTCTGGTTCTTCCTCGTTCTGCTCACCTGGCTGGGCGTAAAGGGCTTCAGACGCCGAGTCATCGGCTAATCCGCAGCTTTAACTGACCACTTACCACTCGCCTTTAGGCCCGCTCCATCCCCATAAACAAATAATCCATGTGCCAGCCCGGCTTCACTCCATGCTGCCGCACCAGCGTAGCCAACTGCGCGTAGTGCCGAATGCCGTGCATCAGCGCATGAAAGAGCACTGTCTTGCGAGGTACCCGCCCCGACCCCGCCGACCGAGTCACAAACTCAAATTTCTCGTCCCAATCCATATCCGAGTCCAACAGCGCCCGAAACTTCTTCATCGCCCGCTCATGCGTCGCATAGATCGCCGCCGCCGAATCAAACGGAATCGCCGAATACTCCGTCGGAGGCTCCCCTGAGAGTTGATCCGCATAGCGCAACTCCACCGCAACAATATGCTGCAGCAGTTCGCCCACATTGGACACACCCATCACATCGCAATGCATCCCCAGTATTTCGGGGTGCTCCTCAATCAACGCCCGCCACTTGGTGGAAGTGGTATCCAGCCAGGCAATCATCTCGTCAGCAGTCAGCGCAGGTTGCTTCATCGTGTCTCCCCTTTTTGTGGATTCAAGACAATGGATGCGCGAGCCCTACAATCCGTCGCGCAAAGCTCGCCAGCCAATTTTCTTGACGGGCCAGACTGCATCGGCACCTCGAAGAGCCATAACGAACGCGAGGATGTAGGTTACTTCCCAACACAATTGGACAGCCATTCCAGCTTCCCCCGGACTTGCTATGGCCACAATCACATAACCGACGAGAGACACTATCGATAAGCCGAGGAGGAGTCCCCAGATCAAGTACGCCGCCCTGTACGGCCTAGCCATAGCGAAAGCTGCAAGAATTGCTACGAAGCCAACAATCACGGCCGTAGTCGAGAACACGAGATGGGGTCCTTCCGGCAAAACATAGAAGGCCGTCTTCGACGCTGGATACGGGTAATGTTGGCTCATTTGGCTGAAGAAGCTGAATAGAAGATACGGGCTAATCAAGCCGGCCCATGCCCAGCCCTCAATAAGCCCTCCGTGCAGGTCGAACCCCTCCGCTCCGGCGAACAAGTAAGTAAATCCGACAAAAACGAGATATGCAATCGCGAGACGGCGAGCCACCGGCAACCGAGCGCTAAGGAACAGCGAGATGCCGTGCGTCAATGCCATGAAAAGCAGTGGCACGAAAACGTAGTCGGGAAGGACGCGAGTAAAGGGCATCCAAAAAAGAAGTACAAGGACTGCAATTGTCGCCGCCGCTTTCCATAACTTCTGCATATTTTGCCGCTCTTCCTTTGGGTCTGTAAGTGATCGCGCAGTAGTAGGAAGTGACCTCACAATCCGTCGCGCAAAGCTCGCCAGCCAATATCTGTACGAAATTGCATCCCCTCAAACGAGATGCCGGCCAGCGCGCCATAGGTCTTGCCCAACGCATCCCACAAAGGCGAGCCGCCCGCCGAAGCCGGTCCCGATGCTGTCCCCTGCGCCACCGCCGTCGCCCGCGATACCGCAGTCACTCCCAGCACCCGCCCGCCCGCAGTCACAATCGCCCCATCCTTCACCGCGGTCCCCGAATGAAACACCACCACATCCGGGTCGCCAACCGAATCCAATCCCGCAATCGGCAGCCCCGAAACATACTTCCCCGGATACCCGCCGCTCGCCGCAATCACGCAAACGCTCGCACCCGGCCGCATGCGAATCTCCAGCTTGTCCGCCGTACCGTCAATCGCCGCCTCGAAAACATCCACGATGTCAGTCTCCAGCCGCATCAGGATCGCCTGCGTCTCCGGATCGCCAAACCGCGTGTTGAACTCCAGCACCATCGGCAACGTCGTCCCATCCCGTCCGGGCACCATCATCATTCCGCAGAAAAGTATCCCGTGGAACGGGGTGCCTTCCATCGCCATCTCGTCCACTACCCGCTGCGCCACATTCTTCAGCAGCCACTGCTCCATCTCGGAACTCAGCAGCCCGTCGCCGGTATATGCGCCCATGCCCCCGGTGTTCGGCCCTGTGTCACCCTCGCCTACGCGTTTATGATCCTGTGCCGCAGCCAGCGCCACTGCATGCTTACCATCGCACAAGGCAAAGAAAGAAACCTCTTCGCCATCGAGGAACTCCTCGATCACGACCTCCGTCTCCGTGACTCCCAGCAGCACGCCGGAGAACATCTCCGCCGCCGCCTGTTCCGCCTGCGCATGAGTCTGACAGATCACCACGCCCTTGCCCGCCGCCAGCCCATCGGCCTTCACCACTACCGGCACAGCAAAGCGCGGCAACTCCTCGCGCACCTCATCCAGCATCGTACAGACCGCATGCGCTGCCGTAGGAATCCCATGCCGCTGCATGAACTCCTTCGCAAACGACTTGCTCGTCTCCAGTCGCGCCGCAGCCTGTTTCGGCCCAAACACGCGGAACCCCCGCCGCATCAACTCATCCACCACACCCAGCGACAGCGGCAGTTCCGGCCCCACCACCGTCAACTCCGGCCGCTCCGCCTCCACCACCCGCACCATGGCCGCCAGGTCGCCAACATCCACCGTAACGCATCTCGCCACTTGCGCAATCCCGGCATTCCCCGGAGCGCACACCACCTCAGTCACCCGCGCCGACCGTTCCAAAGCCCAGCAGATCGCATGTTCGCGCCCGCCCCCACCAATCACCAACACCTTCATCGCGACACGTTCTCCCTCAAACTCATCTAGCTCCGCCCAGCCTTTGGCTGCGCAATCACCAGCCCCCGCGGCGTAGGCAGCAGCACAACTGAAATCAGCCCTTCCGCCTCCAGCTTCAGCGCCGCCGCCCGCACCACCTCAAGGTGCGAACTCGCATCATGCATCAGGATCACCCCGTTCGGGTTCATCTGCGGCAGAAACCGCTTCACCTCCGCCGCCCGTGTGGCCATGTCCGAATCGGAGAACAGCAGATCGATCGTCCCGTCCACCGTCATCTCCAGGCTGGACTCATTGCGCAGGTCGATAAACCGCCGCAGCGGCGACGCCTCAATCCGCTCCTTCGCCTTCGCATACACCACCGAATCGAACTCGCAGCTGATCACCTTGCCGTCCTCGCCATCGGCAGCAGGCCCATTCCGCTCCAGTCCGCGCGCAATCCACTCCGTCGACACACCCAGAAACGATCCCGTCTCTACCACCAGCCGCGGCTTGATCGTCGTCACTAGCGTCGCGATGAACTCCAGCACCTCGACCTCGGCTGTCATCGAGTCGATCATGCTCCACCGCTGCGGCTCGGGGCACTCCGGCGTCGCCCGGTGATACTCCGGCTGCAACACGCCCGCAACGCGCTCATGCTGGAGCATCACCTTATGCTCCTGCTTCAACTTCTTCTTGAAAATTCCCATCCTGTCTACTCTATCGCCCCAAACAGAAAAGCGCTCCTCCCCACCAAAATCAGTGGAAAGGAGCGCCAGTCCGGACTTGAACTATGCGCTATGCACGGGCGCGTTGCGATGCACGAAGTGATACGGAGGCCACGGACCAGAAAGCTGCATCCGGCACTCCTTCAACTCCAGCGTCGCCGACGAATACTTGTTCTGATACCGCTCCACCGTCTTGTTGTCGATCAGGTGTGCAATATCCAACAGCATCTTGCCCGAATCCGTCCGCTTGCACGTAATCTCCTCGGCAATCGGCAGGAACATGCGATGCATCTGCACCGACAGCGCGCGCGCCTTGGACTGGCGTTCCCGCTGCCGCATCGCGCTCTCGCGAAGACTGGTCAGATACTGCTGGCCGACCGTCATGTCGCGGGCGGAATTCCCCGGACAAGTGTCGTCCACCAGCACCTTCAGGTGCATCTCCGCCTTGCCGCGCAATCGCTCCACATTTGCCGTAAAATGCCGCTGATTCGATCGAACCGACCGGCGCAGCGCATCGTCATCTGGAAATGTAGTGCCGAAACGGAAAGGAAGTACGGTGGAAAGTTTGAAGCAGTCCGCAATGACGCGGGCGTGGTCTTTGGCTGAGTTCTGATCCATGCGGGCTGCGTCTTCCGGGGTGTGTTCGGAGACGATGACCGCTAGATCACTGGCGGGAAAGAGGAAGGTTTGGTTCCCGAAGAGACCGGAAACTCCGGTCAAAGGCATCGGGCGGCGGTGCCGGCAAAGTTCCGGAAATGCGTTTCGCTCCGCAATACAGTAGGCGTACCATGCCATTGTCGTGTCACTCCAGCGCACAGAAATGTCTAGCCTTGCCTGTGGGAAAGGCTTTCATGAAACCGATTTACACGCCCGATTCTTGCTCCGAACGGGCCCGATGGATATGTTGGGAAATGCAACGTCGCCTCTGGCCTGGCGCGGGCGCTCTAGGCGCTCTGTACCGAACCGAATCGGATAGTATGCCTATCTCATAACGATTGGCAAGACCAATTTAACGCCGAACACCCGATGGGCGGCCAAACAAACACACTGCGCTCACACACTTGGCTTTACCAAGCTGAACCAGTGGAAGAGATGTGATCGATAACCGATCGCTCTAACTCAGCCTCCGAATCAATGCGATTAGAGGCGTTCCGGAAACAATTTCCATTTTTCCGCCCCCCGCACAACCGCCGGGCTCAAAATCGCGAGGCAGCAAAAGCCTCCAAACCCACGTCGGGTCGCTCTCCCATCATCGCTTGCGCCATCACATGCGCCGTCACCGGAGCCAGCAGGATCCCGTCGCGGTAGTGCCCCGTCGCATGCCAGCAACACTCCTTCGTCGCCTTCCCCAGAATCGGCAACCCGTCCGGGGTCCCCGGTCGCAATCCAGCCCACATATCCATCAGCGGAGGAGCCTCCGCCTCCGGCAGCAGGCTCAGCGCCGCCGCCGCCATCCTACGAATCGAAGGCTCCTGAACCGTCTCATCAAACCCGACATGTTCAATGGTCGCCCCAATCGTCACGCGCCCGTCTCCCCGCGGAACCAGGTAAATCCCAGGTGCGCGCACCACGCAGCGCAACCGCTCCGGCGCCAACCTCAAATTCGCCATCTGTCCCTTCACCGGCACCACCGGCAACCCGCCCAGGCCGCGCTCTCCCTCACCTGCCCACGCTCCGCAGCAATTGACGAACATTCCCGCCGAAACCAGCTTTCGCGTCGTCTGCACCAACACGCCATCGGTCACGCTCTCCACCCCCAGCAACTCTGTCTCTTCCAGCAGCGTTCCGCCCGCCGTAACAAAGGCCACCGGCAGCGCCTCGCGAACGTCGTTCGGGTCCAGGCTACCCTCATCGAGCCATTCAAAAATGTTGTCGCCCGCATCGAGTCCGGGCGCAAACTCCGCAGCCTCAGCCGCCGTCACCGTCTCTCCATACCGAACCCCAGTCGCGCGATCCGGCGCAACGCACTGCATCGCCCGCCGCGTCCGCAGCGGAACCTTCTTGCCCGAAAGCGCCTCAACCCGCTCCAGATACTCGGGGTAAAGGTCCCAACTCCGCACCGACAGCGGCAGCAACTCCGCAGGATTCTGCGGATCATGCACCGCCAGCATTCCACCCGCCGCCCACGACGCCGAACTCATCGCCTGCTGCCGATCAATCACTACAACCGAAAGTCCCCGCCGCCGCAGTTCCAACCCCAGCGACAACCCAATGATCCCCGCGCCAGCAATGGCGACGTCAACAACACCAGACCCATTCATGCCGCAATTCTAGTCCTCCCGACACAATCGATCTGTGCCGACCAGCACACGGCAGGTCAGCGATTCGGGTCCTCCGGCTTCGTCGCAACCTTGTCCCGCCACGAAGGCGGGTCAGCCTTCGTCTTCGGCTTCGGAGCCGAGTCCTCAGGGCTCGAAATCCCCACCAGCCGAAGCACCTTGCCAAGCGCGCGTACAACAGGATTCATGCCAATCGCCTCTTAGATAAACCTACGCTATCCTTCAGCGTGCACGTGGCTCCGGGGATGAACTGGAAGAGTAGGCACGTAACAGATCAACACAGTGGTCGATTCGTCTTTGATTCGGTAACATCGGTGTAATCGGTGTTAAGCCTCTGCCCTACGGTGCCGTCAGAATCTTCGTCACCGGATCAGGCAACTGCTGATCCGCGTTCTTCAGCAGAAGCGTCACCTGCCACATCTCCGTATCCGTCAGCACATGGTCGTACGCAGGCATGCCAGTCAGCCGAATCCCGTTGGCAACCTTCCAATAAGTCTCGCCCGCATCGTCATCGCTGACGCCAACCACGCTGCCCGTCTTATGCTTCTTCCACAACTGAGGCGCCGCCGGATACATATACTTCGCGTAAGGAACATCGTGCCCCGGAGTCCCATGGCACTCGGCACAGTCCGCCTTGTAAACCCTGGCCCCGCCCTCGTAGACGTCCTCGCCAATCCCAAACGGAGCCGTCTTCATCTCGCGATCGATCCGCGCACTCAATGGCACCGAAACAATCGTCTTCTCGAACGGAAACGGCTTATCGGCAGTCGCCACCGGCGGCGATCCCCAATGCAGATACACCGCTGCAACGACCACGATCACCACAATCGCCAACACGAAGCCTAAAAAAACCTTCCCGAAACCGCCGCCCGCGCCGCTGCCTTGTGCCATTGGAACCTCTCCTTCAGTTGGATGCCACGCGCCAAGAACCCGCGCTGGATGTTCTAATAAGAACTGCGCCCCGCAGCGGACATCTCCGCACTAAGGGTCACGGTTCAAGGTACCAAAACGCAAGCGCCCGCAGGAGTCCTCGTTGATGTTTCGATCGCTGTCCGGTTTCAAAGTGAGCATTCAGGCTTTAGCAGTATTGATATTGACCCTCGCCGCATTGGCGGGTTCTACCGGACACGCGCAAGCCTCGCGCAAGTCGCGCGAGACCAACGCCAGCCGCAAGGCCCGCGTCGCCCGTCAGGTCGCGGAAACCTACACCCATCGCTGGGAAGTCGCTGGCGGTGGCGGCTATCTCCGCTTCCGCAGCGGCCAGTTCACCCAGAAAAACAGCGAGATCACCTTCTGGACCAACACCACCTACTACTTCAATCAGAAGCTCGGCCTCACTGGCGAACTGCGCGGCGCATACGGCAATGCCAAGCCGCTGCTAGGCGTAAATAACTACCCCGCCCTGGTCGGCAACCCGCAGATCTCCGAGTACCCGTTCCTCGCCGGCCCGACCTATCGCTTCCGCCTGCGCGAGAAGACCGCCCTCAGCGCCTTCGCCCTCGGCGGCGTTGCCATCGGCAAGTTCGACAGCGACTCAAAAGGCATCTCCGCCACCAACCTCGGCTTCTGGCCCTCCACCAGCGCCCGTCCCGCATTCGCCGTCGGCGGCAGCCTCGATCTCAACCTCTACCCCAACCTCGCCTTCCGCATCACACCCAGCTACCTCGGCACCACCTACGGCGGTACCCTCCAGAACAACGTAGGCTTCGAAATGGGCCTGGTCTACCGCTTCGGCCGCCAGAAATAATTGGCGTTCCAGCAGGCAGCATGCATCGATCTCTGAACTAGCCGTTCTCAACGCGCGCTTTTATGTCCGAGTACGCCGTCTCAATTAGCCTGCTGAGCGATGCGGCATCAGTGGCCGTTCCCGGTTTCAACTTCACATGTCGCATGAACTTGCCGTTGCCTTGTAACAAGCGCGCCGGATCGGGTAGCGCTGCGCCTTGAAAGAACACGACGTTTACGTGCGAAGTGAATACATTCACGTAGCCGAAGGGCGCATCGCCCAGGCATGCAACCGGACAGCCGTCATGCAATATCTCCCGGACTTCGTCCCCGCATTTTCGCATCACCTCAAACCACTCGTGCGCGATGGCTCCCAATTCGCCTCCATGCGCCTTCATCCACGCATCGATGGCTGGATCGCGTTCGAGAGTACCGTCCAATCGCAGCAATTCCGTTCTCATCATCGGCCCAACTCGCTTTCGGATCTATAGTAGGTGATTGCAATTCCTTACTCCCCCGTCATCTTCCCCACATCCAGAATCTCCGCAATCTGCTCCTCGCTCAGCACACCCTTCTCCCGCGCAATCTCAATCACGCTCCGCCCCGTCGCGACCGATTCCTTTACCAACTCCGCCGCCTTCGCATACCCAATAAAAGGATTCAGCGCCGTCGCCAGCGCCACCGTACTCTGCGCATAAAACTCGCACCGAGCCACATTCGCCGTAATCCCCCGCACGCACCGCACATCCAACTCGCGCAGCGCATTCGTCAAGATCGTCACCGACTGCAGCACGCTATAAGCCATCGTCGGCATCATTACATTCAACTCAAGCTGCCCCGCCTGCACCGCCATCGCTACGGCCGTATCGTTCCCCACCACCTGGAACCCCACCATCGCCGCCAGCTCCGCAAGCACCGGATTGATCTTCCCCGGCATAATCGACGACCCCGGCTGCAAGCTCGGCAGATGAATCTCGTTGAACCCGGTATTTGGTCCCGAAGCCAGCAGCCGCAAATCATTCGCAATCCGGATCACTTCCAGCGCCAGCCCGCGCAGCCCCGCGCTCACCTCCGCCATCGGCGCGCAGGACTGCATCGCCCACCGCATGTCTTCCGCCGGCACCAGCCTCAGTCCCGAAATAGCCGCCAGCTTCGCAATCGCCAGCGCACGATACTCCGGATGCGTATTGATCCCCGTCCCAACCGCCGACCCACCCAACCCCAACTCACGCAGCCCTTCCCCAGCCCGCGCGATCGATTCCTTCGCTTTCCTTATCGCCACGCCATAAGCCGCAAACTCCTGCCCCAGCCGGATCGGCGTCGCATCCTGCATGTGCGTTCGTCCTGCCTTCAGTACTCCATCGAACTCCGCCGCCTTCGCCGCAAAACTCCCCGCCAACCCATCCAGCACCGGATAAAGTCCTTCAAGCGCCAACAAAGTCCCCAACCGCATCGCCGTAGGAAACACATCATTAGTCGACTGCCCATAGTTCACATGATCATTCGGATGCACCCACTCATACCGCCCCAGCGCCGCCGCTTCAGCGTCCGCAACCGCAGCGTCCTCGCTCACCTCACCCTCGACGCTGGAGCCTCGGACCCTGAACCCAGCCAACCTCTGATTCGCCCGATTCGCAATCACCTCATTCGCATTCATGTGGAAGCTCACCCCCGCCCCCGCCTGAAACACATCCACCACAAACTCCTTGTCCCACTCCCCGTCGATCACCTCCTGAGCCGCGATCGCAATCGCCTCCGCCCGCTCCTTGCTCACCACCCCCAACTCGCCATTCGCCTCCGCCGCGGCCTTCTTCACCATCCCAATCGCCCGAATCAGAGCCCCCGCCGCCCGCATCCCGCTGATCGGATAGTTCTCCACCGCCCGCGCCGTCTGCGCCCCATACATCGCCCCCGCCGGAACCTCCACCATCCCCAGCGAATCCTTCTCCTGCCGCATCTCTGTGCTTCCCATCACGTCACCAACCTTCCCGCAGAGCTAAAATTTAGATGTACATCCAAAGGACTCGAACTCACATGCCCACAATCAATCAGGACGACGTAATCCGCAGCGTAGCCGACGCACTCCAATACATCAGCTTCTACCACCCCGTCGACTACATCGCCAACCTCGCCCGCGCCTACGAGTTCGAGCAGTCCCCCGCCGCCAAGGACGCCATCGCCCAAATCCTCATCAACTCCCGCATGTGCGCCGAGGGCCATCGCCCCATCTGCCAGGACACCGGCATCGTCACCGCCTTCGTCAAAGTCGGCATGCAGACCACCTGGGCCCCCTCCGCCAAGCACGGCATGATGACCATGCAGCAGATGATCGACCAGGGCGTCCGCGAAGCCTGGCTCAATCCCGACAACGTCCTCCGCCCCTCGGTCCTCGCCGACCCCGCCTTCTCCCGCAAGAACACCAAGGACAACACGCCCGCCATGGTCGTAGTCGAACTCGTCGAAGGCGGCGAACTCGACATCACCGTCGCCAGCAAGGGCGGCGGCAGCGAAGCCAAATCAAAGTTCGCCATGCTCAACCCATCCGACTCCATCATCGACTGGGTCCTGAAAACCGTCCCCACCATGGGCGCCGGCTGGTGTCCCCCGGGCATGCTCGGCATCGGCATCGGAGGCACCGCCGAAAAGGCCATGACCCTCGCCAAAGAGTCGCTCATGGACCCCATCGACATGCACGAACTCATCCAGCGCGGTCCGCAAAATAAGATCGAAGAACTCCGCATCGACCTCTACAACAAGGTCAACCAGCTCGGCATCGGAGCCCAGGGCCTCGGCGGCCTCACCACCGTCCTCGACATCAAGATCAAGGACTTCCCCACCCACGCGGCTAATCTTCCAGTCGCCATGATCCCCAACTGCGCCGCCACTCGCCACCTGCACATCCACCTCGACGGCAGCGGCCCGGTCATGGTCGCGCCCCCGTCGCTCGACGCCTGGCCCAAGCTCGCCTACGCCCCGCAGAACGCCCGCCGCGTCAATCTCGACACCGTCACCCCCGCCGACGTCAAAACCTGGAAGACCGGCGAAGTCGTCCTGCTCTCCGGCAAACTCCTCACCGGCCGCGACGCCGCCCACAAGCGCCTCACCGACATGCTCAACCGCGGCGAAAAACTCCCCGTCGACTTCCGCGGCCGCTTCATCTACTACGTCGGCCCCGTCGACGCTGTCCGCGACGAAGTCGTTGGACCCGCCGGCCCCACTACCGCCACGCGTATGGATAAGTTCACCCGCCAGATGCTCGCCGAAACCGGCCTGCTCGGCATGATCGGCAAGTCCGAACGCGGGCCCGTCGCCATCGACGCCATCCGCGAGTTCGAAGCCGTTTACCTCATGGCCGTCGGCGGCGCCGCCTACCTCGTCTCCAAAGCCATCAAGGCCTCCAAAGTCCTCGCCTTCCCCGACCTCGGCATGGAAGCCATCTACGAGTTCGAAGTAGTCGACATGCCCGTCACCGTAGCCGTCGATTCCCAGGGCACCAGCGTCCACCAAACCGGCCCCGCCGAATGGCAAGCCCGCATCGCCCAATCCCTACCCGGCACCGCCGTTTTGCAATAACGCTCCGGATAGCTGAGAGCGAGGGAGCCCAATGAGCATCGAACCGGATTTTTCCTCGATGAATGAGACGGATGTTCGAGAAATCATCGTGCGCCCGCTGCTGACACTCCTCGGGTATGGTCATGGCACGGATGCGACTATCCGAACGGAACAAAGGCTCAGATACTCAAATACGTTTCTCGGTCGAAAGAATCCAAAGAAAGATCCTGCTTTGGTCGGAAGAGCAGATTATATCTGTGATGTCATTTCCTTCGGACGCTGGGTGGTCGAGGTGAAGTCTCCTTCGGAAGACCTTTCTCGAGACGTGGTAGAGCAAGCCCACACCTATGCCGCACACCCTGAGATAGCGGCATCATTCTTTCTCGTGACTAATGGCCGAATGTTCAAACTATATGAGACCGCAAAGCTCGAGAAAGCCGCTTTAGAATGGGCATTCGACGACGTGGACGACAATCTGCTGCGGCTATTCAACATTCTCAGTCCTGCTGCATTTCGAAAACGAGCGAAGATAACATTGGTTGATCCCGGTAAACCTCTCGGGACAGGCTTACCTTCACGGCTCCGAATCGTTGGGGGCGAAATCACCTATGACGATCACAGCAGTAGTCACCCGCTGCTTCGGGTCGACTCAATCAGAGGACTACGTTTGCCAGTCACCGGCGGTCGGGTTCTGCGGACGGAGGATAAGCGGATAGTTGCCCACATAGCCGTCGCAAAAGTTGCACCACTTATGCATGAGCTCAACGATGCAATGGGAATCTCCGATGGTTCTGATTTTTTCTCGGCCACGGAATACTTATCAACTGATCCGGAACATCCCACCATTTTCCAAAACTTAGTAACCACTAATACTCCGGCAGGAACCCTCCTAGACATCCCCGGTCTGGGAAAAATTCCGATGCCTTTTGCTGTCTCGTGCACCGCATTCACCGAAGCCGTTGGCTTCGCCATAGACAACAAGTTTGTCGGCACGATGAAGCTTTCTTACGACTACACTTTTTCGAAGATCCCGCCTCACGCACGCACAGCGTTAGAACAGCGTATGGGGCCGATTCCGGACACTGCTCACATGAACGGATCTGGTCGCTTCGAGGTATTTCTGCTGGAGGATCTTTGAAACATCGTGGTGCGAAGTCGGTGCCCCCATCCCCAAGGCGCAGGCCACGGCCTATCCCCCCTGCCACACCCATTTAGCGAAGCGGATCACCCCGATCAACGCAGATAGCACCATCCCACCGATGAATGCTATGCGGATCACCCAAGCACCCTTCGAGCCGTCATCTGTACGGATGCTCATGATGAGCTGAAGAAACCAACATCCGACCGCTATAAGCAGCCATCCCCACCAAGGTATGCTCGCTGCCACTCCTATAACCCCCAAGAACTCACGCAAGGTGGATCAGCTAATAATATTTTCTCGGAGCTTTGTGCTGTCCTCGGGCGTAAGCCTCCAGGTGTGATCGCATTGGATTGCATAGACCTCAATTGGCTAGTCCGTCGCTAACTGGGTTCGACTGCAGGATACCCCGCGAGGTTCTTTGCAGTGGGGGCATTCTGCGACGAAGCTGTAGTAGTCGGGAGAGGCCTCGTTTGGCATGGCGGAAGTGTAGCAAAAGACCCAACTCCTCGCCCTAAGCCACCCCAACCACCCTCACCCGGCCCGCGCCCTTCGTCTTCACCCCACGAACGAAGACCTGTCCGCGGGGACCCCGATCCCCCGCCCGCGGACGAATCTCGATCCCCACATCCACCTATGACACTGGACCAAACCCTTCCGGTTGAGCAGAGCAACGCAGATCAACGAGACCACCGATGTCCGCATATAGGCACCAGCCCTGCCACTTTGGTGTTAGTTCAGTGTCGTCTGACGACCTATAACCTTGTCTGGTCTGATCGATTGGACTTGTTGTGCTCGTTGATTGCAAAGATGTCCGGCCCCCGAAAATACCACCTGCGCGATACCTCCAATGCATCGCAAGAACAGCAGCCCTCTCTGCCCCCCGCAGGACTTCCATTCTGCTCGCAGGGCTCTTGCTAGCAGCTTGTTTCGGCCTGTTGAGAGCGCAAGCGCCTGTTCGAGGAGCCGATGAGTGCCAGGCCGATGCATCCTCAGTGGACGCGAATCAGTCTCCAACGGCTCTGAGAGTTCCAACGCAACCAGGCAGCCCAGACAAATCCGACCTCCTGCCGATAGATACCGCGCGTCATCTGGCAGTGACCTCGAACCGATTGCAGCTGGATGAGGCGCGTCTCATGGGCATATTGGCCAGGGAGGCGGGCAATGCAGGTGCCCTGGCGGGTATGGGCTGGATTCGCTCGCAACAGGGAAACTTCCTTGCAGCAATCAGCTTTCTGGAGCAGGCGAGACTGAAGCGCCCGAATGACCATGCGCTGGCCGTGGCGCTCGACCTGGACCGATTTCGGTTTCTTCTCAGTGAGGCCCGGTATTCGTTGGCATCCAACGACCTGACTGCGGCTCAGAAGCGCTACCTGGCAGCCTTGGACATCCGCCCCAATAGCCGTGAGGCATCTGCGGGACTCAATGCCACACGGTTCAGAGCAAGCGCCGATGGCCCACCCACAAAACCATCTTGGGTGCTTCCCCCATGCGCAGTCGTACCGCGCATGAGTGGGCTCCAACCTCCGAACCCATCACCAGTCCCCTAAGCCGCCCCAACCACCCTCACCCGCCCCGCCTCCCGCGCCCAATCCCCAGGAATCGGAAAGGCACGCGTTCGCCCGTGCCGAGAAACAAGAGCGCTGAAGGCGCGACCTATCCTAGCCTAGGGCGCAGCCCTGGGAAAAAAGCCGCGCCGAAGGCGCTTCCACTCTGCCGAAGGCCGGAGTGAAGCGCGCAGTGCGGAACGACTGAATTGCCTTTTTCTCCGAGTCATTTTCACACCGGTACAATACCGCCATATGCCATTCCTCTCCCACACCGACATCACCAACGTCGCAGAGCCCGGCAGGCTCACGTTTCGCGTCGAACGCGAGCGAGGCTGGCTGGAGTGGGCAATCGCAATCGCGGGAATCTCCTTCATGTTCTGGGAGGCGCACCGATTCCACAGCATCCTGTGGCTCATCTTCGGCCTCGTAGGCGGTTTCAGCCTCGTCACCGGATTACTCGCCACCGGTTGCTCAGAACTGATTGTCACCAGCAACCAACTTCTGGTCCGCAGTAACCCCGGCAGACTGTTCTCGAAGGAAACATCGATCAGCACCGCCGACATAACCGGAATCGAATACCAGTCCGGCGGCGAGGACAATCCCTCTGGCATTTACGTGAAGCACGGCTGGCGTAGCCAATGCGTGCTCAGCGACCTCACCAGGCACCAGGCCGATGAAATGCTGGACCAGATCTTCCGCCAATTCCCGCACATCGGCGTGGGCGATCCTAACCCGAACTCCCTCCTCTTCGGCCACTCCAGCGACCTCACGAAACTCGGCCTCAACTGACACGCCACACCAACATCTCGCTGGGTGCGATTCACGCGCATGAGTGGGCTCCAACCTCCGAATCCAACCTCTCATCCTAAGCCGCCCCAACCACCCTCACCCGCCCAAACCACCACAATCTCTTGTAAACTTGTCACTCCCACATGAGACCCCGCATGATCTCCCTCTCTCGCATCATCTCGTCCGCACTCCTCGTGCTCCTGGCCGTCACTGCCCCTGCCCAGCCCTCGCTCCCCGCCGCCTTCACCGCGCGCACCGTCCACAGTCCCGCCGGAGCCGACATTTACGTCCGCTCTGCAGGCCATGGCCCCGTCGTCGTCCTCATCCACGGCTACGCAGAAACCAGCAACTCCTGGGCTCCTCTCGCCGCTGAACTCGTCAAGACCTACACCGTCGTCGTCCCCGACCTGCGCGGCATCGGTCGCTCGTCCCGCCCCGCTGGCGGCTATGACAAGAAGACCCAGGCCGCCGACATCCGCGCCGTCGTTACCACCCTCGGGTACGACCGTGCCTTCGTCGTCTCGCACGACATCGGCATCATGGTCGCCTACGCCTACGCCGCGCTCTATCCCGACAAGGTCGAACGCCTCGTCGTCATGGATGCGCCCATCCCCGGCATCGCCCCCTGGGACGACATCATCAAGGACCACCGCCTCTGGCACTTCTCCTTCTGGGGCCCCGACGAGGACCGCCTCGCCGCGGGCCGCGAGCGCATCTACCTCGACCGCATCTGGAACAGCTTCACAGGCGATCCTCACCAGCCCGACGAGGCCACGCGCGCCTACTACGCCGCCCAGTACGCCCAACCCGGAGCCATGCACGCCGGCTTCGAACACTTCAAGGCCTTCTCCCAGGACGCACAGGACAACCAGGTCTTCTCACGCGCCAAACTCACCATGCCCGTCCTCGCCGTCGGCGGAGAAAAATCCTTTGGAGCCACGGAAGCTGTCGTCATGCGCAACGTCGCCGTCAACGTCCGCGAAGCCGTCGTGCCCGGCGCAGGCCACTGGCTGATGGAAGAAAACCCCACCTACACGGTCGCCCTCATCCGCGATTACCTGAAGGATCCAACGGCAGCCACGCCGGTGCCATAATTGGCTACCGCTGCAGCCCACAGGTAAGCTATTCCTCTCCCCGAAAAACGAGCCGCCCCATGCCCACGCCGATACAGCTTGCCTCCGCGTTCCTGCTCGCCCTCGCGATTCCGGTCGCGGCTCAAACGCCCGCCGCCGTCCCAACCCGCGAAACCCTCGCCGGAACCTACGACGGCGGCCAGATGGAAGTCGGCGCGCAACTCCTCCTCAAGCCCGACGGCCACTTCCAGTACGAACTGGCCTATGGGGCGCTCGACGAAACCGCCGAAGGCACCTGGGATATCAAAGAAGGTGTCGTCCTCCTCACCACCGTTCCCGCCGTCGTCCCTCCCCGCTTCGTCGTCGTCAGCGACACGCACGCTCCCCGCGGCCTCAACGTCAAACTCACCAAGCCGCTCGTCGAAGGCATGCGCCAGCGCGTCTATCTCGTCTACAGCCCCCGCCAGGAGCCCGACGAGGCCCAGGTCGCTGACGACGGCTCCGTCCCCATCCCCGCCGGCAAACATCCAGTCGCCTTCCTGCCCGAGATCCCCGTCTACCCCACCATGGTCAAAGCCATCCCGCTTACCGGCACCGGCGGCCATCGCTTCGTCCTCCGCTTCGAGCCCCACGACATCGGCAAAGCCGACTTCCACCCCCAACCCCTCACCATCGACGACGGCGTCCTCACCATGACCCGCCCCGACCTCCAACTCCAACTCCACTTCCACCGCCAACCACCCGTTTGACATCTTCCTCCAATCTGCGCTCCCCTAGCAGACACGCACCCACCTCGGACATCTACCGCCGCGAGACTGAAAGGATTTTTCTATGCCCGCCGATATTCACGTCCTTGGTATGTCGCTACAAGCCTTCACCCATCTGCACGTCGCCCTTAGCCTGATGGGCATTCTGGCCGGCTTCATCGTCCTCCTCGGCATGCTCGGCTCGGAGCAGCTCAACGCGATCACCGCCCTATTCGTCCTCACTACTTCCCTCACCAGTCTCACCGGATTCCTCTTCCCCTTCCACGGCATCACCCCAGGCATCGTCATCGGCATCCTGTCCCTGATCGTGCTCTTCGCCGCCATCATCGCCCGCTACACCTTTGACTACGCCGGCAAGTGGCGCTGGATCTACGTCGTCACCACCATCACCGCGCTCTGGTTCAACGTCTTCGTCTTCATAGTCCAATCATTCGAGAAGATCCCGTCGCTCCACGCGATGGCTCCCACCGGCACCGAAGCGCCCTTCAAGAGCGCCCAAGTCGTCGTTCTGCTCACCTTCATCGTGCTCGGCACTCGCGCCGTAAAGAAGTTCAACCCGGTCCCCGAAGCCGCTGCAGGAGAATCGGCCCCAGCCGTTTGACGCAGGAGTTGATATCCTCAACCTGCGATGGCGACTGAAACGAACAAACCCCCAATTTACCTGCTCGATTCCATGGCGTTCATCTTTCGCGCCTACCACGCCATGCAGCGCCAGCGCCCGATGTCGACGCGCACCGGCATTCCCACCGCCGCCACCTACGTCTTCGTCAACATGATCAACAAGCTGCGCAAGGACTTCTCCCCCCAGTTCCTCGCCGCCGTCTACGATCTCTCCGGCCCCGTCTTCCGCGACGAGCGCGCCCGCGAGATGAAAGGCGTCCGCAAGTGGAACATCAAGACCCAGCAGTTCGAGGTCATTGACTACGCCGGCTACAAGGCCAACCGCGCCGAGATGCCCGCCGATCTCGCTCAGCAGCTCCCTTACATTCGCCGCGCGCTCGAAGCCTTCCGCATCCCCATCCTCAGCTACGAAGGCTTCGAAGCCGACGACGTCATCGGCACTCTCAGCCACCAACTCTCCGCGCTGGGCCACAAAGTCTACGTCGTCTCGTCCGACAAAGACATGATGCAGCTCGTCACCCCCGAAGTCAGCATCCTGAACCCGACCAAGGACAACCTGGTCCTCAATCCCGCCGGAGTCGAAGCCGCTCTCGGCGTCCCGCCCGAACGCGTCATCGACGTCATGGCCCTGCGCGGCGATTCGGTCGACAACATTCCCGGCGCGCCCGGCATCGGCGACAAAGGCTCCATCGAGTTGATCCAGCAATTCGGCACCGTCGAAGCCGCCCTCGACCGGGCCGACGAGGTCAAGAAGAAAACGTATCGCGAATCGTTACAAAATAATCGCGACAACATTCTCCTCTCTAAAGAACTAGTCACCATCCACACCAGCGTCCCCATCGAGTTCTCCATCGACGAAATGCGCACACAGCCCGTCGACAACGCAGCCTGCCGCGAGCTCTTCTCCGAACTCGAATTCACCACCCTGCTGCAGGCCCTTGCGCCCGCGTCCGACAACACCGCCATTGAGTTCAACCTCAAGCCAACCGAAGCCGAGATCGCGGAGCTTCTGGCTCTAGCCCGAACGCCCGCCAACTTGCAACCTGCAACTGGCAACCTGCAACTTCCACGCGGCCTCGCCATCGCCATCTTCGAAGACGCTCGCGCCATCGCCGAAGAGGTCGCCGCGGAGCCCGATGCAGAATCCGCCGAGCCCGAGCCGCCGCCTGCCGAAACGATGAACATGTTCGCCGCACCGCAGACTCCGCCAGCCCCGCTCGTGCCCGTTTCCGCGACTCTAGACCCAGCGAACCGCATCGGCCTCGCGGTCGAAGGCAACGCAGCAATGGAAGTCCCGCTCGAAGCACCCGGCCTCCGCGCCGCTCTCGAAGACGCGACCCTACCCAAACAAGTCCACGACCTCAAAGCCATCCTCCGCGCGCTCGCTCCGCATAACGTCACACTCCGCGGCGTCGACACCGACGTAATGCTCCAGAGCTACCTCGTCAACCCAACTCACGCCTCGCACACGCTTCCCGACATCGCCGCCCGCTCCACCAATCGCGCGCTCGTCCATCAGCCGACCAAGGCCAACCCCGCCGACCCGAAGCGCCTCCCCGAAGCCGTCGCCGCAATCGTCCGCCTCGCGGACATCTTCGCCAAACAAATGGCCGAGAGCGACGCCACGCCTTCGACCGCAACCTTGACCGCAGGCCCGGTCCAGGGTTCGCCGCTCAGGCACATCTACGAGACGATGGACCTCCCGCTCGTCCCCGTTCTCCTGCGCATGGAACAGGCCGGCGTCCGCATCGACTCCAGCGTCCTCTCCGCCATGTCAACCCGCTTAGCCGTCGAGATGGACACCCTCGCCGACCGCATCTACACTGACTCCGGCGAGCGCTTCAACATCAACTCGCCCAAGCAACTCGGCGACGTTCTCTTCAACAAAATGCTGCTCCCCAAGCCGATGAAGTATGGCAAGGGCAAGGTCATCTCCACCGCGCAAGACGTCCTCGAAGAGCTCGCCGAACATCATCACGTCCCTGCGCTGGTCCTCGAATATCGCCAGCTCGCCAAGCTCCGCTCCACCTATCTCGACTCGCTACCGAATCTCGTCGACGCCGAGGGCCGCGTCCATACCACCTTCAACCAGGTCGGCACCGCAACCGGCCGCCTCTCGTCGACGAATCCAAATCTGCAAAACATTCCGGTCCGCACCGCGCTTGGCCGCGAGATTCGCGCCGCCTTCATCCCCGCGCCCGGAAACCTGCTCATGTCTGCCGACTACTCGCAGATCGAGCTGCGCCTGATGGCCCACTTCTCGCAGGACCCGCTGCTGCTCAACGCCTACCGCACCGGCCAGGACATCCACACTCTTACAGCTTCTGAAGTGTTTGGCATTCCTGTAGCTCAGCTCGACAAGGAGACGCGCAACCGCGCTAAGGCCGTCAACTTCGGCATCGTCTACGGCATCTCGCCCTTCGGCCTCGCCGCACAACTCAACATCGAGCAGAAGGTCGCGAAGACTTACATCGAGACTTACTTCGAGCGTTACGCCGGCGTCCGCCGCTTCATCGACGAGACCCTCGAAACCGTGCGTCTCGAGCAAGCCGTCCGCACATATTTCGGCCGCGTCCGACCCATCCCCGACATCCAGTCGCGCAATCCCAACATGCGCGGATTCGCCGAACGTACCGCCATCAACACGCCGCTGCAAGGCACCGCCGCCGATCTCATCAAGCTCGCCATGCTCCGCATAGACGCCGAAATCACCGCACGCAACCTGCGCTCCCGCATGACGCTACAAGTCCACGACGAACTTCTCTTCGACGTCATCCCCGCCGAGTCCGAAGAACTCCGCATCCTCGTCCAGCAAGAGATGGAACACGTAGCCGAGTTCAGCGTCCCCATAGTCGCCGAAGTAGGCCTAGGCCCCAACTGGCGCGACATCAAGTAGCATGGCTTAGTGAGAATGCAAACGAGCCTAACAATGACTCAGATGATCGCCAATTTCTTATCAGGCACGCTCGGCCCAGTCACACTTTACACGGTAATTCTGGGCTTGCTGGCCACCGTGGTCGCGGTGCTTGTGGCCGTCGGTTGGGTTATCGCAAAAGACCGGATCAGACGCATTCGTTCTCGCGATTGGCCGATAGTACCCGCCGTTGTTGATATTGTGAGTGTCGCTTACTGCGAGCCTGGCAGTCCCAGTCTGTATTTGAAATCCGTCGCTTACGATCCCTACTACCAGGCCACGCTGACCTACACCTACCGTTATCCAGACGAGCAGATGGGCGACTACAGCCGCAGCTTTGGTGGAAGCAAGGAAAATGCCGAGGCCTGGGCGAATTCTTACAAAGGCGAAACCATCAAAGTCCGCGTGGACCCTTCCGACCCCACGCGTTCCATACTTCGCGAAGAAGACCTTTAGGAAGCCAAGAACTACCTGATCTCGTAGTCTGACGCCCCCGTCACATTCTCGTGTCAGCTTCCGTCATTAGAATGACTGGCGCACTGTGAAACATCCCGCCGTATCCGGTAGGCTGGTTGCGTCCCGTTTTTTGCCCATGCCCACCCCCAAAACCGCCATCCTGCTGATCGACTGCCCTGACCGCAAGGGCATCGTCGTCACCATCGTCAACTTCCTCGTCCAGCGCTACGACGTCAACATCCTCAACGCCGACCAGCATCAGGACGTCGAAGCCGCCCTCTTCTTCATGCGCGTCGAGTTCTCCACCGACGCGCCTAACTTCGACGAGCCCACCTTCCGCGCCGCATTCGAGCCCATCGCCGCACAGTTCCGCATGAACTGGCGCATCGAGTTCGCCGATGCTGCACAGAACGTCGCCCTCTTCGTCTCGCAATATCTCCACTGCCTCGCCGACCTGCTCCATCGCCACCAAGCCAGAGAGTTCCGTTGCAATCTGGCGCTGATCGTCAGCAATCATGAAGACGCACGACCGCTCGCCGAGTTCCACGGCATACCATTCCACCACCTGCCGGTCACACCCGAAACCAAGCCGCAAATCGAAGCTCGCCAACTCTCCCTGCTCGCCGATCACAAGATCGACCTCATCATCCTCGCCCGCTACATGCAGGTCCTCTCGCCCCACTTCGTCGACGCCTATCCGCGCCGCATCATCAACGTCCATCACTCATTCCTGCCAGCGTTCACCGGTGCGCGGCCCTATCACGCGGCCTTCGCGCGCGGCGTCAAACTGATCGGCGCGACCAGCCACTACGTCACTGAAACGCTGGACGAAGGCCCCATCATCGAGCAGGACGTCGCCCGCATCTCGCAGAACGACCAGCTGCCCAGCCTCATCCAAAAGGGCCGCGACCTCGAACGCATGGTGCTCTCGCGCGCCGTGCAATGGCATCTCGACCATCGCGTCCTTACCTACGCAAACAAAACTGTCATCTTCGCCTAAACTAGCCGGAGGAGACCAAAAATGGACCAGCACCCGCCTGACCCGTTCAACCTCCAACGCTTCGTCGATGCACAGGCGAGCGTCTTCGACCAAGTCCTCGTCGAGCTACGCGACGGCCGCAAGCGCAGCCATTGGATGTGGTTTATCTTTCCGCAAATCGTCGGCCTCGGGTCAAGCCCAACGGCACAGCGTTATGCAATCTCCGGGCGCAAAGAGGCTGAAGCATACCTGCAGCATCAGATTCTGGGGCCAAGGCTAAGGCAGTGTACGGAGTTGGTGAACCAGGTCTCCGAGCGCACCCTCGGGGAGATCTTCGGCTACCCGGACAACCTCAAGTTTCGCTCCTCGGTCACGCTGTTTGCCAGTGTCGCTCCCAACGAACAAGCCTTCCAGGTAGCGCTGGAAAAGTACTTCGCCGGCAAGCCCGACCCCGCGACCATAGCTCTTCTGTAAGCGAAATCCCTCTACGCCTCGTTCACCGCCGCCGTCACAGCCCCGATCTGCGCCGGATGCATCGGCCTCTTCTTGAGGAAATACATCCGCTGGTCCGCAAGCCGCAACAGCTTCGTAGCGTCCTTCGCATCATTCGGATACATCGCGAATCCGAAGCTCGCGTTCACCACCATCGGCTGATCATTGATCATGATGGGATGTTCGATCGCACTGCGCAGCGAGTCCGTAAAGCGCTCCACCGCGTCCGCGTTTGGCATGTCCGTGGCCACGATGATGAACTCGTCGCCGCCCAGTCGAGCCACCGTGTCGGATGCCCGAATACTCTTGCGCAGCTTGGCTGAAACCTCGCGCAGCACCTGATCGCCCGCAACGTGTCCCAACGTATCGTTGATCTTCTTGAAGTCGTTCAGGTCGAGCACAACCAGCGCGAGGCTGCTGCTCCACCGGTCCGAGTGTTCGATGGCGGTGGTGAGCCTGGCCGCGAACAGACGCCGATTGGGCAGGCCGGTCAGTTCATCATGCAGCGCCAACCACTTGTTGTTCGATACCTGCTCCTCCAGCATGATCAGGATCATGCCGATGGAGATCAACGACTTCTGCATGTTCCATACATGCGATGGGATGTCGGCACGGAGCGCGTAGTGGTCCATCACCCAGGGATGCGTGAAAAAGAACAATGCCCAGATGGAGAACCCGACCACAATCGCCAGTTTGCCCGTGCTGTGGCGTTCCAGCCGCCGCTGAAAGTTCACCGCCGCAATCGCGTAAACACAGCCCAGACTCCAGTAGACTGCGGAGCGGAAATCCTGTTGGGCGACCAGCACACCGATCGCGGTCCAGCCAATCGCATAGCAGACTGCGTAGCCCCACTTGCGACGTAGAAAGATCGAACTTGCCACGCCAATGATTCCGCCAATCACAATGCCCGGGATATAAACGTTCGAATATCTGAGGTTCAATCCATAGGTTGTGGTCAGCACCAACAGCGCAAACCCGTTCACTGAGAGGTACGCCAACCGTCTGCGGTAATCGATCTGCTGGTCTCCGGCCGCCCAGTTGAACACCAATCCAGCAAGCACGTAGCAGTCCAGAACAATGACATGCAGAGCTTTGGCCGGCACCCCGGTCGGCGCGTAGAACGTGTGCGCCAACGATTCGATCAGCGTAAAGGAGAGGCCCAGGAGCCATGCGTCAGCGCGCGCGTCTGAGTGGCGACGGCGCACCATAACCAGGATGACGATCAGCAGTGCCAAGGCAAAAAGGTCTGGAAGAAATGCAATATTCATGGAATCTCCGGCCCTGGTTGCTCTATGGCGATCTCAGGTCGGCCAGGTTGGCCTATTTTTCTATCGGTCGGCGAGTCTCCAAAGATTATCCCCCATCGGCGCCGCAAGCAGAAACAAAAAAGACAATAAATCGCAACAATTTGCGCATATTTGACCTCGCGGCCCGTATGCCACCCTGGGAACCCTTCTCCTTGAGCTATATCTTAGATTTAGCCTCATCCCTGCACCGGAGTTCCTATGCCTTTCCCCGTTCGCCCGCGTTTCAACTGGCGCCTTCGCACCCGCACTCTGGCGCTCGGACCCCGCACGCTCCTCATGGGAATCCTCAACGTCACGCCCGACTCCTTCTCCGACGGCGGCCAGTTTCTCTCGGCCGAGCCCGCCCTCCAACACGCCCTCGAAATGCTCGACGACGGTGCAGACATCCTCGATATCGGTGGCGAATCCACCCGGCCCAGCGCCACCTCGGTCACTCCGGCCCAGGAGCAAGCCCGCGTCTTCCCCGTACTCCGAGCGATTCTCTCCGCCCGCCCCGATGCCATCGTCTCCATCGACACCTTCCACGCCGAAACTGCCTGCCTCGCCATCGAATCCGGTGCCGAGATCGTCAACGACGTCAGCGGCCACCTCTGGGATCCCACCATATCCGCCACCTGCGCCTCACTCGCCTGCGGAGCCATCTTGATGCACACCCGCGGCCGCCCCCACGAATGGCGCACCTTGCCGCCCCTCGCACCTGGCGAAGTCCTCCCGCTCGTCCTCCGCGACCTCGAAGCCCGCGCGCACCAGGCCCTCACCGCCGGCATCGCCCGCGAATCACTCGTCCTGGACCCTGGCTTCGGCTTCGGCAAAGCCTTCGACGAGAACTACCCCCTGCTCGCCCACTTCGACCAACTCCACACCCTGTGCTTTCCCCTCCTCGCCGGAGTCTCCCGCAAAAGCTTCCTAACTCGCACCGCCAATCCTGTCGCCACACATCCGGGTGTCCCACATCTCGCTGTCGAGATGTGGGAGAGCAGCCACCAAATCCCTACCACCGCCGCAAACACCGCAGCCATCCTCGCCGGAGCCCACATCCTCCGCGTCCACGAAATCCGCCCCGCCCGCCAAACCGCCGCCATCGCCGACCGCATCCTCGAAGCAGCGTCCACCGATTTACCGCTATCCTGAAGCGACCCTGCCAACATCGTCGTCGGTGCTATTCTGGGGGCGAAGGAAAGTCGAATGCTCATTGCGCTTTTGGTCCTCCAATCCATTGTTCTTCTCGTCATCATCGCGCTCTTCCTTCGCAAGCCCGTGGCTGCCGAACCCGACCCGCGGCTCGCCCAGCTACCAGACCAACTCACGCGCCTGATCGCCGACGAAGCTCGCCGCACCCGCGAGGACAACGCCGCCGCAGCCGCAGCCCTGCGCAACGAAGTCATCGGCAGCATCGTGGTCCTCGGTCAAGGACTCAAGGATGATCTAAAGAACTTCCGCGAGGACAACACCACTTCCGCCGACAAACTTCGCAACGATGTCGAGCAGAAGATGCGCACCATCTCGCAGGGCTTCTCCGACTTCAAAAGTGAGACAGGCCTCAAGCACACATCCCTCGAAGAATCCTTAAACCGCAAACTCGTCGCTCTAATGGACAGCAATACGACCCACCAGGAAAAGCTCCGCACCACAGTCGAAGAACGCCTCACCAAGCTCAATGAGGACAACTCCAAAGAACTGGAGAAGATGCGCCAAACGGTCGACGAGAAGCTTCAGGCCACCCTCCACGACCGCCTCACAGTCTCGTTCGGAGCGGTTACGGACCAACTCAACAAGGTGCACACCGGCCTGGGAGAGATGTCAAAACTCTCTGAAGGCGTCGACGGACTCTCGCGAATCTTCACCAACGTAAAGTCTCGCGGCGGATTCGCTGAAGTTCAGCTCGGTATGCTGCTCCGTCAAATGCTCGCTCCCGGCCAGTTCATTGAGAATGCCTCCGTCAAAGATGGCTCGCTGGAACGCGTCGAATTCGCGGTCCGCTTTCCAACCAACGCGGGCGAGCGACTCATGCCGATCGACGCCAAGTTCCCCAGGGAGGATTGGGAGCGTCTCGAGGCCGCCTATGAATTGAACCTTCCCGAGGACATAGCCCGCGAGGGTAAAGCCTTCGAATCCGCCATCCGCACAGAAGCGGCGAAAATCTGCTCAAAATACATCAACCCACCAACGACAACGCCTTACGCCATCATGTTTCTGCCCACCGAAGGACTCTATGCAGAGGTCATTCGCCGCGAGGCGCTCCAGGCGGAGATTCAATCCAAATGCCACGTCACCATCGCGGGCCCAACCACCCTCTCCGCCATTCTGACCAGCTTCCAAATGGGTTTCCACATGCTCGCCCTGCAGGAAAAAGGCGACGAAGTCTGGAAGATTCTGGAAGGCACCAAGACGGAGTTCAAGACCTTCGAAAGACTGATGGGCAGCATGGAATCGCAGGTAAGCACGGTACAAAACACCATCCAGAAACTCGGCGTCCGCACCCGCGCCATCAACCGAACCCTGCGTGAAGTGTCCGACCCAACTATCAGCCTTCCGCTCGAATTCGAGGACCTCATCCCCGATTCCACACTGGCGTTCGCCGCCTCCGAAGACGAAGAATGATCGCCGCCGCTCGGGCCCATCTCCACATCCACCGCCCGCTTTGCTTTACACTCACCTAGGCGCTCGGTATCCTAGAGACTTGCGCATATAGTCCGGCGCTTCCCTGCACCACACGCCCCGGTCCGCATCGAATTTTGAACCAGCAGAGAACAAACAGGAGAACGAAATGGCAGCAGTAGATGAAAAAGTAAAACAGATTATCGTCGAGCAGCTTCAGGTGGATGAGGCCGAAGTCACGCCCGGCGCAAGCTTTCAGGAAGACCTCGGCGCAGACTCGCTCGACGTCGTAGAACTCGTAATGCAGTTCGAAGAAGCCTTCGACATTCAGATCCCCGACGAAGACGCCGAGAAGATCAAGACCGTCAAAGACGCCGTCGACTACATCGAAAAGACACAGAAGGCGGCCAAGTAGCAATGGACGCAAGAGATGCGATGGAGCAGCAACCACGGCGACGTAGAGTCGTCGTAACCGGCTTGGGCCTCGTCTGCGGAGTCGGCAGAACCGTAAGCGAAGTCTGGGAAGGTCTGCTTGCAGGACGCAGCGGCATGGCCGAGATCAAGGCATTCGATCTCACCGGTCATCCCGTGCGCTTCGCAGCAGAGGTGAAGGACTTCGACCCGCTCCTCTTTATCGACAAGAAAGAGGCCCGCAAAATGGGCCGTTTCATCCATTTTGCGATTGCAGCTGCCCAGGAAGCAATGGACCGCTCGGGCCTCAAGGTCGATGAGTCGAACCGCGATCGCGTGGGCGTACACATCGGCTCGGGCATCGGCGGATTCGACGTCATCGAGCGCGAACACTCGGCCATGCTGGCCGGAGGTCCGCGCAAAATCTCGCCGTTCTTCATTCCTGGCTCCATCGTCAATCTCGCGGCCGGCCACGTCTCCATCCGCTTCGGCGCGCGCGGCCCCAACGAAGCCACCGCGACCGCTTGCACCTCCTCGGCCCACTCCATCGGCGATGCCTTCCGCATTATCGAACGCGGTGACGCCGACGCCATGATCGCAGGCGGAACCGAGGCCGCGATTACCCCCATGGGTGTCGGAGGCTTCGCCGCCATGAAGGCCCTCTCCACCCGCAACGACGACCCCACCCATGCCTGCCGCCCGTTCGACAAGGACCGCGACGGCTTCGTGTGCGGCGAGGGTGCCGGCATCCTCATCATGGAAGAGATGGAGTTCGCCAAAGCTCGCAGCGCCAAGATTCTCGCCGAGGTCATCGGCTACGGCATGTCCGCTGACGCCTACCACATGACCGGCATGGCCCCCGAAGGCGAAGGCTGCTTTCGCGCCATGAATGCGGCCCTCAAGGTCGCAGGCATCTCTGCGGACAAGATCGATTACGTCAACGCCCACGCCACTTCGACGCCGCTCGGCGATGCGCTCGAATCCAAGGCCATCGAGAACGTCTTCGGAGAGCGCGCCCTCAACCACACGCTCCTCGTCTCCTCCACCAAGTCCATGACCGGCCATCTGCTAGGCGGCGCCGGCGGACTTGAAGCCGGCATCACCATCCTGGCCATGCTGGAGCAGATAGCCCCACCCACCACCAACATCGTCGAGCTCGATCCCAACTGCCGGCTCAACTACGTCCCCAACGTCCCCAAGCCAGCGAAGATTGACTACGCTCTGTCGAATTCATTCGGCTTCGGCGGCACCAACGGCTCGCTCGTCTTCAAGCGCTGGATGGACTAGCGCACCAAGCAGAACTCAGCTTCCCGGAGGCGGAGCGGCAGGAACGGCTGCTCCGTCAGTTCGTGTCCAGGTGTCGTATTCCAACGTCAGCCGTTCCACTACGAACGCCGACCCATCGCCATCCAGTCCTGAAATCTCATAGGCGCTCGGCCAGCAACTCGTTACGGTGATTGTGATGACCGGGTTCATATTCCCGTCCAGCAAATGGATTGTGACGTCTCGCAGCGCGTCCGTATAGCTCCCGCCAACAACCTTCACCTGGTTCGCCCAATCTGAGAATTCGGTGTCCCCTGGCTGGATGCGTCGCTCCAGCACAATCGGCGCGTACCGCGTAATCCCCGGAGCTTTCTGCCCCGAGTTCAGCCTGTCTCCGCCATCGCGAAACTCCAGCACGTCGTTGCTCCGCAGCAGCGGCCCAACGCTCATCATCGGATGGTTGGTGCCGCCCCAGTTCACAACAAAGTTAAAGTCTTCATAAACCGCAGGTCCCGCCATCGCACACACCTCTCTGTTCTGTCCGGACACGCCAACGAAAAATGGCTTCGCACTAACGTATCACCCGATTCATTCACCCGGCTGCGCCATTCGCCACGCCGACACGTTGCTCCAACTCTGCAACTGCTTCGCTGCCCATGCGGTGTTCTTATCTGTGTGGCACGAGGTGCACGGATTCGGCACGCCCGACTGATCGGTCAGCGTAGGAGTGATGAATCGGAACGTGTGGCTCGCAACGAAGTTGTCCTTGATCGTCTGTTCAATCAGCGGCATGTGGCACGCGACGCACTGGCTGCCCTTGCTGCCTTCCGCATGATGCGTATGCTCCGCAACCGTGCCCTTCAGCCCAGCCGGATTCTGCATCGACGCCGCGTGACAGCGCAGGCATAGCGCATTGCCCACCGCCTTCAAATTGCTCTCATTCGCACTGCTATGCACGTTGTGGCAGTCGAAACACCGCAACTCGCGGTGGTACATCGTGCTCTGAATAAAGTCGTTCCCCTGCATGCGATTCTTGTGCGCGGTCATGTCCTGATACTGGAAGAAGTTCACAGCGCCAGGCTTTAGCTCTTCGAGCCGCCAGAAATCCGAGAGCCGATCGCCCACGGTAAATCCCACCGGCCAGTCATAATGAGGGCTTTGCTGAGTAGCAAGGCCTGTCTCGTTCACCGGCCTGCCCTGGCTGTGGCACTGGATGCAAGTATCATTGCCGCGAGCGTAGTCCAAACTCGCCGGGTTCACAATGTTAGTCTTAGTCGGCTTGGCCACATGATCGCTGCCCGGCCCATGGCACTTCTCGCAGCCAACATTCCACTCAGTCACCTGTTTCGTCTTGATGTTGTAGTTCACGCTATGGCAGCCGTCACACAGAGGCCCGGTAGGCCGGTCGAAGTTGGTTGGCCCATACAGTGGAACCCACCAGTCGGTCCCCGCCTCAGCGTGATATGGCAGCCAACGCTTCTTCGCAACATCCCACTGCGCAGGCTCCGCAAAGTAGTCGTCGCCAATCTTAGTAAAGAAGCGCTGCTTCCAACGGCTGCCATACACGAACGCAACATCCTTCAGTTGAAACGTCACCAGCGGATCCGCATGGCTAAAGTCCCCCAGCACCGCCTCTGGATGCTCCTTCGGATCGCGCACAACATTCGCCATCCGCGTCTGTTTCCAGCCAGCATAGGCCGCCGCATGACACCCCTTGCAACTCTCCGATCCGACGTATTGAGGCTGCTGTCCCGCCTGTGCCCAGCCCGTCGCCTCGATTGCAAACAGTCCCAGCGCCATGAACCGCAATACTAGCCGCATCGCTCCCCCTGCTGAAGAATCTAGCTGAATGCAGCCGCCCCCGCCACGGTTAACAGTACGATCAGCAGCCACCATCCAATGACCACGGCCGCAGCCTGGCCCAGCGATTTTTTCGAGACAATCTTCATTCCCAGCACCGTCAACGCCAGCGTCCAAAGCCTAATGATGTCGAACTGGGTGAGCAGCGCCTTCAACCACGGGGCCGCGTCCGGCAGGTAGTAGGCCAGATTAGTCCCGACCGGGTTCTGCAGATTAAAGCTCTCCGCGTTACTGCCAAAACATACATTCACAATCGTCAGCAGCGAAATAAGCAAGTACGGCAGCGATGCATGAAAGCTGACAGCAAACGCCTGTCCGAAGGTCATACTCGCGCCCAAACCGAAGTTGAAACTTCCCATCAAAATGGCCGCGTAGATCGCGAAGATAATGAGCAGAAAAACAGGCATAAGGTAGACAAAGTACCTGGTTCCCATCGCCCGCTGCCTCATCTGCGTCTCCCGCGCGGCCGGCTCCAGTTGCGCCAACTGCTCCGCCTGCTTCGGACTGGCCTGGACCTGGTTCTCCGCCACGCGACTGAAGCCCACCTGGCGGTCAACCGCAACCGTCGACGCAGTCGAAAATACGATCATCAGCAGAAATGGCAGCCACCACGACGTGCTGCGCAATATGTCCTTGAACGTCGCAGTCGGCGCAACAAACGTGTTCACCACGCGCTCTATCTGGCTCAGGCCGCGCGCCTCATCTCCAACGATCACAACGTCGCTCATGGCGTTCCTCTCGCTCGCAAATGCCGCAGTCGGATTGTAGCCTTTTTATCCTGGCAAACCCCAGCACCAATAGAAAAAGCCTCCCGAGTTTGCCGGGAGGCCCTTTCTGTCATCTGAGTCAAACCACTACATCGTAACGCCGCCACCCAACTTCTTTTCCTTGTTCAGTTCATTGGTCTTGCGCGCGCCCATAGCCTTTTGGATCCACTCGTCCACCTGCGTCATGTCAGCCTTCCGCGCCCCGTCATTCGGGCACTCCAGATCGGCTTTCCGCCGATAGGTGAGCTGCAGATACTGCATCGCGTCATCGTACGTTGGATTCAGATCGACAGCCTTGCTGAGATTCTGCAGCCCCTCATTCACCAGCGTCGTGTTGGCCCCCTGGATCTTCGCGCATGCGCCCTTGGTCATCTTCTTGTTGCCCTCGCCATCGTCGGTCAACCCGTCCGCCGCAAGGATCGTGACTGCATTGTTATAAGCCTGTTTCCAGTCCACAAATCCGACGATGTAATACGCTTCCGGATCGTTCGGAGCGATCTTGATCACTTGCAACTCGTCCGCCTTGGCCTGATCCAATTTGTTGATATTGCGATCGATTGAAGCAATCTGCTTCAGCGCCGTCAGGTCATTCGGATTGTTCGCCAGCACCGCGTTAAACCCGTCAAGCGCCTTCTGCGCCATCGCCAGGTTCGCCGGCTCCATCAGGCCAGGCACCACTTGCGACGCATAAGTCGTCGCCAGGTACAACTTGGCATTCGGGTTTTTCGGGTCGAGCTGGACCGCATTTTGGAAGTAGCTCGTCGCCTGTTCGTACTGGGCATTCTTGAATGCCGCAATGCCTTTATTCAACTGGTCGCGCGACTTCAAAAAATTGCACCCGGTCGAAGTCACGAGCAGTGCCGATAGTGCGACCAATAGAGGAATTCGTGCATTGAATTTCATGGCGGCGGTAGTTCTCCTTAAATAAGGCGCGTTGTTTGGATACCAAAACGCGTAGTTGGGGTTTGTTCTTATCCCGTCAATTGTAATGTGCGAGTGCCAGCCCTGACCAGCACCAGCACCCGAAATCACGCGAATCCTCGCGGTTGTAACGCATTTGATGCAAACCTGGCCCAGCACCGACACCTCGGAGAGACGGGCTCATCGCCCACTCCCGATAGATTTGCGCTGAGATCAATCCCTGCATAGACGAACGCACGAGTAGCTGAGTTTCTGTGGGCCGTTTATCGCCCACCATGCGAACTCCCGCTGCTCGACTCTGCGCCATATCTAATCCCTCACACAATCCGCCCATCGCGGATATGTACCGTCCGGCTCGCATATGATGCGGCCTCCGGGTCGTGCGTAATCATCAAAATCGTCTGCCCCGTGCGCTCGTTCAGGTCCTTGATCACTCCCAGCACGGCGGCAGAGTTCTGGCTGTCCAGATTACCCGTCGGTTCGTCTGCCAGCAGAATGGCCGGCTTGTTCACAATCCCGCGCGCAATCGCCACCCGCTGCTGCTGCCCACCCGAGAGCGTTCGCGGCTTGTGCTTCATCCGGTCCTTGATCCCCAGCAGTTTCAGCACTTCTTCAAACTCCGGCGTAAACGTTGTCGAACGCCCGCCAATATACTCCACAATTTTGATGTTGTCCTCTGCGGACAAAGTCGGCAGCAAATTGTACTTCTGGAACACGAACCCAACCGTCGATTTGCGGAGATTCGTCCGCTGCTGATTCGTCATCCCGCCCAGGTCTTTCCCGTCGATCACCACGGTCCCCGCGGTCGGAGGCGTCAACCCGCCCAGAATATGGAACAGCGTCGACTTACCCGAGCCGGACGCACCCACAATCGCCACAAACTCGCCCCGCGCAACGTCCAGATCCACTCCGCGCAGCGCATTCACCTCAACGTCGCCCACCCGGTATACCTTGGTCAGTCCACGCACCTGAATGATTGGCTCACCGCCCGCTGGCACGACCATCGCCGAAGCCGTTCCCACCGCGCCCTCACTCATACGAAAGCGCCTCGGTCACATCTTGCTTCACAGCCTTGATTCCCGGCACGATCGCACCCAGCAGGGCCCCAATAATCGCAATAGCCCCCGCAATCGGCCACCAGTAGTAGACCGTCTCCTGTACCAGGCTCGCCGGTACCGAGTGCTTCATCAGCCACTGTGTTCCATATGTCAGCACAATGCCAAGCAGGGTTCCAAACACCGCCAGCATCACGGTCTCGCGCAGCAATAGGCCAAGCACCAAACCGGACGATCCACCCACCGCCTTGATGATCCCAATCTCTCTCGTCCGCTCAAGCACCGCCGTATACATCGCCATGAACACCACAATGAAACCCACAATCACAGAGATGCCAATCACCACGTTGATGAAGTCTTTCAGACCCGCCACATTGTTGATGTCAAACATCGACGTGAACTCATCCATCGTGTAGATCGGATAACCCGGCAGTTTGATCTTCAGGTCGTCCACCACCTGCTGCGCCAGCTTCGGATCGTCCAGCTTCCCATAGACCACAGTCAGATGCCCGGGAGTCGCCATAATCGTCTGCAGCGCTGTGATTTTCACAACGATGCGCGCCAGTTTGCCGCTGTCGAAGATGCCCGAGATGCGCCAGTCCTGATTGATCAGGTTCACCGTGCTGCCTACGTGCAGATGCTTCTGCTGTGCGTAGTACCGGTCGACAGCCATCTCGTTGTCGTTGGCCGGATCGCCGCCCTCAAGGTAGATAAAGCCGCCGTTCATCTTGTTGAACGCGGCAAAGTCCAGACCGGTCACCGATTCCGGGAAGGTCAGGCTGTGGATCACCGTCCCCGTCGCCTGCACCACGTGCGGCTCCTGCTGCATCAGCCAGGGCACCAACTTGTCCGTCATCGGCGCGGAATTCAGGGACGACATCACCTGCGAGTTTGGCGGCCGGATCACAACGTCGGCACCCACACCGCGCGCCCGCTCAGCATTTGAGTCCAGCGTCCCATGGCTCACGCCCACCAGCGTCAGGATCATGGTCACTTCCACCGCGATTGCCAGCACACTCAGCAGAGTCCGGACCGGTCGATGGGTAAGATTTGCGAAAATCAGCTTATTCAACACAAGCCATAAGTCTACCCCAACCCGGCTGGCCCGGGGGTCACACCCATTCCCGAAGACTCATGCCAACGCGAGCATCTGCCCAGCTTCGCGCAGCAGATCCACTGGAGTGCAGGGCTTGGTAACCAACCGCACCGGATGGCGATGCTTCAACGACTGCTCGGCCACGCTCGTGAGATTGGAGTGGTAGCCCGTCAGAACCAGTACGCGGCAATCCGGAAAATCCCGGCAGAAGTCCGCCATCAGCTCCAGGCCACTTCGAACCGGCATGTTAATGTCGCACACCAGCAAATCAGGAATGAAGGTCTGCGCACATTCCAGCGCATCGTCAGCGGTATAGGCCACTTGGGTATCAAAGCCATTCTTGCTGAAGATGAGCCCCAGGGTATCGGCTATTAACGATTCGTCGTCGACGATGAGAACTCGGTGCATAGAAACCCTTTCGGGAATATGTTCGGAAGATGCATTCCTGTATCGACATGGGAAGGCGGTTCCAGACAGAGAATTGAGGCAGCTCAACAGGTGTTGCTGTAATTATTAGACCTAAAACTGCGCCCAGCGTTGCGCATTTGTCATCTCTTTTTATGTAAATTTCCGCAAGCCCTGAGCTTTCAGCAGCTAACCAACACTCTTTTGCACGGATACCGAGGCACTCACGAAGCCGCCGAGCCCTTCGCAAAAATCCGCAGCCCGATAGAATAAGCCATGCGCATAGTCGCCTTGATCGCCGGCCTGCTATTCTGCCTGGGTGTCGTCCTCGACGCGTTCCAGACCATCATCCTGCCGCGCCGGCCAGTCGGCCGGTTTCGCATCACCAAGTTCTTCTACATCATCACCTGGACGCCCTGGGCCGCACTCGCCCGGCACACCCGCAACCCCAAACTGCGCGAGCAGTTCTACAGCATGTATGGCCCCGGATCGCTGCTGCTTCTCCTTATCGTCTGGGCGCTACTACTGGTGGCCGGTTTCGGGCTTCTCTTCTTCGGTCTGCACACTCCATTCGCGGACACCATGGCCGACTCATCCGCCCTCGCCCGCCTGCGCACCGATCTCTACGTAAGCGGAACCACCCTGTTCACTCTTGGCATTGGCGATGTCCTGCCGCGCAGCCTCGCCGCCCGCGCTCTCATCGTCATCGAATCCGGCACCGGCCTGGGCTTCGTTGCGCTCGTCATCGGATACGTCCCCGTACTCTACGGCTCGTTTTCCCGTCGCGAGATCTCGGTAGCCCTGCTCGACGCCCGCGCCGGCTCGCCGCCCACCTCCACCGAACT
>Ga0207048_10040_pt1 | contig 42722 bp, 49 predicted proteins | sample Alteio_BWMinCont_65_FD_153301 | JGI IMG/M metagenome (GOLD analysis project Ga0207048, IMG submission 153301) | Enriched cells from forest soil in Barre Woods Harvard Forest LTER site, Petersham, Massachusetts, United States -... | ecosystem: Environmental > Terrestrial > Soil > Temperate forest >...
ACGGAAGAGCCGTATAAAGCAACTGGCAGAACAAGGGAATCGGAAGGCCAAGATTGTGCAGCAACTCCAGGAAGACCCGGAGCGTTTTCTTGCGACGATCCAGATCGGCATGACCCTGGCCAGTTCCATGGCGGCTGCCGTGGGAGGGGTGGCCGCGGTTGAGGTCCTTAAACCCATTATCCAGGAGATGCCTTACACTGCGCTACAAACGGCGAGTGGAGGGATCGCCTTAACGATCGTGGTGGTGACCATCTCTTACTTTTCGCTCATTCTGGGTGAACTTGTGCCAAAATCGCTTGCTTTAAGAAATCCTGAGAGATTTGCCCTCTGGGTTGGACTTCCGGTGGATGCTCTTTCCCGGTTGTCAGTGCTATTTATTAAGATTGTGACCAGGTCGAGCCGGGTCTTTCTCTGGCTTCTGGGCAGTAAGGCGATCGGTGAACGGACCTTCATCTCGGAAGAGGAAATAAAATTAATGCTCCGTGATGGTAGGGAGGAAGGGGTGTTCGACTCCACCGAGCAGGAACTGATCCACAGTGTGTTTGAATTTACGGATATCTCGGTCAAGGAGGTCATGGTTCCCCGCCTGAAAATGTACGCGATTCAGATCGACACTCCTCCCGAACAGGTCCTTCAGTACATTGCCGAGAATAGGTTCACCCGCTATCCGATTTATAAAAACGACATTACGGATATCTGCGGCCTTCTCTACGATAAGGATTTCTTGGGAGCCATGGCCAAGAAGCAGCCCATCGTGCTCAAAGACCTGCTTCACCCCGCTTACTTTGTGCCAGAAACAATGAAGGTGAGCCGTCTACTCAAAGAGCTTCAGCGAAGACGCATGCAGATGGCCATTGTAGTGAATGAATATGGGAGCATAGAAGGTCTGGTCACGATGGAAGACTTAATCGAAGAGATCGTGGGAGAAATCAACGATGAGTCTGATATCGAAGAGCGCCCGATCGAAAGACTGAAGGACGGCTCACTGGTGATCGATGCGTCTCTTTCGGTGAGAGACCTCAAGGAGGACTATTTTCTTCCGCTCCCGGAGTCGTCTGAATATGAAACTTTGGGCGGTTTTGTCCTGTCCCACCTCCAAACCTTGCCTCGGGGCGGAGAGATCATCCAGCATGGCGATTACAAGTTCACCATTGTAGACACGGAAGGCCGACGCATCGCCAAGGTCAAGGTCGAAAAGGTCTCGCTGCCTGCAGAACCGACTCCCTCGCCAAAAAGCTAGTCACGGATCATTCCTTTACAGCTTCTCGGAACGCCTTCATCAGGAAAATCGTCAAGGGTCCGGGATGTCCGGCGCCCAGGGAATTCTCATCGATAACCACGACCGGCATGATTTCGACGCTGGTATTGGTCAGAAAGCATTCATCCGCCTGATACAGCTCTTCACGCGAGAGAAGACCCTCGTGAACCGGGATGCCCCGGCCTCCGGCTAACTCCATGACAGTTCGACGGGTAATTCCTTCCAAAATTCCGACTTCAGGTGAGGGTGTGATGATTTTTCCTTCTTTCACAATAAAAAGATTGCTGGACGTTCCCTCCATCACATAACCATGCCCGTTGAGAAGGACTGCGTCATCGGCGCCTTTTTGTTGCGCCTGCATTTTGACCAGAATATTTTTTTGAAAGCTGGTCGACTTAATTTCAGGATGAAGACCGGAGGGAAAATGATGCTGATCCTTGATCGTTACAATCTTGACGCCCTTCTCATAGGACGCGGGAGGATAACCGGCAAACGGACGCGGCAAGATTACCACGGTGGGTTCGACAGAAGGGGGCAGAACCGAACCAACTTCGCCTTCACCTCGTGTGATCGTTATCCGGATTAGGGCATCCTTCAGCTTATTTTTTTTGAGGATCTGATCGAGGATCTCTCTGAATTCTTCTCGCGTATGAGGAATGGATAATCGGATGCCGGTCGCTGATCTAAAAAGTCGGTCGAAATGATCTTCCAGCCTAAAGATCTTCCCATCATAAGCACGAACGGTCTCAAAGATGCCGTCTCCAAGAAGAAAACCCCGGTCAAAGACAGAGACGTTGGCCCGGTCTCGGGGAAGATAAGCGCCATTAATATAAATGACCATCAGCCTTTGCCTCTTGCAACGCCAAAAAGAGCGCTTGAGCCTTGTGAAGGGTCTCCTCGTATTCTTTTTCAAGCTGGGAGTCGGCCACAATACCTGCACCGACATGGAAATAGGCCTCCTTGTTTTTTACGATCATTGTCCGAATCAGGATGTTCAGATCCATGTCCCCTGCAAAGTTTATGTATCCGATAGATCCATACGCCGCGCCGCGTTTTACCGGTTCCAGTTCCTCAATGATTTCTAGGCATCGAACCTTCGGCACACCCGTAATTGTTCCACCCGGAAACACCGCCTTGAGCAGATCAAAACAGTCCCGATCAGGTCGCATTCGACCCCGAATGTTGGAGACAATGTGCATCACATGGGAGTAAAACTCGATTGTCATCAGCTCATCCACCCGAACGGTACCATATTCGCAGACACGGCCGAGGTCATTTCTCTCGAGGTCAACCAGCATGAGATGCTCTGCCCGTTCCTTCTCATTGAGGATCAACTCCTCTGCAAACTGCCGGTCTTCCAAGGGAGAGCGGCCGCGCGGTCGTGTGCCCGCGATCGGTCTCGTCTGGACCTCTCTACCCTCGAGCTTGACGAGCCGTTCGGGAGATGAGCTTACGATCTGGAACGAGCCAAAGTCTAGATAGGCCGAGAAGGGGGAAGGATTGATTCGTCGAAGCGCTTTATAGAGACAAAGGGGCGGTGTCTGACCAATAGGGATTGAAAAACGGTGTGAGAGATTTGCCTGAAAGATGTCTCCCGCCGCAATATAGTCTTTACAGCGCTGGACCATCCCGAGATACTCCTCCCGGGTCGTGAGAGAACGAGGACGATCCGAAAGGGCCACGGCATGCATGGACGAAATCTGGAGCATCGATGTTTCGTTTAGCAACCGCTCCTGCAGATCCTTGATCTTTGTGACCACATGCCGGTACAAATTTTCCCGCTCGAGTCCAAAAAACTCCTCTGCGGTGGGCGTGTAGAGAATCTGAATGGTCTTCTGCTCGTGATCAAAGGCGATAACCGAATTTACAAAGAGAAAGCAAAGATCGGGGAGGTCGAGATCGTCCATCGCATGCTGCGGAAGGCGTTCGTAGAATTTGACAAGGTCAAAGCCAAACAATCCCACGGCGCCGCCAAAAAAAGGTGGAAGCCGATGATGACGGGTTGCCATTCTTGAAAACAAAAGTTTCTTGAGCATCTCGACCGGATTTGCTTGAAAAGCGGTTTTGCCGAATGCACCCTCGATCTCGATAGAGGTCCCTTTACTCCGGAATACGAAGTCGGGATTCACGCCAATGAAAGAGTAGCGTGAAGTGCCGCCAACGCTCTCAAGCAAAAAAGAGTTTGACCCCGCGAGCCGTTCATAGACCCTGAATGGATCAAGTCCGGCTTCGTCCATCTCAAGCCAGACCGTCATTGGGTGCTTCGCCTTAAAGAACTCTGACCGGTTTGGGTAGATGCCCGGCGTTTGGGGTTTGTGTAAAATGCGGTTTTTCATTCAGGACAACCACCTTCAATCGGTTCTTAAGAGGTGTCATCGAAGACGTCTTCATTCGAGGTGGTTCATGATACCTGAAATGCAAGGCTTGTCAAGTCCTCTTCCCATCCCATTGTGCTTTGACAATCCGCCCTTCAGGTTATATAATCGCTCACAGGAGCAGACTTAATGCCGGACCGAATCGAGAAGAAACAACCCAAACTCACCGACCTAGATTTAAAGTCAGACACCGCCGAGGAGATCGATCAGGAAGAGCTGAAATCTGCGAAAGAGGCGATCCAGTTTTTAACAAAGACCGCCAAAACGCTCAAGATATATCTTCCTAACAATCCCATTCATCAGAAATTTCTTCAAGACCTGACCGAACGCTTTATCAGCCATCTTCAAGAATATGGAACGTTGAGACTCAAGGTGAGACAGTATGAGCTCCTGTACGGCAATGAAGTGGTTTATGAAAATTCAAACCGTCTAGAGAGCCTTGCCTTTTGTCTTTTTGTAGACGGGCTGAGGGAGTTTACCTTCCATGCGGGATTAAATAAGGAAGAGCTGATGAACTTTCTAGAGGTGATCGGTAAAATCTCTGACGCCAGAGGAGCGGATGACGATGTGGTGACTTTACTGTGGCAGAAAAATTTTAATCATATCACTTATCTGATTGTCGAAGATTTCTGGGAGTATGAGGACGCGGCAGCACAGCCTCTTACGGAACCAACCAATCTTCAGACTGTCTTAAAAGAAGAGTCCCAAACGCTTTCCACTACGAAGACTCCTTCCTCGGTCCTGGAGCTTCTTGGACCGAAGCAAACGAACCGATCTCTCGCCGAGATCTTTGAGCTGACCGGCAAAGAGATCGAGCAAATTAAACAACAGATCTTCTTTGAAGCAGATCAAAGCGCCGTCTCACTCGTGATTGATATTCTGTCCGCTATCCTTCAGATCGAGAAAGACTACGACGCCTTCTCGGAGATTGTGGAGTTGTTGGAAACCGCCCTGGACACCCTTCTGGCAAGAGGAGACCTCCCGTACGTGATCATGATTCTAGAACTTTATCGAGAGATGTTAAGTCTCCAGGGAGGATTGGCCGAGCCAATGAAAGGTCGCCTTAAGAAAGCGATCGAACATGCTGGAGACGCGCAGAGAATAAAACACCTTGAGACTTTATTTGCAGAAGGTAAAACCTTGGAGAGCGAACAACTTTATAATTTCCTGGTTCTTTTGGACGAAAATGCCATCTTACCGTTGTCGGACTTGTTGGGAAAGATCAACCAGATGAAGGTGCGCCGACTCATCTGTGATGCCCTGGCCCAGGTAGGAAAAGATCATATTGGCCTCTTAGCCAGCCGGCTCGATGACCGACGGTGGTACGTGGTAAGAAACATTGTTTATGTGTTGGGGAAGATCGGGGATGTCCGCGTGATTGATAAGTTTCGCCGACTCATCCACCATGGTGAAGCCAAGGTCCGAAAAGAGGTAATCCGGGCGTTAGAGGGAATTAATCAGCCAAAGGCAACCGACCTCCTGATCCAATTTATACAGGACGAGGACCTTTCGATCCGAGCTTCGGTGGTGCGGCTCCTGGCCAAGGCAAATTGCAAGCAGGCACTGGAGCCTATCTTACGGGTGATTCAACAACGTGATTTTGAAGAAAGGGACCTCTACGAGAAGAAGGAGTTCATGGAAGCTCTGGCGCTTATTGGTAAAGAAGAGGTGGTGCCAATTCTCGGGAAGATCATGAAACGAAAGAGCTTTTTTTGGTTTAGTAGAGGGAAGCAAGACGAAATGGCTCTTTGCGCTGCTATCGCATTGAAGAGCATTGGGACACAAAAAGCAATCGAGTTGCTTGGAGAGGGAAGCCGTTCAATGAACAAAGTCGTTCGGGATGCGTGCGCCAAGGCGATCGAAGAGTTGAAGCGGGGAGGGACACCCTAATGGCTCAAGGGAAGGTGTCGCAGAAGTTACTTTCTTCCAAAAACTTTGATGAGGATGTGGTTCGTTTGGGTAAGGCCCTGGTAAATCAATTTCATATTCTTTTAAAGACCAGGAGACTGCATGACTCGGGCAATGTGGCTTGGGATCAACCCATAGAAAATTTTATGAAGACAATCCAGGAGCTTGTTCAACTTAAACAAGAGCTACCCTTAAGACTGGGTGGGGATTATCTCTTCTTGGGCGATTTAAAACTCAAAATGGATATCGAAGGTTTCACGAGTTTTATCTCGGTCATTGATGAAATGAAGAAGAGAGAAGTAGGAAGCATTCTGTTCAAAAGGACCACAAATTCACTAGAAATAAAACGGTTCGTTTATCTTTTCACTGCGCTAGATACCCTGACGAAATTTCCCTTCACGACCCTTCTAAAGCAGATGGAGAACGCAGGTGTGACGGGGATTGAACTAGAGGAACTTGAAAAGCAGAAAGAAGATTTTAAAGAGGCACTCGAGGACACAAAAGAGTTAGCCAAGAGCACCTATTTTAAAGCGATCTCTGCCGTGAACGAGGTCATGGAGAACGCCAAATTGGGTCAGGCTGTGAGCATAAAGAAAGCCAAGCGAGTCGTCCAATCCATGGTCGATCTCCTTCTCCAAGAGGAATCTACACTGCTGGGACTCACCACCTTGCGCTGCCATGATGAGTATACCCACAACCATTCAGTCAATGTTTGCATCCTTGCCCTGTCCCTGGGCCAACGTCTCGGTTTCCCAAAGAGCAAACTCAGTGAATTAGGGATGGCAGCGCTTTTTCATGATATCGGGAAGGCTTTCATCCCAATTGAAATCCTTAACAAGCCGACAGATTTTACAGAGGATGAGTGGCGAATAATGAGAAAACACCCCATTCTCGGCGTTAAGATGTTAATCAAGTTAAAAGGCTTGAATGAATTGACGATCCGTATGATGACAGGAGCTTTTGAGCATCACCTCAATTATGATAAATCTGGCTATCCACGCTTGGTGACACCATGGTATCTTACGTTGTCAGGAAGGGTGATTAGTATTTCGGATTGTTATGACGCCCTCACCTCTTCTCGGGTATACAACCGTGTTCCGTACCCACCCGATAAGGCGTTAAAATTCATGTTGACCAAGAGCGGAAAGGCCTTTGATCCAATCCTCTTGAAAATCTTTGTTAACGCCATCGGGATATATCCAATTGGGACACTTATTTTGCTGGATACGAATGAGCTTGCGGTAGTGATGCAGACCAACCCTAATCTTGATAAAGGAGATCGCCCTAAGGTCAAACCCATCACAGATAAAGCTGGTAACGAGCTCGATGGAGATATCGTGGATCTAACTGAAACGGATTCAAACGGCCAATTTCTAAAGAGTATTTCAAAAACCGTGGATCCTGCCAAGTATCAGATTGATGTCAGCCGTTACTTCTTGTAATCAATCAGGAAGACCCCTTTGACAAATGCTTGTTTTGTGCTTGACAACGCAAAACCTAGCGTGATATAGTATATCCGACCATAAAGATCGGCGATAATAATAGTCGGGTTTGTTTTATTAAGTATTATCTGAGGTAATCGTATGTTTAAGCTTTCAAAGAAGTCGGATTATGGTTTGATGGCGATCAACTACATTGCCTCGTATGAGGCGGATGGGATTGCGAGCACAAAAAGGATCGCCGAGGAATACAGTATCCCTGTGGAGCTTCTTGCTAAGATCCTTCAGCGGCTGGCGAAGAACGGTCTGATTATCGGACAGAATGGTCCCAAGGGAGGGTATATCCTTTCCAGGGGGCTTTCCAAGATCAGCATTGGCGAAGTCGTTCAGGCCCTTGAGGGACCGATCGGGATCGTCAGCTGCTATCATGACGAATCCAACCCTTGCATGCAGATCTCAAAATGTACCGTGAGAAGCCCAATGAAAAAAATTCAGGAGAATATCATCCGGTACCTTAACGGCATCACGCTAGATGAAATGAACCATCTTGTCCCAATGAAAAAGGAGTAAGAACATGGCTTTAAAATTACCTATCTTTATGGACAACCATTCGACCACTCCCATGGACCCCAGAGTCCTAGAAGTGATGGTTCCGTATTTCTTAGAGAAATTCGGAAATGCTGCCAGCCGGAATCATTCCTTTGGGTGGGAAGCAGAAGAAGCTTGTGAGAAGGCCCGCCAGCAGATCGCCCGCTTGATACATGCTGATCCCAAAGAAATCATCTTCACAAGCGGGGCAACCGAGTCCAATAATCTGGCCCTCAAGGGAGTGGCTGAAATTTATCGGGAAAAAGGCGACCATGTCATCACCTGTATGACCGAGCATCGGTCCGTGCTGGATACCGCTAAACGGCTTGAGAAAATGGGACTCAAGGTTTCATATCTTCCGGTAGACAAGTACGGGATGGTGAGTCCAGATGACGTGAGAAACGCCATTACGGATAAGACCATCTTGATCTCGATCATGCTTGCCAACAATGAGATTGGGACGATTCATCCGGTGGCCGAGATCGGAAAAATCGCCAAGGAGAAAGGCGTTCTCTTTCATTGTGATGCAACTCAAGGGGTCGGAAAGATTCCCGTAGATGTGCAGGCCCTGGGTATTGATCTCATGTCATTCACAGCCCATAAGATCTATGGTCCCAAGGGGGTCGGCGCCTTGTACATCAGAAAAAAGGCCCCTCGAGTGCGGCTGGCTCCCATGATAGATGGCGGTGGGCATGAGCGAGGGATGCGGTCGGGGACACTGCCGGTTCCCTTGATCGTGGGCTTTGGAATGGCCTGTGAGATCTGTCAGGAGGTGATGCCGGAAGAATCCAAACGCTTAGCCGCCTTACGGGATAAGCTCCAGTATGGCCTGCTGAATAGCTTCGAGGAGGTGTATCTTAATGGGCACCCCACCCAAAGACTCCCCAACAATCTAAATGTGAGTTTTGCTTATGTGGAAGGTGAATCGGTCTTGATGGGTCTCAAGGAGATTGCACTTTCATCAGGGTCTGCCTGTACCTCGTCAACCCTGGAGCCTTCGTACGTAATGAGGGCCTTAGGGGTGGGGTCTGATCTTGCCCATTCTTCTATTAGGTTTGGGCTGGGAAGGTTCAACACCGAGGAAGAGGTGGCCTATGTGCTCAGTCGAACGGTCGAGACGATTAAGCGGTTGAGGGAGATGTCACCGCTCTATGAATTGGCAAAAGAGGGTGTGGACATTAAAACGGTTCAGTGGACGAGAGATTAAGTTTTAAGTTAAGGGAGGGATAAAAAGATGGCATACAGCGAGAAAGTTATTGATCACTTTAACAATCCCAGGAATATTGGGAGCCTTGACAAAAGCGACCCCAAGGTGGGAACCGGAATTGTTGGAGCGCCGGAGTGCGGCGACGTGATGAAACTTCAGATCAAGGTGAATGAGGGTGTGATCGTGGATGCCAAATTCAAGACTTTTGGTTGCGGCAGCGCGATTGCCAGCTCCAGTTTAGCCACGGAGTGGATGAAAGGCAAGACGGTCGAAGACGCGATGAAAATCAAGAATACGGATATCGTCAATGAGCTACATCTTCCGCCCGTGAAGATTCACTGTTCGGTATTAGCAGAGGATGCGATGAAGGCAGCTCTCAAAGATTATATGAAAAAGTCAGGACAACTCCCAGATGTCGAAGCGACACAGCCTCAAGAGGCCACGCTCGCACCGCATAAATAAAGCAAGGCGTTAATCCGCTTGCCTGTTTTAGCTCGAGGTGAATGAAATGGAGACCCAGCAGACATTAGAGGTCTGTGAAGTGAACGACAAACTCAAGGAGGGAGAAGCACCCCGGACATTTAAGGTGACCTTCCTGCCGATGGGTGTGACTATCGAGGCTAAACCCGGTCAGAATATCCTTGAGATCGCTTTGGCGAATCATATCCCCTTGGATCACAACTGCGGCGGCAACTGTGCCTGCAGTACTTGTCATGTGATTGTCAAAGATGGGTTTGATAAGCTCCCTCCCATGTCAGACGAAGAGTCCGATCAGCTCGATGAGGCCGAAAGCCTTACCCTTACCTCCCGCCTCGGCTGCCAGGTCAAGGTTTTTCATGATATTGTCGTCGAAATCCCGCAGGGTAGTAACCAGACCTGGCGAAAGGCAGAGCAGCATTAATGAGTCTCACGTGGAAGGATACAGAAGATATTGCAATAGAATTGGTTGAGAAGTTTCCAGATTTAGATCCTTTGACGGTTCGATTCTCGGAGCTGCATAAATGGGTTACCGAGTTGCCTGGTTTTTCGGATAACCCCAAGGCCTCTACAGAGTCTGCGCTTGAATCCATACAGATGGCATGGTATGAAGAGTACAAAGACAAATAATTTAGACCGCACCTAATCATTAATTTTTTAAACCACTTACACCACTCATGTCCTGCCGGTTGATTGCCACTGTCATAAAATTGTCATAATTTAGGTCCTGCACCGAGATCGCTTCCCTTAAGTTCTCTGGGCTCAAGTGTGCATACCGCTGGGTCATGGCAGCCGTCTTGTGTCCAAGTAACCTCTGCACTCGGTAGAGATCCACACCCCGCTGAACCAAGCAAGAAGCAAATGTGTGCCGGAGATCATGGAAGTGAAAATCTGAAATGCCTGCTCTACAACAGGCACGAAGAAAGGCATGTCCTACGGCATCGCCCTTATGGGGTGAGCCATCCGGTTTGGCAAACACATACCCTGAAAGATGTCTGACCTTCCCATGTGCCTTGAATAATTCAACCAACCTCTCACAGAGTGGAATTCCGAGCCGGTCTCCGTTCTTGGTGTGATCCAAGAGGATGACCTTCCGAAACAGATCCACCTGATTCCATTGAAGCTGCACAATATTCTCTCGGCGGATACCCGTATAACGTGCCACCATCACGATGGGCTTGAGCCAGTACGGGCAAGCTTGCAAGACCTTGTTTAATTCTTCATCTGTCAGATAGCGGACACGGGCATTGTTGACCTTTTCCATCGAGACCTTTCGCATCGGATTGTCTCGGCACCATTCCCATTCCTTGATCGCTACGTTAAAAGCATGCCGGATTGTGCCAAGCTCATTGTTAATCGTTCCGGAGGTCGCTCTTTCTTCACGCCGTTTCACTTTATAAGCCGAAATGAGCTTTGATGTAACTTCTGCTAAGGTTTTTTCACCGAAATAAGGAAGAAGGTGCTTAAGACTGGACTGGTTGCGTACATAGCTTCCAGGAGCCTTCCTGCTTGATACTTCCTTGATGTATCGTTTCATCATTTCGGTAAAGGTCCTTTCCTTCTCCTCTAGTGTGTCGAAGAAGCGCCCTTCGACTATCTTTCTCCTGACATTGCCTAAGATTGCCTCGGCCAGCTTCTTATCGGCAGTCTGTGTAGATTCTTGATGCTGTTTTCCTTGATATGAAAAACTCATCCACCAGACCCTATTACGTTTAAATAGCCCCATCTTTTACCCTCCTTTCCTGGGACTTGAGATGGGCCTGGTTTCCCCGATGCTTATTATAGACTTCTTGTTTGGCCTTTTCAATGAGAGCGTCAAGGTCTTCATAGTTCTTGCCTGCAAAACTTGCTGAGGGAATCTTTAATCCTTCCTTTCTGAAAGATTCTATCCAGGCATCAATCTCCTCTTTCTGGAACCGAATAAGCCCGTGAATCTTAACGTAAGGGATCTTGCCCTGAGCCGCCCAAGCATAAAGAGTGGCAGGCTTGATATTGAGATAAAGGGACAGCCATTTCACATCTAACATAATCAACTTTTCCTACGTCCTACTCTCGCTTTTGAGCGGTGGTCCGCCCAGCCGCTTAATCAAAAAGTAAACGACCAGTCCAATGAGGACGACTAGGACAAGCAAACCCAAAGGCTTGGTATGAAATCCTCTCATTTCTTTTCCGACGTGATGCCCATTAGACGTGCCTGCTCCTCTGTGAAGATCTGTCCCTGACACAAAGGGCAATAAATCCCAGCTTCCCGGTGGAAGAGTAAGGTATCCCATACAGGACGAAGTCGGGCCTTCTTCTCTTGAAGTTGATATCCACAGGTCGGACAGGTGTGATACCCGGTTTTCCCTTCGCAGCGGGGACAACTAGGATTTTTACAGCCCGTGACCTCAAAGAAATGCAGTCGGCTTACACCCTTGTCCGTTAGGACATGTCCTGAAACCATTCGTTTCAGAAGATCCTGCCGGGTCAGATACGATAAATATGATCGCGCAGTGGCCGGGGAGTAGTAAAACTGTTGAACGATATCCTGAGACTTAATGACTCCTTTTTTCTTTGCCAGAAGAAGGGTCAAATGCTTGTTCGTTTTCATTCCTATTTCTCTTTAGTAAGTTTTTTGTTAATTCTTTCTCAGATGTTGTCATCTTCTAACGAGCATGGCATAATCATGCCATAACAATCTGCTCGTTGTTGCTACAACAAAAAGAATTTGATGTCACAGAGAAAATCAGACAGAAAAGTACTCTTAAAGAAGGAAATAAAAAGCTTTGCCAAAATATGCCATGAAATACATAACCAGATTCTTTCTCCCCCAAGCTTTTCTGACTCTGCTTTGTCGTTTCCTGTTTTGAATACTCAACATCTCACTAATGAGAAACGTTATGAGAAGCTTGAGCCTTCTCGATTCCCGATTCTGTTTCAGACCTTAAAGTTGATATTCGATCTTAGGTCTTTACCCGCTTTTTCAGAAACTATGGTGATGACAAAGCCAGGAGAAAAGTTCTCATTGGAAGAAATGATCTATCGGATAGTAGTAGACTCCCTGCCTGTGCTGTGTAAGATGTCCGAGAAGATGGAGCCTTTTCTTAATCAAAAAGAGCTTTCCAGTGATGACCTTCTTCCTTTGCAGGCTCAGGAATTTTTGAAGGATCAGATTGTAGGAATCGAAAAAGGGCAACTGGGTTTTCTTTCTGAGCTTCGTGCTGGCGCTGCTTTGATTTCATCTTTTGTGTTCTTTCAAAAACCAATCAATCTGCTTTATGCGGAAGCCAAGGGCGGCAATGACGAGGCTTTTTTTAACTTGGTCAGTCTCGATAAGTCTATGATGACGACTGATTGGGGAGTGGCACGAATCCGGAAAGCTGAGATTACAAGTGACAAAATATTTTTTAAGAAACTCAGTAAGGCTCAAACAAAAAACCTCAGAATCACAAAAAGGCGTCAGATCAAACTGGCCACAATCATCTTTCTGTTCTGGCCTCTTGGATTTAAGGATTCAACTTATCTTGAGCGTGTTGAGTTCCTTGAGGCTGCCGGATTCACTGATGATGAGATTCCTAGTGAGGATACCCTTCGGCAACAGATTAATCGATGGCGGATCTCAGACCTCTGGAAGGAGTTAGATCAGTGGGTTCAGAGCATAATTGACGACCGGGAGAAAACAGCGTAAGCTTGCTCTCTGCGTAAGTATGCGTAAAGCCCGCGTGAGGCGCGCAAGCTAGCTTGCAATGGCTGTGACTAAAGGTGTAAGAAAAAATGTCGTTTGATAGTCTATTTAGACGCAAGCTGAGATATGCCATTTCAGGAGTTTCAAAAACCTCTTCGTTTATGGTCCAGGGAACTGCTTGATTTTCAACAATGCTGATCTTTGGAAACGATTGGTTCAAAAACAAATATTTTTGACAACTTGATGCTGTCTTGATCTGGAGAATTTAAGGGAAAGGAGAAAGGCCATGCCTGGCACACTTGGAAAAATAACCCAAAGTAGAGGCAAGGGAGGGCGATCACCAAGGACAGTCTATGCTTCAAACAAATTCGGAATTTTTGAGGAAATCAACGGAGGATTACATGTAACTACTCTTTCCGCGGGAGGTCATCGGGGTCTAACAGTGAAAGATGGATTGATATACTGGTTTTTTAGAATGATCCATGAAAAAGGATTAAAAGACCCTGATCAATAACTAAAATTTTGTGGTTGTCCAGCTACATAGGACACCAAGAACAGGAGGATAATATGAAGCGAAGTTCTTATCTTTATTATGACAGTGCGATTCCTCTCGGTAAGAGGGGGCTTGATGTTTATGGTTACGGCAGAACAGGTAAATTTGTCTGCAGAGTGGAAATTAATGCTGCGGGGATGGCCCTCTACACCGGGAAGAAAGGTCGTAAGCTTATTATCAATTTAAGTTGGGAATACCTTGTGAAGCGGCTTAAAAAATAAGCATATTGATAAGTATAAGTAATGGTCCTATCAAATAAACATAGGGGGATCGAATTAAATGTACAACAAGATTAAAGAGGAAATAAAGCAACAATATTATACTCAAAATTTCCCCAATGACGGGCAACGATTTGTTGCTTGGTATCTAAGGAATATTCATCTTAAGGATATGAACGAAACCAAGGATTGCATTACCGATGGAGCAGACGACAAACAAATTGATGCAATTGTAATTGATGATGACAAAACAATGGTATTTGTTATTCAAGGTAAATTTATTGGCGCCGAAAAGATTGATGCTGAGCCATTGAGGGAGGTTTTATCGTCTTGGATACAGTTAAAAGACGTGGCCCGCTTGCAGGAAGTAGCAAATTTGAAACTTAAAAGGAAGTTATCCGAGGTTGCCACTGCGCTCGATGATGATTACGACGTATCTTTCGAGCTAATTACTACGTCATCACTCACTGATTCAGCGAGAGACGATTTAGGGACTTTTCAAGAGCAACTAGCAAATTCAGATGATTTCGCTGCGACGATACATCTTGTTGACCAGGATGAATTGCGGCGCAGATACGATATGGCTCTCGAAAAAGATAACCCAAGCATAAGACATACTGTCCATCTCGAACCAGGGAGGTATCTCAAGGTGGGCCTTGGAGGTACACAAGCTGTCCTAGCTGCGCTCCAATTAAAAGATTGTTTAAGTTTTCCAGGAATTAAAGATGGCACACTCTTTCAAAAAAATGTTCGTCAGTCTCTTGGGTTGAATAATACTGTCAACAAGGGCATCAAGGCTACAATTTATGGCGATAAGCACAGAGATTTTTTCTTCTTTCATAATGGGATAACTGCAATCTGTAACAAATTGACCTTTAAACAGGATGGCCAACTCGAACTACAAGGATTGAGCGTGGTAAATGGCTGCCAGTCTCTCAACACGATACTAACATGTAGTGAAAGGGTGAAATCAATAGACGATACTTATGTTATGTTCAGATTCTATGAAATCCCACAGAGGGATAGGGCAGATAGGATCAGTATTTCAACAAACTCTCAGAGTGCCGTAAAGCCTCGTGATCTTCGAAGCAATGATAAGCGAGTTCTAAATCTAAAGAAGGCTTTTGAGCAAAAATACTCGAATGGCTATTTCATTACAAAAAGAGGTGAAAATCCTCCTGCCGATCGAGATAAAAGGTATGTTTTAGACTTTTCCGACCTTGGCAAAGATCTTATTTCTTGGCACTCTCAGAGACCTAACATTGCTTACAGCGAAACAAAAATCTTCGACAAGTATTTTGAACAATTATTCAAGCGTCCAGAGGAATACAAGCCCGAAAAAGCTCAGGCACTGAACCTCTGGATGCAAGAAATTCTTAAAGGTTGGGGTCCCAGTAATCCATTAGGATTGAATCAATCATTGCTGGCGATGAAAGGCTATGCGCCTTATCATCAACTGTACGCAGTTTCAATGTGTTTTTCAATTTCAAGCGCACAAGCTGACCGTGTTCCCAATCCTAATAGCTGTTGGGAAAGGGCTCAAGCTAAGAATATGGTGACTCAAATCATAGAAATTGCTGGCACTTGTCTTAACACAGCATTAGAGGCGGCTGCAAATGAACTTCAACCACAGAATCGAGTATTTAGTCCACAGAATTGGATAAAAGCAAAAAATTGCTTGGCGGCAATCAATCAAGCGATTCGACAGTATTTCAATATGTTACCGACTATGCCTGGCGGAAAAGAAATGAGTAAAAACTTAAAGGATTGTCTTGCTCTGCCTGCTGAAGATTTTGAGTATCGATGGGCAGCAGATTAATTACAATTCGCTAAAATAGTTGATTTTGAACTGCCATGTGGAGTGAAAATATGCGTTGTTTTTACATTGCTTTTTAATTTTGTGGTGATAAGGGTTTTTGATACATGAGTGTAAAAAAGAAATGAAAAAAATGAGGGCATACTTTCTCTTCCTCCTCCCGTTTTTACTTTTATCTCCTATCCCTTTATCTACCGGTGCTGATGTGACTGTGAATGAGGCTTTCGGGCCGATAAGGAATGAGCGAAATCTATCGATTGTCGATGGTTTCGCTGCTTTGAAGTGGGGTGTTTCGGTTGAGGATGCGCATAAGATTTACCCGGATCTTCGGGAGGATAGCTCAAAATTCTATACCCAATATTACAAAGGTAAAAAAGGACCTGATGGCGTTTATGTATTTTACGTAAGGAACAATGAGAACTTGAGAGTTGGCGGGCATTCGCTGGAACCGATCGAATACAGATTCCTTCAGGGTAAGTTTGTAGCAGTAGGGATGGGAGTAAGCTGTGACGAGGACACTCCCTGCAACACGGAGGCGATCTATCAAGACATTGTCAAAGCAATAAGGAAGATATATGGGAAGCCCTACAACCTTGCCAGCAGGACCTATCAAGACGATGCGACGGTGAGCAAAACGGGTGGTATCGAGAAAGTTCAGGAGATCGAGTGGAAAATCGAAGATGAGACTATAACCGTTAGCAAGAGCGTCGAGCCGAAATTTTCCTCGATTGACATCTTCATTTTCAGTTACCAAGGATACTTCAGTGCAACGGGGCAAGAGAGGTAATGCCATGATTGAAGTCATGGGAAAACGGGCTTTCCTTAATGCGGTAATGGTAGCCGTCTTGCTATTGTTTATTTCAGAGAACGCTGGCTCTGCGAATGGCCAAGGAGGTCTGGCGGAGGAGAGAAATTACAATCTAGCGGAGGGTTTTCGGTCCCTCAAGTGGGGGGCTCAACTGGCCGATGCAAAGAAAATATACCCGGACCTGCTGTTCGTCGAACAAATCCCAAGAACGGACCCGAAGTACCTTTACTACCGGAGAAAGAATGAGAACAAAACATTTAGTGGCTTGGAATGGGACAGAATCATGTATGTCTTCACAAAAAGTAAAGATTTCGTTTCAGCTGACGCGGAAACGAGGTTTGAGCTTGAAGACAAGGACAAGGCAATCGCACAATATAATGATCTATACCAGAAGATCACAGCAAAGTACGGAAAGCCGTTTCATGCAGAGAAGACGGATGAAAAAGGATACCCCTTCCTCTACTCCGGCATATGGCATATCGGAAGCGAAAGCGTATCGTTAGACCTAGGGTCGATCAATGACAACAAAATTTACAAGGACAGCGGCGTGGAGTCGGAAATCTCTATGCTTGAGTTCAAATTGGGCATGTATAGCGACAAAGGGGAGGGGAAAGCTCTCGACTTCTGATGTGTCTCATGCCCATGGCTCAGAAAACGCACCATTAGTTGAAAGATGAGTACTCTGACTATTCCTGACGATCCAACCAATGATTATTTGATGATTGCTTTCCGGATGATCCAGAACGCCCGGAGAGAGTCAGGCTTGGTCGAGCCAACGACCCGTCGGCAGGATATCATGCTTTCCTGTATCAGTTCTTTTTTCTCTCTGGAGGCAGCAATCAATCGCCTGTACTATGAAACCTTTGAAATACAAGAAGGGTCTCGACGGAAGATTAATAGTGGTGTGCCGTCATCTTTTGTAACACACACCCACCAGTCATGGTCTAGAATCTCGGTACGGAATAAGTATCTTTTCCTTCCACCTCTTATCTCTGACCGGAAGTTTGAGTTCCTAACTACCACCGAGCCTTTTCCATTGTTCGATGAGTTCATCCGTTTTCGAAATCGCCTGGTCCATCCGAATATGGAAGAACGGTCAATTATGGTAGTTGAACACAGCATATCTGCCCCAGGAGATGACACGATAGTAAAAGAGGTAATCGGTGAAAAGTCTATGGCACCCGAAAGAAAAAAGGTATTCCCGTTAACAAACTTTTCGACTACATTCCAGGATCTTACAACCAAAGATGCTGAAGCTGCTTTCGAAATCGCAGTAAGGATGCGGTTGGTCCTTCTCTATCGACTAGGCGCATTATCACCTAAACTTTCCTATGAGAAACCAGATGGTTCGGTTACCTTCGTTACGGGTCCCGAAGTTGCAGGATTGCTAGATCTACGTTTTGGTGGGCTGCCAAATCAGACCTCGCCATAGATCGCAAAAGAAAAACCGTTCGACTTTTTGTCTCTAACGAAGCGTTTCAGACCGATCGCTATAGCGACAGCTGAGCTTTAGCGTTACAGACTCTACGCAATCTATAATTTTCCAGAATTCCAAGCTATCGTTTTGTAGCTTTTTGTGGCTTTGGAATCATTAAAGTTTCGAGCTGTGCTCGTTTTGTGCTCAAGCCCACCACTCTCAGGCCTACTCAGGCTCACTCCAGCCAAATTACGCTCGCTGCGTATCTCTTTGATGGAGTTGGTCTACCTGAAAGGCGTGTGAAGCAAGCGTTCTCTTGTCAGTTATTTCTAATTAGGACAATTATCTGCGTCAAGAAGTGCTTCCTGAAGTTCTCAGGACGGTGGATTTTGGAAAGCACACACCTTTTACATGAAAATCAATAACCATAGTGGGTGAGGCAGGTTAAGGAATTACGGTTGACACAGCCGGGTCAGAGGCACTATAACAGTACGAGTTATTTGGGGTAGGAGATAGGCTGGCCTATGAAGCCTGCTATGATATTCGGACCGCGCAGGAGTTGTCCCTGGCCAATTAGTAATTCGCCGGGACAGGCAAGAATTCTGGTATAACACCCGCATTCTCTAAATCTGAAATCTAACCAAACTTAAGGAGGCTACATGCGTTGCCCAAAATGTGACTGGACTACAGTCTCTTATACGTTGGAGACAAAACGTTGGAGCTGCAAGCGTTGCAAATACGAATGGTCAGCTGTTGGGAGGCATACTGCCGCGAGACCCTTCTCGGCGAGGCCCAGCAGAGTAAGAACAAGGAGGGGTGGATCGAAAACAACTCCAAACGCCAGCCCGAAACCTAAAAAGGCCGCAATGCGGAAAAGAAGCAAGAAAACCACCACCCGAAAAGGAAGATAGGCGATTAACCCTGTCCCTGGCGAATTACTAATTGGCCAGGGACACGACTCGTAGGTGGCCTTTGCGACCATGCCTTCCTGAAAGTGTGATTTTTAATTCATTCCATCTGATCCAATATTTCAAATAGGATTCAGCAAGGATATTGCCATTCTTTTCTTTAAGAAGCGATTCAGAATAAATTTTTTTCTATCCCGTTTACGCAAACCCGTCTATCCCTGGTTATCAAAAACCGCACCCAGTGCAGTCCAAATCGCAGGGAGGACAACCCCTCTAGACGGTGTCCATCCGAGTGAAACCTTATCCGGAGGCGCCTATGGTGCTGGAGCAGAAGTCGCAGGCGCTGGTGTAGCCGCGGGAGCCGGTGTGCCCACATCGAATGCCATTCGATCGATTGCCGTGATTTCAGAATTCTGGACCGTCATCTCTTTTCCGGAAACCGCATCTTTAAAAGTCGCTGCACTCCCATCGGGTTTCACCTCTTGAGTGTAATAGATGGTTCCTGTCTTCGTATCTTTGACCGTATAGTAAGAGGCACAGGCGGTCACAAGCAAACCAGCACACAAGGCAACGATCAACCCATTAATTTTAAATTGCTTCATTTTCATTTCTCCTTCCATTTTTTAATTTTTCCATTTTACCAGCTTCTTAACATAGGTCTTTTTCAATTTCACCTCGGCTTTTTCAATCGAGATGGCTTCATCCAGTAACTTTTTTGACTTCGCATCGTCCAGCGTATCATTGTTGTGAGTTGTTAGGCATAATTTTCTCCTTCATCTTTAATCGGTTGGCTCTTTAGCATGTTCAAGGGGCGAAGCACCTTACCGGAGAACTGTCCATCACAAATCCACGTTTAAACACGGGGGCAACCAACACGGGACAGCACGCGTAGCGGATCTTCTGCGCCGCATTTGTTCCTGAACCCACCTTTTTCACGTTAACTTAAACCTCACCGTCGCCCAATATTTCCTTGTGATTGACATTCGAAGCAACTCCCGTCGCCCTCCTTCCGTTGGTTTGAAATTCATGCTAGCCCAAAAACAAAAAGTCCCCTAGACATTCCGTAATGGAATAACCAGAGGACTCCCTCGTCCCATAAAAAAACGCCTTCTCGGGCTGACTGCCGGAGAAGACGTCATCGTCTTGACACTACGTTGTGTTGCGTGACTTATAACATACTGCGAAAAAGCTTGTCAAGACAATTTTTTGCCTGCTGTTTATGGGGTTTACAAGCGACGGTTTGAGGGAAGAGATTTTAAAAAATGATTGCTTCCTGAAAGTGAATTTTAAATCATTCGCGTCAATACAAGAATTTCTACTGGCAATTGATGAGATCTCGCCACACATAAAAACGTGCTCCTTCTTTCAATATTCCTCACGCATAATACTTAATTCCCTTGGTCTCGACCATCTTGACTTAGGTGCCTATTTGGGGTACCGTGCTGCGAGTTAGACGCCTCCCGAGCAACAGGCCATTACCTTGGAGAATGCCGATGGCTGAAGACATAAACCTATACTATATGGAACACCGTGAACACAGGAGAATCCAATTCAATAGAGATGTAGAGGTAATTGGAATAGGGATGTTCCTGAGTTCAAGCCTCAGTAGTGGCGGATTGTACCTGAAAACGGTGAACGCTTTTCCAGTGGGAACTGTTGTTACCCTTCGATTTAAACTTCGTCCTACAGATGGAGATCCCATGACGACCCAGGCCTGCGTAGTCTACGTACATGCGGGTGTGGGAGTCGGTTTTCGCTTTGTCGATCTCAATTCGGAGGATCATGAAAAGATGGTGAGATTTATAGAACAGTATGGTATAAGCAGTTAATTTGATCTTTGAATCTTGTAGCAATTGCCCTGCTCAGAGAGGTCTCTTGGCTTATCCACATAAACGTAGCCGTAGTTGATAACACTCGACAGTCCACGGGAGCTGGTTTCTATAAGCCAGCCAGAATATTCCTTTTTTTGAAAAAGGATGGAGTAGGGGACAAGAATGCTGAAAGCTGCATTTATCGGATTGACTGTAGGGTGTAGATTGATTGCAACTGGTTTTAATGCAGCGGATGAACTTAATATGAGCGAAATGTATATGCCGCTTCCAAATCGTTGACGGTTTATCAGTGATCGTGTAGAGTGATTGAAGATCGGACATCTATAAATTTCAGTGACTAATGCTGGCGACGATTTGGAGAAGTGTAAACGCTACAGACGGGAGTGCTTTAAAAGGAAAATTCGATGCGGTATATTCTAGATGATCCTGAGCTTACCGGCCCGGGTAAATACAATTACCGTTGGATAAAGAGAGAGGAAATGTCTGATTGGCTAAAACAGGGACCTTGGTCTATCCGTATGTGTAATGAAGGGGTAGCTAAGCATTTAAAATCAATTCTGGGACAAGAAATACCTGTAAATCCGTCTCCCCGTTGGGTCATGGAACCTGGGGATGAGGCCCTGATTGTCCGAAAGATTGCGGCAGAACGCGATCCTGGACGTGAAGAGCAATGGGAGTATGGAATTATGAAAAGGCTTGAGTAAAAGTCATCGGCGTTGCGCCCCGTAAAAAAGTCGTGAATTACCTTCCGTAATCCTTTATTCTCAGACTTTTGTTCCTCGAGCATTGGAAGGTGAAAGCAACAAGAAACCGTTGGTGTTCAATTTATGCTAAAGCCAAGCACTCTCAGGCCAATTCAAGCCCAAACCTATACACTCCATGAGCGGTCAAGCACTGTCATAAAATTGTCATAAAAATGCTAGAATCGTATGGAATTCTTGGTAATGAATGGAATTGCTGTAACGCTACCAACCTATTGATCTACTATCTAAAACGGGGAAACCAGCCCAAAATCAAGTCCCTGTAAAAACGGCCTAAATCGTCTGAAGAGTACAAAGACGCCAAGGACTCGTAAGTGACCCAACCTACCAGTTAATCACCGATTCCGAATTAAAAATCAAATCAAGAAGGCCGGAATAGCTTATCTTCGGATAAGGAGAGGAAAGACCCCTTTCTCGAAGGTCGTCTTCTAAAACGTAGACTGCAGAGGGGGAGTCCGGATGGAGTCTCACCGCTTCCTGGGTCAGGACAAGCTTGACCTCGATCTGACTTTCTCCTTTGGTCTGGCGTTGGATCAACTCAAAAGGCTTCTTGTTATTGGGGTCTTTGATAATATGAAGTATCCTCTTCATTCAATGTTACCTCATAAATTAAAAGATAATAAAACGGTCCGCCTTGGCCATAAGATCGGCTACCTCATCGAGTGACACCGCCGTTATTGAATAATTAGAATCAGCCGGTTGTAGGCCGTCCAGCGCTGACCTTTCGACATAAAAGGTCTTAAGCCAGTCCTTCAAAGAGGGAAGAAACTTCTCGAGGATCTCTCCATCCTTGAAATTTTCTGGATCTTCAAACAGGACGGAGGCCGCTTTTCCAAAGAGGATCACCTCCACTTGATTTTCTCCGCTCACCAAACCCAGTGCAATCCGGAGCGCCTCTGCCGGGTGATGGCTTTCAAATGGATTGCTTTGAATCAGGACAATGGTACGAGGCTGATCCGCCATGGTTTGAACCTATTAAAAGTTAGTTAAATGAAATGAACCGGTCACAACCGTTGATGATGTCTGAAAGAACGACGAGACCGGAAAAGGTGGCTTTATCGGTCATGGGTATCCCGCGCTGCTGTGCTCCATAGGCGCAGGCAAAGAGCTTCATCCCTTGTTTTTTGAGATCCAGAAGCTGCTGGTTGTCAAGATTATAAACACCGTCGTCTATCAAGTATAGATAAACGTCCACTTTTTTAGTGAGGGCGGTCTCGGCCAGGCGTAAAGCGGTCTTAGAACTCTGGGACGTGGCCGGGGCGGCAAGGAGAATACCGAGCTTTTGCTTTTCCGACATGGTTTTCACTCTATCATCCTCGGTGAAAGCTTGTCAATCATTTCAAAAACGATGGATAGCTTGACAATCCTGTTGTAGCTGGAGTACTTTTTAACTAAACTATTATGATGAAAGCGGATGTGACACTCGATACGCTGGGTTTACGTTGCCCCATGCCGGTTATCCTGACCACGAAGAAGATCAAGGAGCTTGAGCCTGGGCAGGTCTTGGAGGTGCTGTCGGACGATCAAGCGATCAAGAAAGACATGCCCGCCTGGTGTCATAGTACAGGAAATGAATGCCTGGAGATCCATGAGGAGAACGGCAGCTATCGGGTTTTTGTCAAAAAGCGTCAAGCATAAACCCGTTCGGTCTTATAAAACGTCGGATAGTTTCTTACCCTTGAGATCTTCTTGAACTGTCTTCTGCATAATGGCCTCAGCAAAAGGACGTGTCAGAGTCTCCACTTCTTGGATCGCCTGACGGATCTGGTGGCGGTCCTCGCTTTTTAAGAGCAACGTTAGCCGTTCAAGAGCGGTCGTGATCTTCTTTTGTTCCTTCTCGTGTATTAAGGTGCTGTAATCCCTGAGTGCTTTTTCGGTGGCCCGAATGATTGCATCGGCCTCGTTGCGAGTCTCGATCAATTGCCGGGCCTCAATGTCGCTTCGGGCATGCACCATCGAGTCTTTAATCATCCTTTCCACCTCGGTTTTGCTCAAGCCATAAGTCGGTTTGACTTCGATGGACTGTTCCTGTCCGGTGTGAAGTTCCTTGGCGCTGACGTTTAGTATCCCGTTCGCATCCAGATGAAAGGTGACCTCAATCCGAGGGATGCCGGCCGGCATCGGTGGAATCCCTTTCAAGGCAAAACGGGCCAGACTCTGGTTGTCATTAACGAGCTCCCGTTCGCCCTGAAGGACATGGATATCTACGATGGTTTGACCTTCCACAAAGGTGGTAAAGGTCTCTTTTGCACTGGTCGGGACCTTTGAATTTCGTTCAATCAGCTTGCTCATGATGCCCCCGAAGGTCTCGATGCCTAACGACAGAGGGGTTACATCCAGGAGAAGCATGTCCCGAATCTCGCCCATGAGAATATGGGCCTGAACCGCTGCGCCCAGAGCGACCACCTCGTCCGGGTTCAACTCGCATTTGGGCTGTTTCTTAAATAAGGCCTTCACGGTTTGTTGTACGAGCGGCATACGTGTCGAGCCGCCTACCAGAAGCACCTCATCAATTTGATCCGGCGTCAGCTTGGCGTCCGCCATCGCCTGCCGGCAAGGTTCTGCGGTCTTGCTGACGTGATCCCGAATCAGGTCTTCTATCTCATTCCGAGTGAGGGTCCGACGGTAGCTTTTTTTGCCGTCTTCCAAGGCGATCACAAGTTCGGTCTGTAATTGAAAGGACAACTCTATCTTGGCCTTCTCAGCCGCAATCCGAACCCGTTCGATCAGTTTTGGGTCCTGCCGAATACCGTTCCCATACCGACTTTCCATTTCATGAAGAATGATCTCTGTCATCGCACGATCGAAATCGTCGCCGCCCAAGCGTGTATCCCCATTCGTCGCCAAAACTTCAAAGATGCCGTTGTTGAGTTTTAGAATGGAGATATCGAATGTCCCGCCGCCCAGATCGTAGACTGCGATAATGCCCTGACGTTTTTTATCTAAGCCGTAGGCCAAGGCTGCTGCGGTCGGCTCGTTTAAAATCCGCAGAACCTCGAACCCGGCAATCTGGCCGGCGTCCTTGGTGGCTTGGCGTTGGCTGTCGTTGAAGTAGGCCGGAACGGTGATCACGGCCTGATTTACCGGCTCGCCGAAGAATTTTTCGGCCTGGGTCTTGAGCTGTTTTAACACCAGCGCGGAAAGCTCCGGAGGCGTATAATCATGCCCGTTGATCGTGATACGAATTACCTCGTTGCTCTGATCCGATACCTGAAAAGGCACCATGGTGAGTTCTGCCTTGACCTCCCCAATTCCTTTGCCCATCAGCCGCTTGACCGAGTAGATCGTATTTCCGACATTCTCGGCACGGAGCTGTTTGGCCTGTTCGCCCACCACAACGCCCTCCGGTGTGAAAGTGACCATTGAAGGGACCAGGCGATGGCCGTCCAGGTCCGGGATGATCTTGGGCTGGCCGCCTTCCATGTAAGCCGCCAAACTGTTGGTCGTTCCAAGGTCAATACCAATAACTCTTCCCACAATTAGCTCCTTGTTTCGATTGTCTTTTGAATGTCCCGCAAGACCGTACGCAGGTAGGCGATCTCGCCCAGTGTGTCCCGCAACTCTGTCAGGATCTTTTTTTTCTCTTCCGAATCAGGTTTATGGATGGTTGAAGAGGAATCCAACAAAGCGTCCCAACGGAGCGAGAGCGCCTCAAGTCGTTTTGCCAACCCTTTCTGACGAGATTCCAAATCTTCATTGGTTTTGAGAACCGCGGCTTGGGCCAAGTCCAGATTAGCTGTTTTGTTGAGCTTGGCCTCCCGATAATCGCTGAGTGTCTCCTGCATGCTCAAGATCTCCTCAAAGAGATCCATCGGTGGTTTCGATTCCCCTCGTTCCGCCGGCATCCCTTCCAGGGTGAGGAGATATTCGACGCGCCTTATTGGATCGTTCAAAGTTTCATACGCCGTATTGATCATGGCGGTCGCGGCTTCGCTGATGGATTTCTCCTCCGATGTTCGGGTTTGATAAAAATCCGGGTGATAGTTGCGGCTCAGTTCGTAGAATGTCCGCTGTAAGGAAGAAAAATCTAAATTCAGTCGCGGCGAAAGGCCCATTACTGAAAAGCGGTTTTCGGAGTTGAGCAACGGTTGAAGTACGGAGCAGTACCGGCAGAGATGGCCTGTTCCTCTAGGATGATGACACGCCCAGCAGACGTTTTCCTCAGCGGTTAAATGGTTTTGAGGGGTCTTGTTTCCCATGGACATTTGTACAGCTTGGACAACTAAAAAATAAAGCGGGGATATCCCGCTTGTTTAGGACACTGCTTTCGGTCAGGTCTTAACTTCTTAGACCGAAAACGAGGTGCCGCATCCACAGCTGCTCTTGGCATTGGGGTTGGCAAACCTGAACCCGCCATTGACCAGGTCATACGAATAATCCACGGTAATCCCCTCCAGATACAGCATGCTTTTTGCGTCCACCAGCACTCGAATGCCGTCAATCTGGAACTGCTCGTCCCACTCCTTTTTTTCAGTGTCGAAGTTTAGCAAATACTCCATGCCTGCGCACCCGCCACCTTTTACGTTCAACCTAAGGGCGAGATCCGGTTTCTGCTGCTGTTGCATCAGACGCCGAACCTCTTTGATCGCATTTTCTGTTAGGGTGATCATGGCATTTTACCTCCTATTCAAACCAGACTCATTATAGCACAGGCCCCGGGCGAATAACAACTGTTGATCGTTGCCGGCATCTCAATCCTTTTTATCCGGCTTAACCTCACAGAGCAGGAGAAGAGGGACCTGGTGGAGTTCCTGAAGGCCCTCACGGGTGAGAAGTTAAACATCGCGATGCCTAAACTGCCTTAACCGGATCTAAGAAGATCTCGGGCCCCTCCGGGAGATATATGGACATCTCTAAATAAGGTCAAGACATTTTTCTGACTTTAGGGCGGCCTCATGGGGAGGCCGCTTTATTTCTAATTGCCACCGATAGAAAAGCCAAATGTATTGAGTTTCTATTCACATCCTTATCCCCAAGTAATCCACAATATATAGCAGTCAACTGAAGCCTGCTATTCTATATGTTGTATTTTTTCCTTGACAACTCGTTTCAGTTTTTATATAGTACGACAATTCTCACACCGAATTTTACTACTGCACGGAGATTGTCATCAAAAGCCCAATAGGGGGTTCCAATGAATCTGAAGCACATCTTTAGATGCAGATAGAAAGATGGTTTAGTTTCATCTTTAACTAGGAGGTAAAATTAAAATGGAACTTACTCAAACGGCAACTCGCTTGAAGGGTCAATGGACCGCCAATGCCATCCGTGTCATGGAGGAACGTTATCTCAAAAAAGAGCATGGAAAGGTTCGCGAGACGCCGGATGAGATGTTTAGCCGTGTGGCCCGTGCCGTGGCCAAGGCGGAGCTCAAATGGGGCAAGACCGAAATCGAGACGGAAGAAATCGCTGGTCAGTTCTATGAGATGATGGTCCGATGCCGTTTTATGCCAAACAGCCCAACCCTCATGAATGCGGGAAAAGAAAACGGGTTACAGTTCTCAGCCTGTTTCGTCCTTCCTGTGAGCGACTCGATCCGGGGTATTTTTGATGCGATCAAGAATGCCGCAATCATCCATCAGTCCGGTGGGGGTACCGGATTTTCTTTCTCGCGCCTCCGTTCCAAGGGATCAATCGTCTCCACCACGCAGGGAGAGGCCAGCGGGCCGGTGAGTTTTTTAAAGGTCTTTGACGCAGCGACCAATTCGATCAAACAGGGGGGGACACGCCGCGGTGCCAACATGGGCATCCTCCAGTGTGATCATCCTGATATCATGGAGTTTATTTTCTGCAAACGCCAGCGACAGATTACCAACTTCAATATCTCTGTAGCCATAACGGACAGCTTTATGGAAAAGGTGCAACGGGGAGAGGATTATGACCTCATTGCGCCGCACACCGGTAAGCCAGTCGGTCGGCTCAATGCCCGGAAGGTGTTTGATGAGATCGTGGAATCGGCCTGGCAGAGCGGTGATCCTGGCCTGATCTTTATGGAGCGGGTCAATCAGGGACCGTCTAACCCGGTGCCTAAAATGGGTCCGGTCGAGGCGACGAATCCTTGTGGAGAGCAGCCGCTCTATCCCAACGAGGCCTGCAACTTGGGCTCGCTCAATCTGATGGCCTTCGCTGTACAGAGTCAAGGTGTCTGGGATCTTGACTGGGTCGAGATGGAGAAAGCGGTTCGTCTCAGTGTGCGGTTCCTGGATGATGTGATTGATGTGAACCCTTATCCGCTGCTGGAGATTGATGAGGCAGTGAAATCCAACCGAAGGATCGGCCTGGGTGTCATGGGTTGGGCGCACCTTCTTTTCCGTCTCGGGATTTCTTATGAGAGCGAAGAGGCTCTGTCTCTGGGACGCCGCGTCATGCAGTTTATTAACCAGATCGGCCATGAAGAATCGGAGCGGTTGGCGGAGGTACGCGGTCCGTTTCCCAACTGGGCCGACAGCATCTACAAGGATGGAAAACCGCTTCGCAACTCCACCGTGACCACGATCGCGCCGACCGGGACGATTAGCATCATCGCCGGCTGCTCTTCCGGGATCGAGCCGATTTTTGCGCTTGCCTTTCAGCATATCGTGGGCGACCGCAAGCTGGATTTTGTGGACCCGGTTTTTGAGGCAATCGCAAAAGAAAAGGGGTTCTACAGTCCAGCCCTGAGGGAGGAGGTCATGAAAGCCGGATCATTGGCCCATTTACCCGAGATTTCAGAAGAGGCCCAACGGGTCTTCCGGGCTTCTCATGAGATCCCTCCGGATTGGCACATTCGGACCCAAGGGGCCTTCCAGGAATTTACCGACAATGCGGTTTCTAAGACGATCAATCTGCCGAACTCGGCGACACAGGCCGATGTCGAGCATGCCTATCTCATGGCCTATCAACTTAAATGCCTTGGGATCACGGTGTTCCGTGACGGCTGCCTCGATCAGCAGGTGTTGAATATCGGCGTGGGAAGCGAGGCGACCAAGGAGACCCCGAAAGTAGCTAAAGTGGAAGAGTCTCCGAAAGTGAAACCCCGGCCATATAAGCGGGTCGGAGCGACGATGAGTAAAGCCACACCTTTTGGAACCGCCCACATCACAATGAACGATGACGAGGAGGGACCTGCCGAGGTGTTCATCACGATCGGCAAGGCGGGGAGTGATGTCATGGCGATGGCCGAAGGGTACGGCCGGTCGATATCACTTTATCTTAGGACAGAGTCTATCCTCTCCAGGGTTGAAAAAGTAAAGGAATACGTGAGCCAACTTCGAGGAATCGGTGGCTCTCGCTCTGTCGGTTTTGGTGACGCTCGTGTGGCTTCTCTTCCGGATGCGATCGCGCGCGCAATGGCAGAACATTGGTTGATTGATGTACAGACACCGGTTCTGTCATCAGGCGATGGACTGGTTAACGAAAATGGAGGTAATGGTTCGCCAAAGCTCACCGGAAATTTATGCCCGGAATGTGGCGGTATGACCCTTGCCCGTGAAGAGGGCTGTCAGAAATGCCACTCTTGCGGGTTCAGCGAATGCTAGGTGGTTACTGAAAACTCTCACTTACCGTAGGGACAATTCGTTTTTATGTTTAAGAATTGTCCCTACGGCTTTAGCTTGTTATACGAAACTCCAGTCCCAAACGCCCTCAACAACTCCTTGCCAGAATGTCCGATTCGGTGTAAACTCTTTTGCGGGAAATCATGATAAAAAATTAACCGGATTTCAATAATAAAAGGATTTTTGCGATGAAAGTCACTTTAAAAAAGACCAAGCGCTATGAGGGATACCGGATTGGAGTTGACGAGAAAGACGAGTCGCTCACTGTGGAAAATTCGGAGGGAAAGCAGATCGCCCGGCTGGTCCTAGAGGACTTTCTGGACCGCCTGGGGGCTACCGCACACGAGTTCAAGCGGCAGCATCCCCGTCTCGATCTGGGGGTGCATGTCAAATATTATGACCCGGACGACCATCTCTGCGACGGGATTGCCAGTACGATCGGGGGCGGCGGCCTCTTCGTTGAACAGCTCCACCCGCTGAATGAGGGGACCGAAATCAGCCTTGAGCTTTACTTGCCAGCCACGCGAAATGTCATCCCAACGAAGGCCAAGGTGGTATGGACTCGCAGAGGCTTTATACAAAAGGTAAGTTATCCCGGTATGGGTCTCAAGTTTATCACGATTTCGGATAGAGACCGTGCGGAGCTTATGCAGTTTGTGAGCAAGTTCAATCAGCAGAGGGGATTTCTGGAAATCTAAGGTGTATGTTCCGATCGGTGTAGTACTTATTACTCGAGTTATTTCTTTAAGAGCTCTCCCAGTTGTATGAAGGTCTGACGCCCGGAATCCTCCACGACTCCCTGAAAGAGAGAACGATCTGCGTAGACCGTCTTCATCGGGATGCCGGTCTCGGCTGATTTGCTGCGTGCCGTGATCTCCCAGGCGGAAAGACAGGCCTTTGCGATCCGGTGGCTTAAAGGAGCCGGATTATACAAAAGCTTCTTGATGAGAAACGGATTCATCGAGAGCGGATTGTAGCCGGAAGAGAGATATCCCTCGCCGATCAGCCGATCCTCCAGGCCGGTGTGAGGCTGGATGCCGAGGAAGAACAGCATCGGAAAAACCCGGTTCTCTCCCAAGATCTCGGCAATCTTCTTGTAAGACTCGACGCTCTCTCGAAGCGTCTCCTCGGTATCTCCCGGCGAGTTGAGCGAGTAGTTGAGAAGAACCCTTCCGTTAAAGCCGGCCTCTTTAAGGTACCGGCAACCTTCGTAGAGATGCTCGAGTTTAAATCCCATATGGAGCTCGTTTAAGACCTCCTGCGATCCGGACGTAATTGCGACCTCAAGGTCACCGACGCCGGACTGAACCATGAGTTTTGCCAAGGGCGCCGTGATCAGGCTGGTCCGGATATAACCGCTCCATTCGATCTTCAGCCCGCTTGCGATGATCCGTTCCAGGATCTCAGTGCATTGCGGCAAGGCTTGTTTCCCGGTGATAAATTGTGCATCCGTGAACCAGAAGCGGCGGGTTCCCCAGCGCTGATAATGCTGAAGAATGTCGGCCAGGATCTTCTCCGGCGGCCGGTACCGGACGCGTTTTCCCTCGATATAAGGGTATTCGCAGAACTGGCAGTCATACGGGCAGCCGCGCTTTGTCTGAACCCCGATGCACTCGTCATGATAGGCCGCATGCTGAGGGAAGACGGTTTCTAAATAGGCAAGATCCATCATCAGACTGGAAATATCACGCGTGCTGCTCTTCTTTCCTTCGAGAACTCGACCATTCTGCCGTGTGATGTAACGTTCCTCGCTGAGATTCCGTCCCTCGATCATCTTGAGCACCGTCCCCTCGCCTTCGCCCAGTATGCCGATAATCCCTTCCGGGAGCATCTGAATGAGTTGATCCGAAAAGACGCTGAACGCCCCGCCGCCGATCATCATCTGAAGCTGAGGAAACTCGGATCGAACAAGCCAGGGATAGGAGAGGCATTCGCGGATGCCTTGATGGTAAGCGATAAAAGATCGAAGGCCTTTAAGCGAAGCGACTAGACGCTTGATCGGATTTCGAGAGTAGTCCATCGTGAAGGCGTATTTGAGCGTCGGGTCGCCGTCGTGGGGGGCGAAAATCTGGATATCCCGCCATGAGAAGAGGAGAAGGTCGGGCTGGAAGGTCTGGATCGCATCACGCAGGGCCGGGGAGCGTTGGGACCGCGGGAGAATTGAGAGATCTAAGATCCGTTGCCTCACCGCCGGGTGTACATCATGTACCGTCTGCGCAAGATAAGTGAGGCCGACTGGGTAGACCTTCTTGCACGGAAGCCAAACGTATAAGATCGACTGGCTCATCGTTTAACCCCGACATGGATCGCGACGATGCCGCCTGTCAGGTTTTGATATCGGACATCTTCAAAGCCGGACTTCCGCATCAACCGGACAAGGGACTCCTGATCCGGAAATTCAAGAATCGAAGCGGGAAGGTAGTCATACACACCCGTCCGATCCCCGGATACGATTCTCCCGAGATAGGGTAGGAGCTGAAATGAATAGAGGCGATACAGCCATCGGAAAATGGCAGGGGTCGGCCGGGAGAATTCAAGACAGACGACTCGTCCGCCGGGTTTCAAGACCCGCCACATCTCACGGAACACAAGGTCAAAATCGGCCACGTTTCGGACGCCGAAGGCGACCGTGACCGCATCAAAGCTTTCGGGTTGAAATTGTAACGACAGCGCGTTGCCGAGCGTCAATGTGATCCGATCCGAAAGACCGGCGCGCAGGACCTTGCGTCTTCCAATCTCAAGCATCGTATCATTGAAGTCGAGGCCGATTACCCGACCGGTCGGCCCAACCTGTTTTGCCATCAAGAGCGCGAGGTCTGCCGTGCCGGTGCAGAGATCCAGAGCCTGATCGCCCGCCTGGAGTCCGGCAGCCGTGACCGCAGACCGTTTCCATCGATGATGAAGGCCCAGGCTCAAAAGAGTGTTGTTGAGGTCATACCGCCCGGCAATGGAAGAAAACATCCGCTGGACCACTTGTTCTTTAGGAAGAGGGGGGCTGACCAACGGCGGATTTTCTGATTTTACCATGGCTTGATTCATGTTCTGTGGTACCACGAGAGCTTAACCCTTGTCAAGGTTTTCGTAGAGGAATGAGCGCGCGCAGCCAGCTATCGCGCAAGAAAAGTCCTCCCCAGACCAGCACGCCGAGAACAATCGTCATGAAGAATGGATCGCCGACGCGCACCTGGGTAGCGATTGCACCGCCCAGATAGCCGGTCAGCAGGATCGCACCAAGAATGGAGGTGCGCGGAATAATATAAACAACCGTACAGGCGAGTTCGAGGATCCCGATGCCGAGAATTAGGCTCTCGGGATATCCAAACCGAGCGAAGCCCTCCACGATAGAAGCCGGCTTCATCAATTTCATGACGCCGCTGAAGAGCAGCAACAGTACAGGTAGGGCGCTCATGATGTATCCTCCCCAGACTATTTTTTTCGACACCGGAGTAGTTCGAGTATCTAATTGCATGAATTTTCCCCTCCCAATTCACCCTTAACGGACTGTGCTTCAGAACTACTTTTTTTCGGTCATGGTTCTTCTCCTTTCTTTGCAATTCGTGCAGATAATCATCCAGGCGATTGAAACTCTGCTCCCTGAGGCAGACGCCTGTCAAGTGCTTTCCTGCGCCGCCGATCTACTCGTCATCTTGTCCGCAAATTCTGGTTTACACCTGAAAGTCAGCGGTGGTAAAATGATCATTCCTATGCAAAAGACAATCAAGATCAAGGGCGCACGCGAACATAATCTTAAAAACCTGGATGTCGAAATCCCGCGCGACAAACTGGTCGTAGTCACCGGTCTGTCCGGTTCCGGGAAATCCTCTCTGGCCTTTGACACCCTATATGCCGAGGGACAGCGGCGTTATGTGGAGTCCCTCTCGGCCTATGCCCGTCAGTTCTTAGAGCAGATGGACAAGCCGGATGTGGACTCGATCGAGGGGCTCTCTCCCGCGATCTCGATCGAGCAGAAGACCACAAGCCACAACCCGCGTTCCACCGTGGGCACCGTGACCGAGATCTATGACTACTTGAGACTTCTGTTCGCCCGGATCGGCCGGCCCCACTGCTATAAATGCGGTAAAGAGATCAAGGCCCAGACAATCCAGCAGATGGTGGACGCGGTTCTTGAATTCCCATCCGGGAGCAAGCTTCAAATCTTGGCGCCGATCATCCGCGGTCGCAAGGGCGAGTATAAAAAAGAGCTGGCCGAGATGCGCCGGAGCGGTTTTGTCCGGGCACGCGTGGATGGAAAGGTTTTGGATCTCGCGGAAGAGATCACACTCGACAAGAACAAGAAGCACACGATCGAGATCGTTGTGGATCGTCTGGTGATGAAAGAAGGAATTAAGAAGCGGCTCGCCGATTCCCTGGCCACCGCGACGCATTTGGCCAACGGTCTCGTGGTGATCGTTCGTGAACGTGGAGAAGAGGCGCTTTTCAGCGAACGATTGGCCTGCAGCGACTGCGGGGTCAGCTATCCGGAGCTTGCCCCCCGGATATTCTCGTTCAATAGTCCACACGGGGCCTGCCCCGCCTGCGACGGTCTCGGGACCCGGATGGACCTCGATCCGGAGTTGGTGGTTCCGAACAAATCGAGCTCTCTGCGCGAAGGAGCGATCCGGCCCTGGGAGAAGCGCACCTCGCTCTTTTATTACCATATGCTGGAGTCGGTGTCGGAGCATTACGGTTTTGACTTAAGGACGCCTTTTAAAAGTCTCAGTCCTGAGCATCAGCAGATTTTATTGTACGGATCCGGCCCGGAGAAGATTTCTTTCTGGTTTGAGAAGGACGACCGGCGCCATGTTTATCAGAAGCCCTTTGAAGGGGTTATTCCCAATCTGGAGCGCCGATACCGGGAAACCGACTCAAGCTATATCCGGGAAGAGATCCAGCAGTACATGCGCAACCACCCTTGTCCCACCTGTCACGGCAATCGCCTTCGGCCGGAAAGCCTTGCGGTCAAGGTGGCCGGTAGGACGATCGCCGAGGTCACCCGGTTTTCAATCCGGGACGCGGCCCCGTTTTTCTCCGAGCTCAAATTGACGGCACGGGAAGAGGTGATTGCGCGGCGCGTTTTGAAAGAGATCCGCGAGCGGCTGGGATTTCTGATCAGCGTTGGTCTGGACTACCTGACACTGGATCGGACAGCGGCCACGCTTTCCGGCGGAGAGGGTCAGCGGATCCGCCTGGCCACACAGATCGGCTCGAGTCTGGTCGGGGTGCTGTATATACTGGACGAGCCCAGCATCGGCCTTCATCAGCGGGACAACCGGCGCTTGCTGAACACGCTCAAGCGGCTACGTGATTTGGGCAATACTGTTTTGGTGGTTGAGCATGATGCTGAAACGATACAGGCCGCCGACTACGTGATTGATATGGGCCCCGGGGCCGGGATTCACGGCGGAGAGATCGTAGCCCAGGGGACGCCGAAAGAAATCATGCAGCACGAGAAGTCGCTCACCGGGAAGTATCTCCGACGTGACCTGGTCATCTCTCTCCCCAAGCGGCACCGGCCGCCCCAACGGTATCTGACAATTCTGGGGGCGACGGAGAACAACCTCAAGGAGATTGATGTCAAGATCCCGCTGGGCCTGCTGACCTGCGTCACGGGCGTGTCCGGGTCTGGAAAGAGCACACTGGTGATGGACGTGCTGTATAAAAATTTAGCTCATTATCTCTATCGGAGCGGCGAACGTGCGGGAGTGTGTCGTGAGATCAAGGGGCTGGAGCAGGTCGACAAGGTGATCAACATCGACCAGTCTCCGATCGGCCGGACCCCCCGATCCAACCCCGCCACCTATACCGGCCTGTTCAACTTTGTCCGGGATCTCTTCACACAGCTTCCGGAATCCCGCGTCCGGGGTTACAAGCCGGGGAGATACAGTTTCAATGTCAAGGGCGGGCGCTGCGAGGCCTGCCAGGGCGATGGGCTGATCAAGATCGAGATGCATTTCTTGCCGGATGTATATGTCACCTGCGAGGTTTGCAAGGGGCGGCGATATAACCGTGAGACGTTGGAGATTCTCTACAAAGGAAAGAGCATTGCGGATATTTTGGACATGACCGTGGATCAGTCATCCAGCTTCTTTCAACATGTGCCTCACATCAAGTCTAAGCTCGAGACGCTCCGCGACGTCGGGCTGGGGTATATAACTCTGGGTCAGTCGGCCACCACGCTCTCGGGAGGCGAGGCCCAGCGGGTGAAGCTCTCCAAGGAGCTGTCCAAGCGGGCCAGCGGCCGGACTCTTTACATACTGGATGAGCCAACGACCGGCCTTCATTTTGCCGATATTCAGAAATTATTGGATGTCTTAAATCGTCTCGTGGATTCCGGGAACACCGTGGTCGTGATCGAGCACAATCTCGATGTGATCAAGAATGCGGACTGGATCATTGACCTCGGGCCGGAGGGAGGGGATCAGGGCGGAGAGCTGATCGCGGCCTGCCCGCCGGAAGAGATCTGCCGCGCCGAACGATCCTATACCGGTCAATTTTTACGAGCGGCCTTGGAGGCAAGTTGACACACTTCTTGCTTTATGCTACAAGTAACCCGCAGACTGCATTGACACGACCGACGCCATGCCTTTAATTCATCCGACAACGAGACAAGTGAATGCCAAGATTGTCTACTACGGTGCTGGGGAGGTAGGAAAAACCACCAACCTTCGCCAACTCTATAATCGTCTGGCGTTGAAAGATAAAGGCGAGTCCCGAACTATGCCGCTGTTTGGGGATCAGACCGCCTCTTCCTATTCCTTCCCAATCGATATCGGGAAAATCCAGGGCTATCAACTTCGAATGCATCTCTACACCGTGGAGGGCGAGATGAGCGACTATGAAGCAGCCAATCGTTTTGTACTGACCGGAACGGACGGGGTCGTGTTCGTGGCGGATTCGCAGGGGAAAGCAATGGAACGCAATCTGGAGCAGCTTCAGCTCCTCCAGATGAGTTTGGCGGAGCCGGGAAAAGAATATCCGGAGGTGCCGATAGTGTTTCAGTATAACAAGCGTGATCTTCCGGATATTCTATCTATAGAGGAGCTCAATCATTTTCTCAATCCAACGGGTCTGGCCTATTTGGAAACAAGCGCTGCGCGTGGTGTGGGCGTGGTTGAAACCCTGGCTCGGATCTGCAAACTGGTCTTGCAGAAGGTCAAACGTTCTCTTGAAACACTGGCCCCCGGTTGGGATGAGGATCCGGTAACGAAATTCGTTCGCTCTAAAGAAGCCATGCAGCCGACCGTGATCGAAGGACTCTGGAGCCGCCGCGGGGAGTCGGCAGTGGAGAAAGAAGAGAAGGCATTGAGGCACCGAGATATTTTTGGCCGGAGCTGGATGTAACCAAAATGGGCGGACATTCTCACTGGGCAACCACCAAACATAAGAAGGCCGCGGTAGACGCAAAGCGCGGAAAGGTCTTCACCAAGATCATCCGCGAGATTACGACCGCTGCACGAATCGGCGGCGGCGACCCCGACGGCAACCCGCGTCTTCGTGCCGTGATGTTGAAGGCGCGCGATCAGAACATGCCGCAGGATAACATCAAGAAGGCGATCCAGCGCGGCACGGGTGAGCTTCCGGGCGTGGTGTATGAAGAGACGACCTATGAATGCTATGGACCCGGCGGAGTCGCGATGCTGGTCGAGATCATGTCGGATAACAAGAACCGCACCGTCTCCGAGGTCCGTCACATCTTGACCAAATACGGCGGCAGCATCAGCGGGTCGGGGACTGTGGCCTGGATCTTTTCCCGAAAGGGCTACATCACGGTGGAGAAGACGAAGTCGGATGAAGAAAAACTCATGACGCTGGCCTTAGAGGCCGGTGCAGAGGACATGAAGACCGGAGAGCGGTATTTTGAAGTCCTGACGGTTCCTTCCGATTTAGAGAAAGTAAAAAAAGCCTTAGAGAAAAACCGGATCCCGATGGCCGTGTCCGAGGTAACGATGGTCCCTCAGAATTATGTGCATCTCGAAGGCCGGGACGCGGAGCAGATGCTCAAGCTCATGGAGGAGATGGAGGATCATGAGGATGTCCAGAATCTATACGCCAATTTCGACATCCCGGATGAAGTAATGGACAAGATCGCTGCGAGATAAACCCATGCGTGTCCTTGGTGTTGATCCCGGCACAGTCGTGACCGGTTATGGTGTGATTGATGAGGAGGATCAGCGGCTGTTTTTCGTCGCCTCCGGCGGGATCAGCACCTCCTCGAAGTTTTCCATCTCGAAACGGCTCAAAAAAATATTTGATGAGCTGACGGTTGCCATCGAGGACTATCAACCTCATGCCGTCGTGGTGGAGAACACCTTTGTCGCCAAGAATATGCAGACGGCGCTGAAGCTCGGACAGGCCCGCGGGGTGGCGTTACTTGCGGCGGAGCAGGCAGGCCTGCCGGTGTTTGAATACACACCCATGCAGGTGAAGCTGGCCGTGACCGGCTACGGAGCGGCAAGTAAGGTTCAGGTCCAGAACATGGTCCATAAGCTCCTCAAACTCAGTCAAATCCCGGATTCCCACCATGTGGCGGATGCCTTGGCAGCGGCGATCTGCCACCTGCATTCGGCCAAGATGCGGGAACTGGCTAATGCCTCCCCATCCGAGATCGGCCGGCGGGCATGATCGCCACGATCACCGGGCGATTGATTCATAAATCCCCTGCCTATTTGATCGTAGATGCCCACGGCGTAGGTTACCAGATTTTCACACCGCTCTCATCTTTCTATCATCTCCCCGAAATCAAAGAAACCGTCATGCTCAATACCTACACCCACGTCCGGGAAGACGCCCTTCAGCTCTTCGGGTTTCTCACGATGGAGGAAAAGGATCTCTTTCTGCTCTTAATTACGATCTCCGGCATCGGACCGAAGCTGGCTTTGAATATACTGTCCGGCATGCCGGTCGCGGAACTGGTATCGGCGGTGCGGCAGGGGGACGTGGCCCGCCTCTGTTCGATCCCGGGCATCGGCCAGAAGATCGCGGCGCGTCTCGCTCTGGAGCTCAAAGAAAAGATTGCGGCGATCAAGACGGCGGAAGTGGAGACGGTCTCTGGAGTAAGCGAAGAGCGGCGGCAGATGATAGAGGATGCGCTCTCGGCCCTTGTGAACCTGGGATATAACCGCGCCGTGGCCAAAGAGGCGGTTCTTAAGATTAGCCTGGCCCATGAAGGCGAACTCTCGGTTGGGACCCTGCTGAAAGAGTCCCTGAAACGGTTGTCTCGGTAACTTTTCAAATGGAGATTTTATGGGATATTATGGGCGTTAATATAGTAAGTATTGGTGTTGATATCCCACTTTATGTGACGTCCATAGCGCATGGAGGGTTTAGTGAACATGTCCAGCTTTGTCATCGTTGAATTCGAACAAGGAACGCATGAATGGCGCGAGTGGCGTCACAAGGGCATTGGAGCGTCAGATGCTCCGGCCATCATGGGCGAGAACCGCTTCAAGAGCGCCGCACAACTATTACAAGAGAAGCGCGGACCCGTACGAAGCTCTGCCCAGAACCAAGCGATGGCTCTGGGCACCCAGCTTGAGCCTGAGGCCCGCAGGCGCTACATCGTCAAGACCGGCAGAGAAGTCAGGCCCCTTTGCCTTCAGAGCACCCGATACGACTGGCTGCGCGCGAGTCTCGATGGCTTCGCCATCAATCACGATTCGGTAGTCGAAATCAAATGCGGCCAATCAGTCTACCGGAGAGCCTGGGAATCTCGTTCCGTTCCCGATTATTACTACGGTCAGATGCAACACATCTTGGCGGTTACTAATCTTGATTTGCTCGATTTTTGGTGTTACTGGCCGGGCTGCCCCGAATTGCTTCTGCCTGTTGAGCGAGACGATGCCTACATCGAACGTCTCCTGAATACAGAGCTGGATTTTTGGAACCGTGTCCAACGAAACGCGTAAGAAGCTGAAAGAGTCCCTGAAGTGATTATCGAGCTAATCTCTCTCCTTGACACCATCAACCAATGGATATTCTGGAAAAATACTCTCTAGCCGATTGGGTTTATGGAGTTGTCACAAGCCTCATCGCTGCGGCTTTCTTTACTGCAATTGTTTTCACACTTCGGTGGTTTTGGGGCTGGATAAGAAATTCTTCAGCGGAGTATCGCCGAACTGATCAGAGGAATCGCATTATCAAGATTTTTATATATCGGCGCTACATCGGGGCAGCAAACGTGTTTTCGCTATCCCGAGGACACTTCTTTGTCATATCTCACTGTCTCCAATCGTTCATTGCAGGAGTTGCAATTATTGCGATGGGAGCTATTCTTAGTTGGGTTATGAACATGCCGATCGCTTTTTATATGTTCCTGGGGCTAGCTATATGGATGTTCATTGATGCCACAACTTGGCTCGATACTCGCTGGTCGGAGAAGGCACTCGAACAACTCGATGAGCAGGCACTCTCTGAGGCCTCCGCAATCTTGGGCGAACCGGTCGATGAGGTGCGAAATCAGGTCACTCAACCAAACGTCCTAACCACTCATTCTGCCGGACATACATAAACCGGCCGCCGGTTAACTTGGGCATCAGGAATCAATGAGAGCTAACACCATAACGGCGAAAGAGGTCCGTTTCATCAAGCTCGGAAGCCGTGGGTCATGGGAAAAGAGATGCATTGATAGCCCAAGGCCAATCGTCCGCTTTGGATTCTCCAATCCCCATCATCAAGCATGCCTTGAGGGAAAATGGGAGGTGCTTCGGAAGTTCTGGAGGAAGGAGCGTCCCAAACAGGTCACAACGATTGTAAAGCGAACCCAAGACTTTTATACACTTGGGTGCGATGCGCTGTGGATTACTTTCTACAAGAGACGGCTTTACTGGTGCTTCGCCGACACGGAAGTTCGAGAAATAGAGCCCGATGGCTCTCGGGTGCGCTCGGTAATAGGAAAATGGAAGTGTACGGATATCAAGGGAACTACCCTATTCACAGATAATCTCAGCAGTCGCCTCACTAAAGTTCAGCGTTTTAGCGGAACGATGTGTAAAGTACATGAGCGCGAGTATCTTCTCAACCGAATCAATGCGGAACGCCTGCCGGAGGTTACAGCGGCCGATAAAGCGCTGCGGGAACTCAAACTTTCTATTGCACCCTTAGTTCAGAATCTGCACTATAAAGATTTCGAGCTTTTAGTTGACCTAATATTCTCCCGGACAGGGTATCAGCGTCTGTCCATCCTTGGGAAAACAGAGAAATCCATTGACCTTGATTTATTATTGCCTGTAACAGGCAGTCGTGCTTTTGTCCAAGTGAAATCATCGGCCACGCTTCAGATACTGAAAGATTACGTCAAGCAATACGAGTCCATGCGTCAATATCAAGAAATGTTTTTCGTGGTTCATACCGCGGCCGAAGCCCTGTACGATTACGCCAAGAAAAAAAGAGTGAAATTGCTTGGCATAAAAGAAATATCTTCGCTCGTAGTTGATTCCGGCATAACCGAGTGGCTGATTCAAAAGACATCTTGAAGCTGATTCTTAACAACGCGCTGGAGCCGGCCTCATAAAGCCGTGGCATTTTAAGTTTGCTCCAGAAAATTGGGGGCAGAGTACAATTTTCTGAGGTAGGCGACATGGGTATGGACCTATATTCTTTCCATGCCAGAACGAAGAGAGCCAAGAAAGGCCTTTCGTTGAACTGGACCGCATGGCACTACCTTTTGACTCTTCTCGATGAACTCGATTGCGATATCAGCGAGGCGAGCATGTTCAATGAGGGGGAGCGCATTTCGGCTCCAACATGCCGAGTCTGGGCGCAGGCGCTTCGGGCCTATATTCGTGGTTTGGGCTTTGCCAAGACCGGCCGTTCCCGAAGTGTGGCAAATACGCCTGCTCGGGGGCTCTCTGGAAAGAACAGAGCGGTAAATGCTTTCTATCTACGCCAAGGAATTATTTCGCGGTCTGATAAAGGTTTCTCTCAGTTTCGAACGGATCAGAAATTACTGATTCGGATCGCGTATTTTTTCGAAAATTGTGGAGGATGTCGGCAGTATTAGAAGAATTTCCGGGGACACCTCCACTATCGACTCACCTTGGGGACCGGTACATCTCACCGCATGATAAAAATGGTACTAGTTGTAGTCCGCCCGGGTTTTACCACCACATCACACAACATGTATTCATCTGAGCTATAATAAGCCATGCCTGCCAGGTCGCGTTCGCGTGCCGCCAGAGCCGCTCCTGGAAGAAGGCGCAAGGGCCGCAGAAGTTCCGGATGGATAGCAACCGTTCGCCGGCGCGTTCGGTCGGTCCGGCGTGCAGTCCGGCGTATGCGTCGTGCGATGCGAACCGCGCCGCTGGGGGTTCGAGTTATTATCGGTGTGGTTGTTCTCCTTATCGTTTGGGCTTCGGCCAACTGGGTATACCAGACCGCCCGCAAGCCGACCGAAATGTTCTTTCCTGCAGACCACACGCTGACTAAAACCCCGTTCGAAACATGGCGGCAGTACGGGCCGCTTTTTACCGAACATTCGACCGCTGTCGTCACGCCCGAGCTTTTGGCCGCGCTTGCCCAGGTCGAAGGTGGGGGCAACCCCGTGGCGCGGACGTACTGGCGGTGGAGTCTGACGTGGAATCCGTTCGAGCTGTACCAACCTGCATCGAGCTCGGTAGGAATGTACCAGATTACCGACGCGACGTTCCGCGAAGCGAAGCATTACTGCATTCACGACCACGTCGTGGTCGAGGACGGTTCCTGGAACAATGTCGAATCGTGCTGGTTCAACAGCTTCTACAGTCGTGTCATTCCGAGCCATGCGATCGAACTGACAGCGGCCTTCTTGGATCGCGGCGTCGAGAAAGTGATGAAGCATCGGCAGATTGCCGCCACGCTTCAACAGAAACAGGATCTGGCTGCGGTGATCCATCTGTGTGGAACCGGTGCGGGCGCCCCCTATGCAGCGCGCGGCTTCCGGCTGATCGCACACCAGCGGTGCGGCGACCACGACGTCCACGACTACCTGGCGCAGGTCAACGCGATGAAGCGGCAGTTCGGTCGGCTGGCGGCCACAGACTTTGACCGTTAGCCCTTGCGGTTATGTGACAACAACGAACTACATACTTGACTTATATTGTAATATGTCATACGATTCGGCTCACGTCGCATGTCAAATCAAGTTGCCTGTATGTCGGACACCAGAAAATTTAAACTCTCACCTAAAGATAGAATCATTTTTGCTCTTGATTTCCAATCTCTAAAAGAAGCAACCCCGTTAATCAGGGATCTTAAAGATCATGTGGGATTATTTAAAGTCGGTCTTACTCTGTTGCTTAGCGAAGGCATAAAAGTTATAAACCAAATCCAGGATATTTCTGGCGATCAGAAAGCAAGAATCTTCCTTGATCTTAAATTGGGCAAAGGGCTCGACATACCCAACCAGATGTTGGGCATGTTATCTGTTTTGATTTCCAATTCACAAGGAGTCGAATTTATAACTGTTCATATGACGCAAGGAGAAAAAATTGGGAAAGAGGTTGTGGATAAATTCAAAAACGGGACTAAAGTTTTGGGTGTCACAGTTTTGACGAGCACATCAAAAGAAGAATCTAAAAGATTATATGGCACAGATGTTTTAGACTCTGTGATAGCATTATCCCATACTGCTAAAGAGGCCGGCTGTAGTGGTGTGGTTTGCTCAGGACATGAGGTTAAAGCGATAAAAAAACTGTTTGGCCATGGTTTTATCACTGTCACTCCGGGAATCCGCCCATCCTGGAGCAGCATACAGAAAGACGACCAACGCAGAGTGATAACTCCAAGAGAGGCCATTGAGAACGGTGCCGATTACATTGTAGTTGGAAGGCCTATCTCTTTAGACAAAGATCCAGTCGGCGCCGCAGATAAAATTTCTGAAGAAATAGCTCAGGCTTTGGTACAGCCCGAATAATCCCATAAAATTTTCATCAATCCCATTTCCCACAATTGAGTTGTCATTTGCTTGTGCAGTTTGGTTCCTG
>Ga0207048_10041_pt1 | contig 41124 bp, 34 predicted proteins | sample Alteio_BWMinCont_65_FD_153301 | JGI IMG/M metagenome (GOLD analysis project Ga0207048, IMG submission 153301) | Enriched cells from forest soil in Barre Woods Harvard Forest LTER site, Petersham, Massachusetts, United States -... | ecosystem: Environmental > Terrestrial > Soil > Temperate forest >...
ATGACCGCCGTTACGCCATTGATGCTCGCAAGATAGAACGCGAGCTGGGCTGGAAACCGGTGGAAACCTTCGATACCGGCATTCGCAAGACAGTGCAGTGGTATTTGGCTAATCAGGATTGGGTAAAGAATGTCCAGTCCGGCGATTATTTGAAATGGGTCGAGAAAAACTACGAGCAACGTCAAAATTCGGTGGAGGCCAGGTAATGATTGCGCCTACATTGCAAAACCGTAAAGGAATCATCTTGGCGGGTGGGTCTGGCACCCGGCTGTACCCTGTCACCATGGCAGTTTCAAAACAACTGCTGCCAGTGTACGACAAGCCGATGATCTACTATCCGCTGACTACGCTGATGTTGGCCGGCATACGGGAAATCCTGATCATTTCGACGCCGCAGGATACGCCTCGTTTTAAGGAGCTATTGGGCGATGGGCGGCAGTGGGGGATCGAGCTTAGTTATGCAGTGCAACCGACCCCAGATGGTCTGGCACAGGCATTTATCATAGGTCGCGACTTTGTCGGCGATGCGCCGTCGGCTTTGATTCTGGGCGATAACATTTATTACGGCCACGATTTTGAGAGCCAGTTGCGTGCTGCTTCGGCACGCACTGAAGGCTCCACCGTATTTGCCTATCATGTTCATGATCCGGAACGTTATGGCGTGGTTGAATTTGATGCGCAGCGTCGCGCAGTCAGTATCGAAGAAAAGCCACTGCAGCCAAAATCCAATTACGCGGTAACCGGCCTGTATTTTTATGACAGCGAAGTCTGCGACATCGCTGCAGGTACCAGGCCGTCTGCACGCGGAGAACTTGAGATTACCGACGTAAATCGCGTGTACCTGGAGCGAAAACGCCTGAATGTCGAATTGATGGGGCGCGGTATGGCATGGCTGGACACTGGCACTCACGAATCATTGCTGGAAGCAGGGCAGTTCATTGCTACCATTGAAAATCGTCAAGGTTTGAAAGTCGCTTGTCCGGAAGAGATCGCCTATCGCAAGGGATACATTAGCGTTGAGGAGTTGGAGCAACTTGCGCAACCGCTGAAGAAAAACGGATATGGCCAGTATCTGCTGAGCCTCATGAAAGATAAGGTATTTTAACTATGCAAGTACAATCGACGAATATTCCCGAAGTATTGATTTTCGAGCCTAAAGTTTTTGGCGACGATCGCGGTTTTTTTTATGAAAGTTTCAACGAACGTCGTTTTAATGAACTGACTGGCATCAATGCTAGCTTCGTTCAAGACAATCACTCCAAATCTGCCAAAAATGTCCTGCGTGGACTGCACTATCAAATTCGTCAGCCGCAAGGTAAGCTGGTGCGAGTGGTTGCCGGGGAAGTGTTCGATGTCGCGGTCGATGTGCGTAAAAGTTCACCTACCTTCGGCCATTGGGTCGGCGTAACGCTATCGGCTGAAAATAAGCGGCAGTTGTGGATTCCGGAAGGGTTTGCACACGGTTTTGTAGTTACCAGCGAGTCTGCGGAATTTCTCTATAAAACTACGGATTATTGGGCGCCAGAATTTGAGCGCAGTATCCTCTGGAATGACCCTGCCATTGCCATTGACTGGCCGATCCAAGGCACGCCTTTGCTGTCGGGAAAAGATCAACTGGGCAAGCTATTGGCTGATGCGGAGATATTCGCGTGAAAATACTCCTTACAGGAAAAACTGGCCAGGTAGGTTTCGAACTCGAACGAAGTCTGCAAGGCCTGGGCGAAGTTATTGCCCTTGACCGCAGCCAGATGGATCTGTCCGACCTGGTTCAGGTGCGCGAAGTGATTCGACAGATCAAGCCCAAGTTAATCGTTAATCCGGCTGCCTATACCGCCGTTGATAAAGCTGAAAGCGAACCTGACTTGGCGATGCGAATTAACGCAGATGCTCCGGCTGTCATGGCAGAAGAAGCCAGGAAACTCGGCGCGGCGATGATTCACTATTCAACAGATTATGTATTCGATGGCACCAAGACTACGCCATACACAGAAGAGGACGCTACTTGTCCGATTAATGTGTATGGAAAAACCAAATTGGCCGGCGAGCAGGCAATCCAGGCAGCAGGTATTCCGCATCTGATACTTCGTACCAGCTGGGTCTACGGGATGCGCGGCAAGAATTTTTTGCTGACCGTACTACGCTTGGCGCAAGAGCGTGAAGAATTGCGTATCGTCGCCGACCAGCACGGTTCTCCGACATGGTCGCGCACCATTGCTGATACTACGGCTCATATCGTTGCTCAGCTCAGGAATGAAGGAGCGTACAAACTTCCCGATACGTTGCAAAGCAGGTCCGGCTTGTACCACCTTACCGCTCAAGGTCAAACCACCTGGCACGGGTTTACTAAAACTGTTCTTGATCACCCATCGGTCACCAAAAAACCATTAGTTATCCCAATAACAACGCAAGACTATCCATTGCCGGCGAAGCGCCCTAGTAATTCAGTGCTGAGTTGCCAACGCCTGATTAGCGCATTTTGTGACTTGCCGGCTTGGGACCACGCGCTCAAATTGTGTCAGGAATAATTTCCGTTCAAGTCGGAATCCAAATTATTTTGCACGACGTTATTTGTGAGTCACCCATTAACAAAGGGTAATTATCTGGCTCAAGGGGATGTGAGTAAAAATCCATGGATTGATTTTTATGATCTCCCCGAAGAGTCAGGTATTCACAAAAAACATATTATTCTTGCCACTTTACAGGTTTATTAATGTCTCTTAAGAGAAATACCCTATGGAATTTGTTTGGCACGGGGGCACCACTGTTAGTAGGTGTTTTTTCGATTCCATTTTTAATGAAGCATTTAGGGATTGAGTCCTTCGGCATATTAACGCTGATATGGGCATTGATCGGTTATTTCAGTCTGTTCGATTTTGGCCTGGGCCGGGCACTTACCCAAAAGGTAGCTTCACAGCGGGCATTGGGGGCCCTTGATAAACTTCCTCAATTGATTAAAGCTGGGCTGGTGTTTACCGCAATTGCAGGGATTGTCGGGGGACTCATCTTGGCAGTGCTTGCAGCGCCACTCGGTAACTCCTGGCTGAACGTAAGTTTCGGCTTGCAAAAGAGCGCCGTATACTCATTAGCGATTGCAGCCATTGGAATACCTCTAACTACGATTACAACCGGCCTGCGAGGTGTATTAGAAGGGTTTGAAGATTTCAAGCAAATAAATCTCCTGAAAATTTTGCTGGGGATCGCGAATTTCGGGTTGCCTGTCGTTAGCATAGTGCTATTTGGACCAATACTTGAACTCGCCGTCGCAAGCTTGGTAATTGCTCGTTTGTTAAATATGTTGTTACATATCTATCCAATCAATGCGAAATTGGGTTGGACATGGGCAAAAGCGAAACTGGATTATTCTCATGTGCGCGACTTGTGGCAATTCGGTGTGTGGATGACAATGTCGAATGTGATTAGCCCGCTGATGGTTACTGCAGATCGCTTCCTGATTTCTGCCGTTATTGGAGCAGCTTCGGTTGCATATTACACAGTGCCATTTGATTCTTTGATAAGAATACTTATTATTCCCGGGGCATTAACAGCCGCGCTTTTCCCGAGGCTGGCATCATTAATTACGACAGACTTGCCCGCGGCGAAAGAATTATATTCAAAATCAGTTTTGATCGTGGCTAAAGTCATGACACCAGTTTGTCTGACTATTATTTTGGGGTCATATTTTGGTTTATCCCTATGGCTTGGGGTTGATTTTGCTAAAAAATCGTGGTTGCTGACCTCCATTTTAGCTTTCGGAATTTTATTTAACGGCATTGCGCAAATACCATTCGCTGTAATTCAAGCTTCTGGAAATGTAAGAGCAACTGCATTGGTGCATTTATTTGAATTAATTACATACGTTCCTCTTCTACTCATCGCGTTGAAGTTTTTTGGTTTGCAAGGTGCCGCAGGCGTGTGGGTGTTGCGGGTTGCAATGGATTGGTTCATTTTGCAGGGCATTGCGAAAAATATTTTGAAAAGATAAAGATGACTCGAGATATAGCAATTGGGTTTGTAATATATAACCCGGAAGAAGGTTTTTTAGACAGAATTCAGATGGCTATTGACTATGATTATCAAATTTATATATTTGATAATTCACCTGAAAAGGAACGTGTCAGAAAATTTTCCGAAAATAGAAATGGAATAAAATATTTTACTACCGGGAAAAATCTTGGTCTTGGATTAGGTATTTCTTCTGTTTGCGCTCAGGCATTTTATGAAAATAAATCGGCTCTGCTGTTTTTTGATCAAGATACAATATTTAATAAAGACACCTTGAATTGTATCGAGAGCTACCATTCCCAATCTCCTGAATTGGCGGCAACACATAGTGCGATTGTTTTTAACGCTAAAAAAATTGAAGAAAAGGGCGGCAGCAATTGTTTTAAGAATGTACCACTGGCAATCAATAGCGGTAGTTTGTTTTATCTGGAAAATCTAAAAAAAATAAATTGGCACAGCGAAAGATATTTTGTCGACTGTGTTGACTATGAGTTTTGCTTTAGATCGAAGATGAATGGTTTAAAGATCGGAGAATATTCATGTACCCCTGGATTCGATCATGTAACTGAGCAAGCAGATAAAAAATATAAATTTTTTGGTAAACACTATTTGATGAGAGCGTATCCGTGGTCACGGATAGTTGATGTATCAAAGTCGAGTATTAGGTTGATATTTACTGCATTGGCTTCAGGCGAATTGGCATTCTCCTTGAATATAACAAAGCTTTTCTTGATTTATATTGCAAGTCAGATAGTTGCCAGATTTTTTAATGCAGTAGATGAGGAAAAGGTTTGATAATGGATATTGTTAATAGCACAAAATATGTTGCATTTACGGTTTGTAATTTAGCATATTTGCCCAAAGCATTGGTTTTGGCCGAGTCGATGTTGAAGTATGAGCATAAGAAAATAAAAATATATTTGATCGACCGGAAATGTGACGCGGTATTGCCAGATTCATTAGCTGATTTTATTTGGATTGAAGATGCCGGAGTGCCGGATCTTTATGACCTTGCATTTAAATACGATATTACAGAATTTAGTACATCTGTGAAACCGTTCCTTGCATTGAAATTATTAGAGAAATTCGATAATGTAATTTTTCTGGATCCGGATACATGCATCTATCATTCTCTTGATCCGATTTTAGCCGATCTTGAAGCGCATCCGATTGTACTGACTCCACACTATACTCGGCCTCACGATAATGCATGGCCTAATAGCGATGTCGGCATGCTGTGTTTCGGATCTTTCAATCTTGGATTTTTTGCGATTAACAAATCCGACGAAGGAATAAATTTTCTGAAATGGTGGAGCGACCGCTGTTTCCGGTTTTGTTTTTTTGAAACACAGTTTGGATTATCTACAGATCAAAAATGGGTGAGTATCGCGCCCTGTTTCTTTGAAAATCTATATGTATCCTTTAATTTGGGGTATAACGCCGCATTCTGGAATGTTCAAGAAAGACATGTTTCAAAAGATGGTAATGGTAATTATGTTGTCAATGAGGAATATCCATTAATATTTTTCCACTTTAGCTCGTTCGATGAAAAAAATCCTGATCTCCTAAGTAAGAAATCATTCTTTCATAAAGGTGAGAATAGCGGCGATTTGTTGGAATTAAGTATGTCCTATAAAGCTGAATTGCAGAAACATACTACGGCGGCTTCAAAGCGGAAGTACGGGTTTGATTACATGTCAAATGGCGATTACATCTCACCAACTCTGCGTCGAGCGTATGCATGTGTTGCCAGCGAGTTGGAACCTGGTTGCGATCCTTTTGATTCTGATGGCCCGGTAGGAAAATTTGCAAAGAAAAATTTCCTCCTTGAAAAAAAATCTACTCAATTTGTTGCCAATAGCTATAACGATATTGGAAAACACAAGAATAAATTTGCCATCGTGAATTTCTTCATGCGTTTGATTTTACGAGTTCTTGGGCCAAACCGTTTCGCGAATTTCGCTAGATTATTGGTACATCTGTCGAGTTATAGACAGAATCGGGATATGTGGAAAATTTAAAATTGATCAGGTTTTTCACGGAATATAATTATATTGACTTCGGCGCCCTTTGAAAGCCGGGGATTAAATTTTTATTCCTATTGGTTTGTGGGAATATATGAGGCCCGGTAAAAAATTGAATATTGATAAAGATGTGAAAGATAGCTACCAGCTATAAAAATAGAATATATAGATAAATGGTGGAATGAGAAATATGGATTTTATGAAAGTGTATTATGGCTGAAAACATTGATAAGCTACTTGCGATTTTTTTTAGTATTCTTATTTTTGCACAAGCTTATTGCATTCGAAGTGTTGTCGGTACATGGATTTTCCCGGCCTGTTTGTTTTCTATAGCATGGTTTGTATTTACTTTTTTTCCTTTGGTTGTACTATTTAATGTCCCCATTGAACCATTATCCGTTTTATTTATAGCTCTTTGTGTTTTTTCTTTTTCTTTAAGTGCGTTGCCGTTCAATTGGGCAAAAGCATTTGAAAACAATAAGAGAAAGGATGATGGCGATTCGGCTAAGTTTAATAGTGGTTTCATATGCAAACTATTTTGGTTTTCAAGTGTTTCTGCAATTGTTTTTACAGTAATCAGTGTAATTTCCAATGGATTCTATTTGTATTCGATGATATTCGATATTTTGGACACCAGCGGTAAATATGCCGCTATGCGTGGGCAGGGTGAGCTAGATTATGGTAATTGGGGACGCGCGAGTATCATTTTTACCTATACTACTGCTGTGCTTGGTGGACTCATATTTTATGGCGAGAAAAAGAGGGTTCGAAAATTTATATTTATTTTCATGGCATTCGCCCCTTCGTTATTTGTAATGTTGACGCAGTCTGCAAAGCTAATATTGTTTCTTTCAATTGCTTTTTTTTATGGTTCCATCTTTGTCAGAAAAATATACTCGAATAAACTGAAATTAGTTAATGGCGCATTTTTTGCGCGCTTGATTGGATATGGCTTGCTTCTATTCCCTCTTGTAGCTATATCATTTTTATCAAGAGGAACGTCGGATAGCGACGATGCTACGGGGATTTTTCATAAAGTGTCCAACTCCTTCTTTTCTTATGTGTTTGGGCATTTATATGCGTTTTCAGATTGGTTTTCTCATTATTTGGGTGCGCGAACAGAGCTGAATTATAGCGATAGCTTTTTTTCATACGGGAACTATACATTTCAATCGATATTTGATCTCTTTGGAAGTCAAAAAATATTTCCTGCAGGTGTTTATGAGGAATATTTTTCATACCAGGAAATGTTTACTACTAATATTTACACAATATTTCGCGGACTGATATATGACTTTGGCAGCGTTGGAACATTGCTTTTTATGTTTTTGCTCGGATTGGTGATTCATGCTTTTTTTTATAGATTGCTGAGTTCACGAAATTCATGGGTCTCATGTGTGGTTTTTATAATTTCCATAGTTTGCTTTCAAGCATCATTTATCATAAGTTTGTTTATGGCGCGATATATGTATTTGCTCTGTGTTGTTTTGTTTTTGTTTCTTGCTGCCAATGATTTTATTTGGAAGAGATATCAAGTTAAAAAATAATTTCCATGCTAAATGGAATTGCTGTACTTGAAGCATTCGCTGTCGTTATTTCAAGAGCTCGTGTGATTGTTTGATGCAATCAGATGATGAATCTCTGGATTGACCTAGGAGGAAAGGTTTTATATTTTAGAAATTTTTTATAAATATATATTTCTTTTCCTGTAAATTAATTCATTATCAATCGCAGATTAAAAATGTTTAAAAATAAATTGTTATTAATTACCGGTGGTACCGGGTCTTTCGGTAATGCTGTCTTAAAACGGTTTTTAGACACGGACATTGGTGAAATACGCATATTCAGCCGCGATGAAAAAAAGCAGGATGATATGCGGAAGAAATACAACAACCCTAAATTGAAATTTTATATTGGGGACGTACGTGACTATTCGAGCGTCTTGAACGCGACGCGCGGAGTGGATTACATTTTCCATGCTGCGGCTCTAAAACAGGTACCTTCCTGCGAATTCCATCCGATGGAAGCGGTGAAGACCAACATTATCGGCACCGATAATTTGCTCGAAGCAGCAATTCAAAATAGTGTTCGGCGTGTAGTTTGCTTGAGTACGGACAAGGCGGCTTATCCTATAAACGCCATGGGTATTTCCAAAGCCATGATGGAAAAAGTCATGGTTGCAAAGTCGCGCAATGTGGATGACGCCAAGACCGTCATTTGTGGCACGCGTTACGGTAACGTGATGGCGTCACGCGGCTCTGTGATCCCGCTATTCGTGGACCAGGTGCGAGGAGGGCAGCCGATTACTATCACCGATCCGGCGATGACGCGTTTTATGATGACGCTTGAGGACGCAGTTGATTTGGTGTTGTACGCTTTCGAGAATGGCACCAATGGAGATATTTTCGTGCAGAAGGCGCCAGCAGCGACGGTTGACACCCTGGTGCATGCCTTGTTGTCAATTATGCAGAAGCCTGCCCATCAGGTAAATGTCATTGGCACCCGCCATGGCGAAAAACTATATGAGACTTTGTTGAGCCGAGAAGAAATGGCTGCGGCGGAAGATCGAGGCGACTACTTCCGTGTGCCCCCCGATTTGCGTGACCTGAATTACGGCAAATTCGTAGAGCAGGGAGAACAAAAAATCTCGAATTGCGATGACTATAATTCACATAACACAGACCGTCTGGACGTTGAAGGCATGAAAGCGTTGCTTATGAAACTAGACTTTATCCGTTCCATAGTGCGCGGTGAGAACGCTGTAGCTGAGGGATGATGAGATGAAAGTGTTAGTGACAGGGGCTAATGGCTTCATTGGTACAAATTTGCTGATTCACTTACGTGAACGAAAGGACGTCGAAATCCTCACGTTTTTAAAGGGGGATCATCTTCAGGCACTTGCAGAGAAAGTGGCTGCGGCTGATTTCATCTTTCACTTGGCTGGGACGAATCGTCCGCAAACGGAAGAAGAATTCACCGAGGGTAATGTTGATTTGACCCGAGCTTTGTGTGAAGCGATTCAGGCCACTGGCCGGTCGGTGCCCATTGTTTATACATCCTCCATCCAGGCGCAGCGCGATAATGCTTACGGCATCAGTAAGCGTATGGCTGAGGATGCCCTGCGCGCACTTGGCGCAGCTACTGGTACGCCCACCTATATTTACCGACTGCCTAATGTATTCGGCAAGTGGTGCCGCCCTAATTACAATTCTGCGGTGGCAACCTTCTGCCACAATATCGTTCACGGCTTACCCATTCAGATCAATGACCCTAGGGCTGAGATCCAGTTGGTTTATGTGGATGATGTTATCGCTGATTTTTTGCGTGTAATGGATAGCAGGCCGGCGACCGAAGATTACGAAGGCGTACAGCCGGTCTATAGCATAACGGTTGGCGACCTGGCGGAGCAGTTGCATGCATTCAAGGATAGTAGGAAATCGCTTGTGATTGAGCCGGTTGGCGCAGGGTTAACGCGCGCGCTGTATTCGACTTTCATCACCTACTTCACCCCGGAGCAGTTCTCTTATCCTTTGATCAAGCATGAAGATCCGCGGGGTGTCTTTGTCGAGATGCTGAAAACACATGACTCGGGTCAATTTTCATACTTTACTGCGCACCCAGGTATCACCAGAGGTGGGCACTATCATCATACGAAGACCGAGAAATTCTTGGTCATAAAGGGCGAGGCGTGCTTCCGTTTCCGTCATATCGACACTGGCGCGAGCCATGAGCTTCGTACCAGTGCCCGGTCACCTGAGGTGGTGGAGACCATTCCCGGGTGGTCGCACGACATCACAAATATCGGTGACGAGGAAATGATTGTTATGTTGTGGGCGAACGAGATATTCGACCGTCAACATCCAGATACGATTACGTACAAGGTTTAACGATGAAAAAACTGAAAGTTATGACGGTCGTTGGGACGCGTCCGGAAATTATTCGCTTATCTCGTGTGATGGCGAAGTTAGATGAGTATTGCGATCATGTGATTGCACACACAGGGCAAAATTACGATTATGAATTGAATGAGATTTTTTTCCAGGATCTGGAGGTTCGTAAGCCGGATCATTTCCTGAATGCTGCCGGTGCGAACGCTGCAGAGACTATCGGGAAAGTAATTATCGCCGTGGATGCTGTCTTGGCACAGGTGCAGCCTGATGCGCTGCTTATACTGGGGGATACCAATAGCTGCCTGGCGGCGATTCCCGCTAAACGTCGGAAAATTCCGATTTTCCATATGGAGGCAGGTAATCGCTGCTTCGATCAACGGGTGCCGGAGGAGACTAATCGCAAGATTGTCGATCATACGGCGGACGTCAATTTGACATATAGTGCTATAGCCCGCGAATACCTTTTGCGGGAAGGTTTGCCGCCTGACCGCATCATCAAAACAGGCAGCCCTATGTTTGAGGTGTTAAATCACTACAAGGCAGGGATTGACGCATCAGATGCGGTGAGCCGCTTAGGGTTAACGGAAGGCAAATATTTCGTTATTAGCGCGCATCGCGAGGAAAATATTGATTCGGACTGCAACTTCGCTAAGTTGGTTAATACCTTAAATGCCGTCGCTGAGACATATGGCGAGCCAGTCATCGTATCAACTCATCCACGTACGCAAAAAAAGGTGGATGCGAAGGCGGTCACCTTCCACCCATTAATCCGATTACTTAAGCCGCTCGGATTCAAAGACTATGTAAGGTTGCAGGCTTGTTCCCGGGCTGTCTTATCTGATAGCGGAACGATAACGGAAGAGTCTTCGATTCTTAATTTCCCTGCACTCAACATACGTGAAGCACACGAACGGCCCGAGGGTATGGAAGAGGCTTCCGTCATGATGACTGGGCTGGAAGTTGATCGTGTGTTGCAAGGTTTGAAGATATTGGAGAGTCAAAAACGCGGTAACGATCGAGATTTAAGACTAGTTGCCGATTACAGTGTGCCGAACGTTTCCGACAAAGTTGTGAGAATTATCCATAGCTATACGGATTATATAAATCGCGAGGTATGGCACAAAGTAAGGTAATTTGAATTGTGAAAATATTAATTGTTAGCCAATATTTTTGGCCAGAGAATTTTCGTATTAATGATTTGGCGACAGAATTGGTAGGTCGTGGTCATGAAATTACCGTATTGACTGGTTGGCCAAATTATCCGGAGGGGAAAATTTATGAGGATTTTGATAAAAATCCCCAAAAGTACGCAAATTTTAATGGTGTGAACATAGTGCGGGTGCCTTTGGCTCCCCGGGGGCAAAGCGCCCTACGGTTAATGATCAATTATTTTAGTTTCATATTTTCAGCTTCACTGCTAGGTTCTTTAAAACTGATCGGGAAGAGATACGATCTTATTTTTGTATGTGGACTGTCCCCCATCACTGTTGCTATACCGGCGATTTTTTTGAAATTCATAAAAAAAACACCAATTGTGCTTTGGGTGTTGGATCTATGGCCGGAGTCGCTTAGCGCAGTAGGTGTTGTGAAATCCAAAAAAATACTCGATGCCGTTGGAGTTTTAGTAAGATTTATCTATAAAAATTGCGACTTGATACTGGGCCAATCTAAATCTTTTATACACAGCATTGGGAAATACTGTAATGAGAGCGAGAAAATAAAATATTTTCCCAGTTGGTCTGAGGATTTATTTAATAATGAATCCGTTGTAATCGCTCCTGAAGTGGAAACGAAGAAGGACATATTTAATATACTGTTTTCGGGGAATATCGGCGATGCGCAGGATTTTCCAACTATATTAAATGCTGCGGAATATCTTCGTGAACGAAGTGACATACGATGGATTATCGTCGGCGATGGGCGGATGGCAGGGTGGGTCCGGGAGCAGATAGTAAAAAGAAGTTTGCAAAACAATGTAGTAATGACTGGCCGTTTTCCTCTGGAAAGAATGCCTTCTTTTTTTGCCCATGCCGACGCCTTGCTGGTCTCGCTTAAAGCGAATGAGATCTTTGCCATGACGATTCCGGGAAAAGTACAAACTTATCTTTCCTCTGGATTGCCAATTGTCGGTGCGATAGATGGTGAGGGGGCCGAGGTGATTCGCGAAGCAGGGGCCGGATATGCGTGTAAAGCTAGCGATGCAGAAGGATTGGCTGCAGCTGTTGCAAAGATGGCAGCGTTAAATGCTGAAAAACGCGACGCGATGGGCAAGGCTGGAAACGCTTACTATGTTGCACAATTCGAAAAAAAGCTTTTGATCGATAAATTGGAAAGCTATTTTCGTAGCATGAGTTTAAATAAAAATAATATATAAGATATTTGTTGCCAAAACAAATAACCTTATCGGGGCGTTGCAGGTTGATATTCTTCGCGCCAGAATATCTTGTTCTGGTAATCCGTGGTCAGTGGAAATGCGGCGACTCAGAAGACTGTTTCGTTTTTTTGAACAAGATTAAGTGATTTCATATGAAGCGTATTTTCGATCTGTTTTTAAGCGTGTTGCTGTTGTTGTTTTTTGCTATCCCACTTTTAATTATTGCTTTCTTTGTTAGGATAACGTCAACAGGACCAATTTTGTATTGGTCTGATCGGGTGGGCCAGAATAATGCTATTTTCTCGATGCCCAAGTTTCGCACCATGTTGGTAGAAACGCCTGCAGTGGCGACGCATTTGCTGGCCGATCCCAGCAAATTCCTGACCCCGATTGGCTCTTTTTTGCGTAAATCAAGCTTGGACGAGTTACCGCAACTGTGGAGCATAATCAAGGGAGATATGAGTTTTGTTGGTCCGAGGCCGGCACTATACAATCAAGATGACTTGATAGCATTGCGTACTACATACGGCGTAGAGCATTTGGTACCAGGCTTGACGGGCTGGGCCCAGATCAATGGGCGGGATGAATTGCCCATCCCGGAAAAAGTAAAGCTGGATGTTGAATATCTGCAGCAAAAATCTTTTTTTCTTGATATGAGAATTATATTTCTCACCTTTTTAAAAGTTGTCCGAAGAGATGGGATTACGCATTGATCATTTGCGAATGTCGAAAAACTTATCCCGAATGTATTCAAATTTTCTTATGGTCGTTAATCGCTGAATTGCCCACATGATTCCTTTTTTACGCCTATCGCGTCTTCATAAGCAAATAATTGCAGTCACTGCAGATATCATTCTGTTGCCGTTAACGTTTTGTTTGGCGATATGGTTACGTCACGACGGTCTGAATAGTTGGTTGTTGCATCAATATGGTTTGTTGATTGTGGCGATACCCTTGATATCGATCCCTATTTTTATCAGGTTGGGGTTATACAGGGCCGTCATTCGTTTCATCGACCACAAGATTGTGTACGTTGTAGTGTTTGGCGTAACGTTATCGGTGATTGCATTGGGTGCGCTTGGTACTTTTACGCAAACTGCGGGATACTCCCGTGCAGTTTTTGGTATCTATTGGGTTAGTGCGATCTTATATGTAACCGCAAGCCGATTCTTGGCGCGAAGCTACCTGCTACGTGCCAGTGGGGTGAAAGGGGCGGTGCGGGTTGCAATTTATGGTGCCGGTCAGGCAGGTACACAGTTGGCGAGCGCACTCCGTGCGGGCAATGAATACTTGCCTGTTGCTTTCATTGATGACAAGAAAGAATTGAACAGGGCTTCTATCGCCGGTATCAAAGTCCACGCGGCTGACGATTTACCTAATTTAATTGCACGGTACAATTTCAAAGAGATTTTGCTGGCAATGCCATCCGTGAGTAAGTTGCAGCAAAAGCATATTCTCGATAAATTAGAGCCGCTCAAAGTCAAAATCAAGGTAACACCACCCATCAAGAGTCTGATTAATGGCGAGTTGCGGGTGCAGGATATTCGCGAAGTCGAAATCGAGGATTTGCTGGGACGTGATCCGGTAGAGCCTAATTCAAACTTGATTTCGGCGTGTATCACGAACAAATCTGTATTGGTGACTGGAGCGGGAGGCTCCATAGGGTCTGAGCTATGTCGCCAGATTATCAGGCAACGTCCGTCACGATTGATTTTGCTGGAAATGTCAGAGTTTGGTTTGTACGCGATTGAGCAGGAATTGACTGAGCTGCAGCGGGACTTGGGGCTAAAAATTGAATTATTGCCGTTTCTTAGCTCTGTGTTGGAAACTGAGAAATGCACGCACATCATGCGTACCTTTGCCGTTGAAACGGTGTACCACGCTGCGGCCTATAAACATGTGCCATTGGTTGAACATAATCCGATTGAGGGTATCCGGAATAATGTGTTTGGCACCTTAAGCGTGGCTAAAGCGGCGATGGCTGCAGGCGTCAAATCGTTTGTGCTGATTTCTACTGACAAGGCTGTGCGCCCGACAAACGTGATGGGCTCAACCAAACGTTTCGCTGAGTTGATATTGCAGGCATTTTCGCGTGTACAAGCTAAGGGAGCATCAAAAACTAGATTCTGTATGGTGCGTTTTGGTAATGTGCTCGGTTCGTCCGGTTCAGTGGTGCCTTTGTTTCGCAAGCAGATCATGGCGGGTGGGCCGATTACCTTAACTCATCCTGAGATTACTCGTTATTTCATGACGATCCCGGAAGCTGCCCAGCTGGTTTTGCAGGCAAGCGCCATGGGCCAGGGTGGGGATGTATTTGTATTGGATATGGGAGACCCGGTAAAGATCATTGATCTGGCGACGCGAATGGTGCATTTAAGCGGACTGGATGTATTGTCTGACTTGACACCTGACGGTACCATAGAAATCAATCATGTCGGCCTGCGCCCGGGAGAAAAGCTATACGAAGAGCTTTTGATTGGGGAAAATGTCGAAGGAACGGAGCATCCGTTGATCATGCGCGCGCAAGAAATAGAGATTCCGTGGGCGATTTTGGAAGGGTTATTGAATAAGTTGGAAGATGCATGCGCCAATTTTGACCATGAAGAAGTGCGAGAGTTATTATTGCGCACAGTCGCAGAGTACACGCCGCAGTGTGGAATTGAAGATTTTATATGGCGCGCCAAACGCCGTGTATCAGAAGCGGGTGACACAACGCTGCATTAATCGAGGCAGCAAAATTTTGATTGAATTTTATTTGTCGGGGGTGGCATGGATTTATCCGGATTAACAGTAGTTGAGTTGCGTGCATTGCAGGATCAAGTCAAGCAAGCGTTGAAAGATCGCGAACACCTGGAATTGGCCAAGGCACGCGAACAAATTTTGGCAATCGCCCAAAATGCGGGGATCTCGTTGCAGGATTTGCTGGGCACTCAGTCGCGCGGCAAGAACAACGCACCCAAGACAAAAGTAGCGGTTCGTTATCGCCACCCTTCGGATCCATTGTTGCAATGGACCGGCCGCGGTCGGCAGCCTAAATGGGTTCAGGACTGGGTTGCTTCCGGTCAGTCGCTGGATGCCATACGCGTATAACTGTCACCATTGTTTCTGTTTTCTGCAGAAATAGCGCCGGCCTGATGACCAGCGTTTGAATTGAAGATGCGTGCCTGGAGTCAGGCGCGGGTCTTTCGATTCGGCTAAACGCTTCATCCTCATCGGTAGTGGCATGCGAACCATAAATTCGCCGCAATTTTCTTGCCACGGAACGCCGCATTCTCATTACATAAAACCATGCTCCCACTCTCCAAATCGATCTTCAAGGCTTATGACATTCGCGGTATTGTCGGCACTACACTGGACGCTGGCATTGCTCGCCAAATCGGGCAGGCATTCGGCGTTGCTGCCCGTGCTAAGGGCGAACAAATTGTAATTATCGGTCGCGATGGACGTTTGTCCGGTCCAGAATTAACCGCTGCATTGGCAACCGGCCTACAAGATGCTGGTGTAGATGTGATAGATCTGGGTGTTGTGGTCACGCCAATGGTGTATTTTGCGACCAATATACTTGGGGCGCAATCCGGGATCATGGTCACAGGCAGTCACAACCCACCCGATTACAACGGCTTCAAGATGGTGTTAGCCGGCGAAGCGATATACGGCGACACCATTCAGCAGCTGTATCAGGCTATAGCGAACGGCAGTGTCAAGGCTACCGTGTCGGCGCCGGCCGGAAGCTACCGCCAGCATGACATCAAGGATGCCTATCTGCAACGGATTGTGAGCGATACCAAATTGGCGCGTCCGATGAAGATCGTGGTCGATTGCGGCAACGGCGTGGCCGGTGCTTTTGCTGGCGAGCTATATCGCGCACTCGGTTGCGAGGTGCAGGAACTGTTTTGTGAAGTGGACGGCACTTTCCCTAACCATCATCCTGATCCGGCGCATCCTGAAAACCTGCAAGATGTTATTCGCGCCTTGCAAAATTCAGATGCTGAAATCGGCCTGGCATTCGATGGCGACGGCGATCGTCTCGGTGTCGTCACCAAGGATGGCCAGATTATCTATCCGGACAGGCAGCTGATGCTGTTTGCCGCTGATGTGTTGACGCGTCATCCAGGCCGCGAGATCTTGTATGACGTCAAATGTACCCGCCACCTGGCGCCATGGATTGCCAGGCACGGTGGTAAGCCCCTGATGTGGAAAACCGGTCACTCGCTGGTCAAGGCCAAGATGCGTGAAACAGGCGCGCCGCTGGGTGGCGAAATGAGCGGCCATGTTTTCTTCAAAGACCGCTGGTACGGCTTTGATGACGGCCTGTACGCCGGTGTGCGCTTGCTGGAATTGCTGAGTCGTGAAAGCGATCCTTCAGCAGTGTTGAATGCATTGCCGCAATCCTCCAGCACACCTGAATTGCAATTAAAACTGGAAGAAGGAGAGAATTTCGCCCTGATCGAGAAATTGCAGCGTGAAGCGAATTTCCCCGGGTCGGACGAAATTATCAAGATCGACGGCTTACGTGTTGAATATGCCGATGGTTTCGGCCTGGCCCGTTCGTCCAATACAACGCCGGTTGTAGTGATGCGCTTTGAGGCCGAATCGGAGCAGGCGCTGGCCAGGATCCAGTCTGAATTCAAGCGCGTGATTCTGGCTGCCAAGCACGACGCGTCGCTGCCTTTCTAATCAACCTGACGAAACGGCTCCGATTTGAACATCCTGATCGTTCGCGTCTCCTCTTTGGGCGATGTGGTGCATAACATGCCAATGGTGTCGGATATCCGACGCCATTATCCCGATGCGAATATCGACTGGGTCGTGGAAGAGGGCTATGTCGGCCTGGTGCGGATGAATCCAGACGTGCGCCGCATTATTCCGATCGCCCTGCGCCGCTGGCGCAAAAGCCTGTTGTCTGCCGCGACACGGGCGGAAATGTCGAATTTCAGGCAACAGCTCAAACAGGACGCCTACGATATCGTGTTCGATACGCAAGGCTTGCTGAAAACCAGCGTAGTCATGCGGATGGTGCGGCTTGCTCCCGGTGGCCATCGGGTCGGATTGGCAAACGCGACGGAGGGCTCCGGCTATGAACCGCTGTCGCGCATATTTCATACCAAGAGTGTCGAAGTGGGCTTGCATACACACGCGGTATTGCGTGCCCGTGAAGTAGCGGCAAAGGCGCTTGGCTACAGTGTCGACGGCGTTGCGGATTTCAATCTGCATCCTCCTGCCATGACGTCCGCCGGGCGGCCCGCATGGCTGCCGGATACGCCATATGCGGTCTTTTTCCATGGCACGGCGCGCGCTGCCAAGCAGTGGCCAAATGCTAGTTGGGTGCGCATTGCCGCCTTGCTCGCTGAGCGCGGTCTGCCGGTGTTGCTGCCTTGGGGAAGCGATGCCGAGAAAGAAACCGCGGAGCAGCTGGCGAGTCAAATGACCAATGCGCGGGTGCTCCCCAAGCTGCCACTGATGGAAGCGGTGTTGCTGGCCCAGCGCGCCGCATTGGTGATCGGCGTCGATACCGGCCTGACCCATATCGCCGCTGCATTCAATCGTCCGACCATTGAGCTATATTGCGATTCGCCGCGATGGAAAACCGAAGGCAACTGGTCATCGCAAATTATCAACCTGGGCGAACTTGGCGCACCTCCTACCGTGGAACAGGTCGCGGTAGCGGTGGGCACACTGGCACAACAAATAGATTGGCGGAAGGCAGCAGGAGTCGAACCTACCCGGGAGTGACTGGCACCCCCCACCGGGTTTGAAGCCCGGCCGCATCACCGGATACGTGTGCCTTCCTTGGTGCTGATGGTGCTCATGATGAGTTATCTTATCCTGATTCGCCATTCCTGCGCCATCAGAACCAGACCACGTCGCCGCCGCGCAATACGTGCGCATCGCGTATGCGGCGGGTATAGCCTATCCGATCGAAAAATTCCAGGATCTGGATGGCGCGCTTACGGCCCAATCCTGTGGCATCGCGCCAGCGCGCGGCATTCACCCCTGCAGTAGCTGCGGAACCGTGCTCCGGTCTTTGCCCGGCAGCCACGCTCGCCAGCAGCGTGGCTAATTCACGGACACGCTCATGGTGATAAAACAGATCGCGCTCAATTTGATATATCAGTCCTTGCCGCAGTAATTTACGCAATAGCTGCCGTACGGACTCTTCCGGAATTTTGTGCGCCTGCGCCAGTTCGCGCACCCAGGGCGGGTCAAATCCGGCGGCGGCCAGTGTTGAAAGCAGCTGCTGCGCCAGCACCTGTTCGTCTTCTGACAGCGTTATCTTATGTTGCGGCAGGTGCAGCCACGGCCCGCTGCGCTGAATCGTCTCATCGCCCGAGAGTGAGTCGACGACCGCCAGCCACAGCGCGTTGTCCAATGCCGGTAGCGTCATTCGTCGCAGGCGTGCGGCATCCACACCTTGTTCGTCAGGAAAGCGTGCATGAAACGATGTGAGTGCAGTTACCGCCAGCGTTCTTAGCGACTGCCACTGGGCAGACGACATGACAAAATTATCCTGCTCTTGCGAACCAGTGACAATGGATTGCGCTTCGTCCGGTAGCTGCAATGCGGCGGATGGCAATCCCACAAGTTGCATCAGCACGGAGAGGCGCAAGCCGGCAGGTGCAGCGGCTTGCAGCAACGCGCTGATGCCGGCGCCATTCATCATATGTTCGATCCCATCGAGCCAGGCGTGGCGCTCGGGTGTGCGACGCTTGCGTGCAGGAGCAAACGGGTCCAGCACGTGGCCGCCGCCGATGGTCATGTTTGCCTGCGCATTGCGGACGATAAAGCGGTCGCCCGGAATCGCGCAGACAGGCGTTTCAAATTGCAGCTGCACTCTGCTGCGGCTGCCGGGTGACAGTGTATTTCCTTCCAGTAGCGTGACATGGGCAACTTGATGCAGAGTGCCCAGGTGCACATGCAGGGGTGACCGGTTACGCAGCAACACGCCGGCTTGGGCGGAAAGCTGAAGCTCCACATCAATCCGGGTCGATGGCGTCATTGCGCGTGGATCAGCCAGCCAGTCGCCGCGTTTGATGGCGTCCTTGTCGATACCGGTCAGGTTGAGTGCGCAACGTTGCCCGGCGTGGCCGCTGGCGGCAGAGCGGTTCTGGACATGCAGGCTGCGCACACGCGCGATGTCGCCGGCCGGCATCAACGCGACGTGATCGCCGACGCGGACCTGGCCGGAGAAAATGGTTCCGGTCGCCACTGTGCCGTGTCCTGCGAGGGTAAACACGCGGTCAATCGCCAGCCTGAACAGGCCGTTATCGCGACGTGGCTGCATGCGCTGTGCGATCTCGTGCAAATGGTGCCGCAAGGTAGCGGTTCCAACATCTTGGATGTCATGTGCCGCGACTGGAAACATCGGCACGCCTGCCAGCATGGTGTTTGCCAGCAGCTGTTGAATTTCCCGGGTGACCTCTGCAATACGCGTTTGATCGACACGGTCGATTTTGGTCAGGGCCACGGCGCCGGTGTTGACTCCAAGCCATTGCAGGATTTCCAGGTGCTCGCGTGTTTGCGGCATGACGCCATCATCGGCGGCAATCACAAGCAACGCGAAGTCGATGCCGGAGGCGCCTGCCACCATCGTGTGCACCAGGTGCTCATGACCCGGCACGTCGATAAATCCCAGTACTTCTCCATTCGGCAGCGGCGTATAGGCATAACCAAGTTCAATCGAAATGCCCCGTGCCTGTTCTTCCTTGAGACGATCGGTGTTGACGCCTGTCAGCGCTTTGATGAGCGTGGTCTTGCCGTGATCGATATGCCCGGCGGTGCCGACTATCATATGGACAAATCCAGCAACTGTGTGCTGAACAACGCTTCATCACGTTCTTCCAGGCAGCGGCAATCCAGCCATAGCGCATCGTTGGCGATCCGTCCGATGACAGGGCGTGGCAACTGCCGCAAGGCTTTCTCCAGCTTGTCGAGCGCGCGGCCATGGCGCTTGCCGCCATTGGAAACGTTCCCGGCGCGTACCACCAGGCCGTAACTCGGCAGTTGGTCAACTGGTAATGCGCCACTGCCAATCTGGCTGAACATTGCTTCCGTGGTTACGGTATAGTGGGTTCCCAGTACAGTCTGCAATGCGCCTAGCAGACGTTCAGCCTGGGCACGTATCTGCAGCTGGCTACGGGTGAGCAGACGCAAGGTTGTGAGACGTTCCGCCAGAAATTCGGGCGCCAGATAAAGTCTGAGCACTGGCTCCAGTGCAGCCAAGGTGAGTTTGCCGACGCGCAGAGCACGCTTCAGCGGATTTTTTTTGATGCGGGCGATCAAGTCCGCACGGCCGACGATAAGTCCTGCCTGCGGCCCGCCCAGCAGCTTGTCGCCGCTGAACGTCACCAGATCAGCCCCTTGCCGTACGGTTTCCCGCACCGTGGTCTCTCCAGGCAGGCCCCATTGTGTCAGGTCAACCAGCGTGCCGCTGCCGAGATCAACTGTAACCGGCAGCCCGTGTGGCCGCGCCAGCTCCGCCAGCGTGGAGACTTCAACACTGCGCGTGAAGCCGCTGATGGCGTAATTACTGCAATGAACCTTCATCAGCATCGCGCTACGCGGCGTGATAGCGTTGGCGTAATCCGCCGGATGGGTACGGTTGGTGGTGCCGATTTCCACCAGCTTAGCTCCCGCGCGCTGCATGATGTCGGGGATGCGGAATGCGCCGCCGATTTCGACCAGTTCACCGCGCGAGACGATGACTTCTTTCCTCTGCGCCAGCGCATTCAGCATCAGCAGCACGGCGGCAGCGTTATTGTTGACAACGGTGGCTGCTTCGGCGCCGGTGAGCTCGCACAATACGTCTTCAACCAGACTGTCACGATCGCCGCGGCCGCCGGTTTCCAGGTCGAATTCAAGATTGCCAGGAGATGTCAACGCACTGATTACCGCCTGCACAGCTTCATCCGGCAGCAGTGCGCGACCGAGATTGGTATGCAGAACGGTGCCGGTAAGATTGAATAATGCGCGCAGATGCATGCAGCTGGCGGCCGCAAGCTGCTTCCCGAGAATGTCTGCCAACTGCGAATCGTCGACATCTGCCTGCACCAGTTTGCCGGAAAGGGCGTCGGACCTCAGCTTGTCCAGATGTTTACGCACCGCTGCGGTAACCTGAGTGCGCCCGTATTGCGCCAGCAATGGTTGGGTCTCCGTCAGATTCAGAATACGGTCGACAGAGGGAATGTCACTAACAGAGGCGGTCGGGGTAGTGGCGGCCTCAGCTTGCGTGATTGCACCAGCCATTCAGTTCTCCGTGGATTGCCAGAGCAAGGGGTTGCCATGCCGGCGTGCATAAACGGTTTCGCCCATCAGCAGATCGAGGGCTACGCTGGCAAGGTCATCGGCCAGCGGTTCGAGGTAAGGGTCTTTTTCCTGGTAGAAGATTTTCAGCCAGCTGTGGCATTCATCGCAGGTCTCGGCCTTGATAGCCGCCGAACCGTCTTCTATAGCCTGATAGGCGATGCCTTTTGTGGAATCGCAATAGCTGCATTTGATGCGCACCATATGCCACTCGGCCGCGCACATGCTGCATTGCAGGTAGCGATGCCCCTGCGATTGTCCATCCATGCGCACCACGCTGGCAACCGGCAGCGAGCCGCAGCATGGACACAGGCCCGGGGTATCCAGCAGCGGTACATCGCGTTCGCTAAAGCGGGTCACAAGGTCGCAACACACCACTTGCAATGCCGCAGCGTAAAACGGGGCGCTGGCGGGATCGACAATCTCATGATTGTTGCGCAGGATCGCCTCGGCCTGGCTGTCGCGTTCGTTAGCGCGGGTCTGTTGAAGCCGCGCTACCAGTTGTGTTACAGCAGGAGGAATGTTGGCGACCTCGGCTACGTGTCCGAGTATTTGATTTAAGACAGGTTGCCAGTGCGGGCTACGCACCTGATCTGTCGCCAGGATCAATGGCATCAAATGCGCGTGTGCAAGGTTGATCCGAGCTTGATCCTGGGCATGGTTGTCCGGTTCACCGGTCAATTTGTTCAATGCTTGCTGTTGCGCCTCTGCCAGCACCGCCATCAGGCCCAGGTAGCCGCCGATAGCGTTGCCTGCGGATAGTTGTTTCAGGCGTTGCGCGCGATTGCTGAATACGCTGGCGCGCTCCGGCATGCGAATGCGTGGAATGGCATTGTGGTCAAGTGCTTCGATTTCACCCGGTTCGAGGATACGTTGCAAGTCGGTTCCTTCATTCGTCTGTCATTTTCCGGTACCACGCCGGATGATGCTTGCGCGCCCAGGCGCGGCTGACGGTGCCACGTGTCATGGCGCCTACCGTTCCCTTGATCCAGATGGCAGCATAAATATGCACGACGATGCCAACAATAAGTACGAAACCGCAAAAGGCGTGCAGCACAACCGCAGCCCGGATCACGAATATCGGGAACATCCAGGAAAACCAGGCGCGCCAGATGACGATACCGGACAGCAGCAGTCCTATCATACAGGCGATCATGGTCCAGAACAGCAACTTCTGGCCGCCATTGTAGCGGCCCACCGGCGGCAGGTTTTCTTCGCGATTGCTGACCACGTCGCGGATACCTTTTAGCCAGGCGATGTCATTCTTTTCGATCAGATTGTAACGCCAGAAACCAACCGCCAGTATCGCAAAACAGACAAACATCACCAGTCCGATGAACGGATGCAAGATGCGCGTCCAGGTGCCGCCGCCCAATACAAAGGTGAGCCAGAACATCGCTGGATGGAACAATGCCAGTCCGGATAGCGCCAGCACCACAAACGTGATGGCGACCAGCCAGTGGTTGATGCGCTCCTTGGCGTTGTAACGTACGATGCTGTCTTTTTCCACATCTCGTTCGGCGTTGTTCATGGCGGCAGATCCTGCGAGTTGATGTTGGGATCGTTGGGATCATTCGTGTTGACAGTTGGCGTGGTGAGTAGCGCGGCACGCTTGGTGGCAGCGTCGGCTTCCGCCTTCTCCGCTGCCTTGTCATCCTCCGAGACCTCGCTCGGTCCGACCTTGATATAGTGGAAAAATCCCGCCAGAGCGGTCAGCGCGATACCTGCCAGCGCCAGCGGCTTGGCGACACCTTTCCACAGGCCGACCATCGGGCTGATGTGCGGGTTATCGGGCAAGCCATGATAAAGCGAAGGCTTATCCGAATGATGCAATACATACATGACGTGCGTGCCGCCGACGCCTGGCGGATCGTACAGGCCAGCCTGTGCGAAACCACGTTCCTTGAGATCGACTATGCGTTCTTCTGCGTGCGCTTTCATGTCCTCTTTGGTGCCGAATACAATGGCGCCTGTAGGGCAGGTCTTGACACAGGCAGGTTCCTGGCCCACGGCGACCCGATCTGAGCAGAGCGTGCACTTATAGGCTTTGTGGTCCTTCTTCGAAATGCGTGGCACGTCGAACGGACAACCGGTGACGCAATAACCGCAGCCGATGCAGTTTTCTTCGTGAAAATCGACAATCCCGTTGTTGTACTGGACAATCGCGCCCGGCGACGGACAAGCCTTGAGGCAGCCTGGATCTTCGCAGTGCATGCAGCCATCCTTGCGGATCAACCATTCGAGATTGCCGTCCGGATTTTCGTATTCCGAGAATCGCATGACTGTCCACGAGTGTTCCGTCATGTCGGGCGGATTATCCAGCACGCCGACGTTGACGCCGACCTCGTCGCGCAGGTCGTTCCATTCCATGCATGCGGTCTGGCAGGCTTTGCAGCCTATGCATTTGGTGACGTCGATCAGCTTGGCGACAGTGCCGGTCACCGGCTCGCGTACACCTGGCGGGGGCGTAGTGGTGGCGGAAACGCGTTTGATATCGAGTGATTGCAGGGCCATGGTTTCTCCTATGCCTTCTCAACCTTGACCAGGAACGACTTGAATTCCGGCGTCTGCGAATTGCCGTCGCCCACACCCGGTGTCAGCGTGTTGGCCAGGTAGCCCGGTTTGGTCAAACCTTTGAAACCCCAGTGAATCGGGATCCCCACGTGATGTACCGGTTTGCCTTCAATCGTCATTTTCTTGATGCGTTTGGTCACCACAGCCACGGCAATAATGTGACCGCGCTTAGAACTCACCTTGACTCGCTCACCCGCGACCACGCCGACTTCCTTCGCCAACTCCTCGCCAATTTCGACAAACTGTTCCGGTTGGAGAATGGCGTTGAGACGCGCATGCTTGGTCCAGTAATGGAAATGTTCGGTGAGCCGATAAGTGGTGCCGACATGCGGGAATGCATCGGCCTTGCCGAACATGGCGCGGTCGTCGGGGAACACCCGCGCGCCAGGATTGCTGGTTGCCGCCGGATTTTTTGGAAACAGCGGGTTATAGCCGACCGGCGTTTCGAATGGTTCGTAATGCACAGGGAACGGTCCTTCGGCCATGCCTGCCTTGGCAAAGAAGCGCGCCACGCCTTCCGGGTTCATGATGAACGGCCCCATGCCACCGGCAGGCGCTTCGTCCACCTTGAAATCGGGCACATCGACGCCGCCCCATTTCTGGCCGTTCCAGCCGATCAATTTGCGTTTCGGATCGAACGGTTTGCCGTTGAGGTCGCATGATGCGCGGTTATAAAGGATGCGCCGGTTGGCCGGCCATGCCCATGCCCAGTTCAGGGTTTGCCCGATGCCGGTCGGATCGGAGTTGTCGCGCCGCGCCATCTGGTTGCCGGCTTCGGTCCAGCAGCCGGCGAAAATCCAGCAGCCGCAGGCCGTGCTACCGTCATCGCGCAGTTCGGCAAAACCCGCCACCTGTTCGTTTTTCTTGCGCACGATCTTGGTCGCATCCTTGGGATCAGCCAGGTCGCTGAGCGCGCGGCCGTTGTATTCCTTGGCCAGTTCTTCCGCGGTCGGGCTTTCCGGATTGGCGTATGGCCACGACAGGTTGAGGATCGGATCTGGATATTTGCCGCCGTCCGTGGCGTACATCTTGCGAATTTTCAGGAAAAGCTCCGACATGATTTCCAGATCGCTGCGCGCCTCGCCCGGTGGCGGTGCGCCTTTCCAGTGCCATTGCAGCCAGCGGCCGGAATTCACCAGCGAGCCGTCCTCTTCGGCAAAGCAGGTGGTCGGCAGGCGGAATACTTCAGTTTGTATCTTGCTTGGATCGACGTCATTGAACACGCCATGGTTCTGCCAGAACTCGGAGGTTTCCGTGGCCAGCGGATCCATGATCACCAGGAATTTCAGGTTAGCCAGGCTGGCGCCGATTTTTCCCTTGTCCGGCGCCGCCGCCAGCGGGTTGAAGCCCTGGGCGATATAGCCGTTGACCTTGCCTTGCTTCATCAGCTCGAACACCTGCAGCATGTCATACGGCTTGTCCAGCTTGGGCAGATAATCATAGCCCCAGTTGTTGTCTGCCTTGGCGGCATCGCCCCACCATGATTTCATCAGGCTGACATGGAACTTGCCATAGTTCTGCCAGTAACTCAGCTGATTCGGACGCAACGGCTTGCTGGCGCGCGCGGCGATATATTTGCCAAAGTCCTGCTCGGATTCCGAGGGCAGCGTCATGTAACCCGGCAGCAGATTGGTCATCAGTCCCAGGTCGGTCAGTCCCTGGATATTCGAGTGGCCGCGCAGAGCATTCATGCCACCGCCGGCAATGCCGATATTGCCGAGCAACAGTTGCACCATCGCGCCGGTGCGGATGATCTGCGAGCCGATCGAATGCTGGGTCCAGCCGAGTGCGTACAAGATGGTGCCGGCACGCGTCGGCGATGCGGTGGAGGCCAGCATCTCACACACCTTCAGGAATTTTTCCTTGGGCGTGCCGCATACGCTCTCCACCATCTCCGGCGTGTAGCGATCGTAGTGCTGTTTCATCAGGTTGAATACGCAGCGCGGATGGGCCAGGGTCGGATCGGTTTTTACAAAACCGTCGTCGCCCAGTTCGTAGTCCCAGGTGGTCTTGGTGTAGTTGTGTTTTTCCGCGTTGTAGCCTGAAAAAATCCCGTCGTCGAACGTGAAGTCTTCCCGCACGATAAAAGTGAAGTCGGTGTAGTTCTTGACGTACTCGTGTTGTATCTGATCCTTCTCCAGCAGATAGCGGATGACACCGCCGAGGAAAATGATATCCGTGCCGGTACGGATCGGCGCGTAGAAATCCGCCACCGAGGCCGAGCGCGTAAAGCGCGGATCAACCACGATCAGCTTCGCCTTGTTATGCGCCTTGGCTTCTGTCACCCATTTGAAACCTCACGGGTGCGCCTCGGCTGCATTGCCGCCCATGATGAGAATAACGTCCGCATTCTTGATGTCGACCCAATGATTCGTCATCGCTCCACGGCCAAACGTCGGGGCAAGACCTGCCACCGTCGGACCGTGTCAGACACGCGCCTGGTTATCGAATCCCAGAATCCCAAGACTGCGGATGGTTTTATGCGTCAGGTAGCCGACTTCATTGCTGCTGGCCGATGCGGCCAGCATGCCTGTGGTCAGCCAGCGGTTGACGGTCAAGCCTTCCGGCGTCTTTTCGACGAAATTGGCATCCCGGTCCTGTTTCATCAAGGTTGCGATGCGGCTTAGCGCATCGTCCCATGACATGCGTTTCCATTCCTTGGAACCTGGCGCGCGATATTCGGGGAACTGGAGACGGCTTGGACTGTGCACGAAATCTAGCAGAGCTGCGCCTTTGGGGCAGAGCGTGCCGCGATTGACCGGGTGATCCGGATCGCCTTCGATGTGAATGATACTGGCCGTGGCATTCTTGGCGCCATCACCGAGGCTGTACATCAGGACTCCGCAGCTGACGGAGCAGTAGGGACAGGTGTTGCGGGTTTCGACGGTGCGCGTCAGTTTGTAGCTGCGCACTTCCGCCAGCGCGGGCGCCGGCGAAAATCCCATCAGCGCCAGACTTGAACCTGCAAGGGTAGCGCCAGTCGTTTTAAGAAACTGGCGCCGCGACATGTGGACCATGGGGAGACCTCTCTTTGTACACTAATGCCAAATAGGGTTCGGAGCATGCTCTTTTATTATAGGATGGATTATTGTTTGCCAACAGAGGCAAATATGTTTGCCTTTCTATCATGGGCAATCATCCTGGTTCCTGCTGGCAGGTTATCTTGAATATTAGGTAATTGTCAATTTCAAGAAAATGCAATTAGTTGCGTAAGAAACACTATTTACGAACTACCGCCACCAGATTCAAAGATGGATGCGCATTGGGTGCAATTGTTATTTGCGACTCGTCAAAATTGAATTGCTGTGACGAGCCAGACGATTCGCGTTTACTTTTCAATGCATGAAGAATATTTAATAGTTTCACCCTCAGGAATCTGGGTAAAAAAGGCAGCGTGAAGGGGAGTGTCAGCCATTTCACTTTTGCGCAGCGCCGAAGTTCTATTGCAATTACATCCTGGCGCCCGCTCATGTGTTGTATCTGGACGTCTGGAAAAACTTTGTTCAATGTTCTTCTGAGAGAGTTCGTGCTGTACTCGCGGATATGCCAGCGATTCCACGGGGATTGGAAGGGCAGCAAACGGGTGCTCCGGTCCGGGGTCACCAGCAGCAGATGTCCGCCAGGCGCCAGGACGCGGCGAATCTCCGACAGGTAATGCGCAGTTTCTTCAATGTGCTCAAAAACCTGAAACGACAGTACGGTGTCGAACGACTGGTCGGGAAACGGCAGACGGCTATCCGGCGCGCAGCAGTGGAAATCAAGATTGTCTGCCGTGTAGTGTTCACGGGCATGGGCAATGGCATCGTCGGCTACATCGACGGCATGCACATGAGCAGCATTTTTTGCGATTCGTGCGGCACCATAACCGCTGCCACAGCCATAATCGAGTACGCGCTTATCCTTTGTGAACTGTTCGGCAAAATTATAAGTGGCGATATGCATTACATAAATGACATAGTCTTCGGGCGAGGAGTGGTAGTGCTCGACGATCATTCTTTCGCCGGTAGGTTCGAGATTCATGGTGTTGGATACGAATAGGGATTAAGAAGAAAGTGCCGCACGCCGGGAAAAAATCAGCATGATATAGGCGGTCAGGAAGCACAGGCTGTCACCTAGTATGGTCGCCAGCCTGAAACAGACAATGATAAGTAGGGCGTTTGATTCTGGATAACTCGCACTGAGCATGCCCAGCATGATTACTTCACGAACACCCAGGCCGGCAGGGGCGCCTGGCGTAAAAAAACCGGCAACCCAGGCAAGAGAAAAACTGGCAAGCAACAACATGAAATCATGCTTTGCTTCTGGCAACAATGCCGTCGCCATCAAAAAAATACCGAGGCCAATCATGACGTAGTTCAAGCAGTAGGCCGCCAAAGCTCGCAGTAGCGTAAACGAATGAGGTAGCAGGCCTGCCAGCGATGAATTGCCGTAGGCGGGGGCAAACCGTTTGAGCAAGCGCGGAACCACCGGACGATAGAGCAACAATGCGATGATTAACAGCCCTACCAGCGCTGGAATGAAAATGGTCTGGTGCCCAGAAGCAAAACTGGCGAGACCGGCATGCGAAAAGAATGCGCCAGTCATCCCAATCACCAATGCGGCTAGCAAGGCCAGCAAGGTTTCTGAAAATACGGTTAGCAAGAATGGCTGAATGGCGATGCCACGCGTCATCGACATCGCAGCACGGCCAATATGCTGACCGACATTCCCTGGCAGATATTTAGCCATCTGGGTGAGGCCCATGATCATTGACAACTCGTACCATGAATGGTGGCAGCCGATATCGGCAAGCATGTTTTTCCACGCCCAGGCGCTCACCGGGATGATGGTGGCGTACAGTAGCGCTGCCACGACGATCCCCCCTATTGCCGGAGCGGTGATGTAATGGGATATGTCCGCAATGGTTAACGTCTTGACGGTATATCCGATGAAAGCAACGACAGCCACCAGGCCAATCAGCAGGCCCAGAAAACGATAGATTTTCTTCAGCATTGACGTCTGGCCCTGAGGATATAGCCGCTGCCGAGATCTTTATTGATAAAGATACCTTGTATCGTGTCAAACAGACGTAACGCCCATTTGCCGGGCGCAGAACGCAATAGGGGGTAGAGCGTCATGTGTGGTCCGCGGTCGGTGCCGCTTCGGTCGTTATTCTGCTTGCGGTTTGCCTCATCATTGTGGGCATTGTTGACTATGCGGCGAGCATAGATGGGAGCGCTGATCCATTCCGTCAGGTTCGTCAGCGGGAAACCATAGCATTCGAATATTTCCACTTCCAGTCCGGCATCCTGCAGCAATTTTATTAGTGATTCGCGCTCGTAGCGTCGAAAATGTCCGGCCCATTTGTCGCCTGCGCGCCATAGCTTCATGTGTGCAGGTACGGACAACAACAATTGCCCGCCCGGCTTGATCCAGGATACCCATTGCGCCAATGCCTGCCGGTCATCCTCGATATGTTCCAACACGTCAAAAGCGCATAGCACGTCAAAACTATTTTGCCATTGCTCGCCAGGTAGTGCATGAAGTGGAATGTCCCGGCCAAATCCATCAATTACCGCTTGCGATAACGTGCGAGCTTCAACGGAAAGTTCCAGCGCTTCACAGTGGAATCCGTTCCGGGATAATTCAACCAGCAAAGCTGCCGCGCCCGGGCCGATTTCCAGTAGCCGTCCGGGTGGCATCTTGTTCATTAAGTGCTGGATTCGCGCGCGTCGCATCAGATAGCGCGGCGCCGGAACCCAACCGAGTTCTGGTACCGCTGGTCCAAGTATCGGGTCAATTTTCATTGTTGATATTAAAATTCTCTTTTGTTTGCGACCACTTGCGAAACTGAACCCCGATCGCAGCGGCATCAATCTTGTTTGCCAGGTCAGCGTGGCAGTGTGTGGTGCGGAGACCTGCCAAGATATCCGCGTGCGATTTCACCGCATTCGCCAACGCATCCGCATTACCGGCAGGGACTAAATCGACACATGGGGGATTGTGCCGCAGTAGTTCCCGGATGGCAGGGGAGTCGCGGGTAATTAACGGTTTTTGTGCCGCAATAATCTGGTAGACCTTATTCGGGATAACGTTGGCAGCCTTTTTCGAGGTGCCAAAAATGCCAAGACAGATATCCGCTTGTTGAATCCAGGTTATCAAGTCCGGATAGTCAATCCATTCAAGCCAACGCAGGCGAGGCAGAGGCGCGTTGGCAAGCATCTCTCGGATGCGTAGCGTTTCTTGTCCCTTGCCGATCAATATCCAATCTATTTCTTCATCACGTAGCAAACCGGCAGCTTCCACAATATATTCGATTCCATGCAAAGGAATAAACTGACCGTAGAACAGCACCTGCAGAGGTCTTTCCGATCGTGGAGCAGGTGTGGGGGAGGCGGGGAAGTTTTTTGTTTCCGCGCCCACCCAGACCGTGCCGCATTCGCCGTCGGATAAGTGAAAAAGTTCTTCCAGGCGCCTGGCGTGCGCTTCAGTATCCATGAAGGTCCCGTTTGCCGCTCTGACCGCGAGCCACTCCAGTCCCCACAGCACACGGGCCGCCGGGTGTTTGACACTGAATAAACGTCGATCGTCGACCACTGTATCGTAGGCCGAGATAAATACATCCCATGCTACCGGCGTGCGTCTTAACCAGGCGAAGCAGCGGATGATTAATACGTCGAACAAGCCCGGGTAGCTGACCAGAACAAGATCGTGGGCCGGCAATCGCAGATATCGCCAAATCAGCGATGGATAGCAGAAAAAGAGGCGGAACATTAGAGCAAACTTGCTGAAAACGCCGCTGACCTGGCTTTTGTCTTCAATGCCGCCCCAGATATCTGTATGGCACTCGATCAATTCGAAGCCGCTTTTCCGGATACCTTCGCGTAGCAGCCTCACCCGAGGTTTGCCCGTATCATAAGTACCCCATAAGACGATTCTCATCGAATCTGCTTAAGCGGCCATGTCATCAATTGGCGTCAACGATTGCATGTCCCGATCAATCGAACGATCTAATACCGCGTTTACTTCTTTGCCTGCCCGTAATCGAAAGCGTACGTCCTCGGTCAATTTTCGGTTGGCGGCCAACAGATCAGCCAAAAAAGCTACCAGTAAAGTCTGGAATCCCAGTACCAATAAGATGGCAACCAGAATCAAGGACTGTATGTGTCCAGCGCCATCGCCGCCGATGTATTTCCACATGAACCGTAAACCTATCAAGAGGCCCGTGCCGAATAATATGGCGCCGATCGTTCCAAAAAAGCGGAAAGGACGATAGATGACGAAAATTCTTACAATGGTGACTATGCTGCGCCACACATACGATGCGATGCTTTTGACCAGGCGCGACGGTCGCAGGTCTGCATTTACCCGGATAGGTACCGAGGTGATGCTCATGTTCTTTTGCCCGGCCTGGATGATGGTTTCGAGTGTGTAGGTATAGTTACTGAAAACTGCCAAGCTTTGGGCCGCGGTGCGGCTGATGGCGCGAAAGCCGCTGGTGGCGTCCGGGATATCGGTCTTGCTGGCGACACGTACCACCCAGCTGCCTAGTTTTTGCAGCATTTTTTTCAACGGCGAAAAGTGTCCAATCGCTTCAATCGGGCGAGCGCCAACTACGATGTCGGCTTGCTTAGCGACAATAGGCGCAGTTAGTGCGGGGATATCATCTGCATTGTATTGATTATCAGCGTCGGTGTTGACGATAACATCTGCTTTCAAATGCAGGCACGCCTCCACTCCACTCATGAACGCGCGCGCCAATCCCTGATTACGGGTGTGTCGCACTATATGATCGACGCCATTTTCCCGGGCCACCTTGATAGTGTCGTCACTACTGCCGTCGTCAATGATTAACCATTCGACGCTATCAAATCCCAAGACTCTTCTGGGTAATGCAGCAAGCGCAATGGCGAGGGTCCCGGCTTCGTTATAACAGGGGATTTGGATAATCAGTTTCACGTTGTTCCATTTCTTTATATTGGATGCTGTCCCAAAGGTACATTTCTATTATCTTGTATCATTGCGATTTCAATTTTGCAGGCCAAAACAATATTGAAATACTTAACCCGCACAGCAGAGTCAGAACAATAGCCTGTATACGTTTTTTATTTGATTCTGTAACTATGTCAATCGAAAATATCAGGCTCTTATCTAACTCCTGATTATTAAGACGCGCTTTTCCTCTTGTTGTATCTGACGTCATCCATGCTGTAATGGCTTGCCCCGGAGGGCTATCGATTCCTTCAAGAACAAATGTGACAGGCCTATCTGTGATGTTTCGCAGAGGTAGCGAGTCATAGCAAAAATGATGATAGGTGTTGTCCCGGATTTGATTCGCATGGAGTAAAATTTTTTGTGAAAAATACTTCGCCTGCAAGCTTGCAGAAAAAGTACCAGTATTATTTCGGTCACCATAATTTGCTAACAAAATATCAATGCAGAGCGTGTCTGATTCATTCAATTTCACGCGCTTGATCAAGTTCCAATCGATGGGTTGCTCAAGACGGAAACCAGCCACCAGCTCACCGGCCGGGATTTGTTCTAAGGCTTGTGAAGGTGAAAGGGCAGCTCGTTCGATTTTATTTGAATATGAACCAATTGGAAAAATTAAAATAAAAACTAGAAAGCAGATGACCCATAAAAAGAGAGGAAAAAATGAATTTAAAGATTTCATTAGTAATATTGCAAATAGAATGGAATGGCTTGCTCAATGTAAACAGATAATTCAGCACACGCCAATAATGCAATTCCAGTATAAATAATAAATTTGGAGATACGTAACCGCACCAATACAATCGCAGCAGATAAAATTACCAATGGGATCACTGGGTAAAAATATCTTCCTTGCGCTGCACGCAGAATACCTTCTTCCAGGTACGCACCATAAATGTGATATAAAAAAATGGAACCGAAAAATAATGTGATTGCAAATCCGTAAAGGGCGATTCTATCGGTGCTATCGGTAACATAAAAAACTAAGGGGAGCGCCACGATCCCCAGGAATATTGATATGGGAATAGAGGAGAATAAGATGAAAATATAGCTGTTGAAGCTTGTGAGACTGACAAAAATTGCAGCATAGCATGCAAGAAAAATAATGGCAGCGAGTGGTATAAGCTTATATTTGCAATCTATCAAATGAGAATTTGCCTGGGAGATCAGGGAATTGCTATTGGGGAATTTTAATTTTTCTTTAGAAGAGCGCCAAGCAAGCATTGAAATGTAAACCATGCAAGCACACGCCACAAAAAATAAAAGAGTTGAAAATACATCATATGGTACGCCACCCACCGTAACCCCAATAAATCTTAAATGGCGGGGAAGTACATCATATTCAAGAAATACGCGGTTCGGATTGGCAGCCATATGGCCGAACATGCCATAAAATAAATGTTCTGTTGACTCGAACACAGGTTGTGATTTTATATAATCTGCAAAACTTTGTTTTAATGCGATTTCTAATGCAGGTTTTCGATCTGTTCCAGATGTGTAAAAAAAGGATCCGAAATATATAAAATTACGTACCATCCATGCCATTGGTATGGACATTGCAATTAATAGTATCCATATTGCATGTTTAATCCGGTACTGCCTGGGAAGTTCCAGAATCAGGATGAATACCATAGGAACAAGCAACACTAATGGAGTCATCATTTTTGTCCCGCTTGCGATAGCGAGCCATATTGCGCATTGATACGCATCTTTGATTTCTTTGCTGAGAATATATTTTGCAAAGAAATGTGTCGCAAGGGCGCAAAAAAGAAACAATGACATATCATGATTGGTACCCGAAGATAAATGTGAAACCATCGGGATGAAACCAATCGCTGCGGCAATTGCTGTAGAACGTGATGAATCCAGTCCGATTACTCTGAAAGTTCGAAATAGGACCAGCAATAGTAAAGCACCTGATAAAGCGGATACTATACGTGGCAAGCGATAGAGAATATCCGGATCATCGGTTATCAGGCTTCCTATTTTCAGCGGTATTGCTGCGATAATGTAATACACGGGAGGGTGCTGCGCGATCCAATTGTATGCAGGCTGGGAATCGGTAGTCTTTTCAACGTATCCCATAACGTCGGCACTTATCACCGATTTCCCGGTAGATGGAGGGCTCAGCACTGGAATACCTTTTCCATATGCAATATCCTGGGTATACGCAAAATGCCCAATTTCATCTGGAACCGCTGCAAATGGCGTTACGCAGAAAGACAGGTACAGTGCTTTGATTAAGAAAAGCAAAGATATTAATAATATTGGAACTGAATAATCGTTAGCAATGTTCTTTATTTTCGGCATGTACCGTCTTAGGCGAATTGAAATTACAGATCAAAAATATTATTGATAACAATGCATCAATGTGCGACCCGGATGGGAACATATGATTCTCAAGGAAATTCAAATGAGAAATATGGCGCAATGTGCTGTTTTGTATGGAAGTGTATTAAGTTGTAAGTATGTGTAAGCAACTGTAAGCAATTGTATCCCATTGCGTGTTGCTGGGGGTGAAAGTATGCAATTTGCTGCGCCTAGAGGCTAGCAGCGGTTGAGCTGCCTAATCGCCAAATAAGAATGGGAAATTGGCATTTATTCGTAATCGCATTGACAGCCGGCATTTGATATTCCGTTACATTCGGCAAGCGCGCCCGGCAACGGACCTCTTCCTGCATTGATGTTATTCCGACCATGTTCCGGCCCGATTGTTCCCGCCATCCTCGCAACGCGGCATAATACGGCCATGGAACAACAAATTCTCGAAATCGATATTGCCGACTGGCAGATCGGCACACCAAATTCAGCCTGGATTTCTGCACTTGAGGCAGGAAAAGTCCTGTATTTCCCGCATCTCAGCTTTGTGTTTACGGCAGACGAACGACGCTTTTTGACACCGGCGGTGCGCGATCCCAAAAGCCGCAATATCAGCCTGGATGCCAACGGCAAACTGAAAGGCGCACTCGGTGACGCGGCTGACCAGGCGGCACTGGCCCATATGATCGGGCGCTTTCGTGCGCAAGCGCAGCAACTGATTTATTCCCTGCTGCCTGCTTATGCCGACACGCGCAGCGAATTGCGTATGGCGCCGACCAGCTATCGGCCGATGCAGGTGGAAACCCGCGCACAATCCTGGCGTGCCGATGATCGCCGCCTGCACGTTGATGCATTCCCGTCGCGTCCCAATTACGGCGAACGCATCCTGCGTGTATTTGCCAATGTGAATCCGGATGGTGTGCCGCGCGTATGGCGGGTGGGTGAACCGTTCGAAGATGTGGCACAACGATTCCTGCCTAGGGTAAAAGCGTATTCACGTTGGCAGGCACTGGCATTGAACGCCATGCATGTCACCAAATCCTTACGTAGCGAATACGATCATCTGATGCTGCAATTGCATGACGCCATGAAATCAGACCTGGCATATCAAAAAGATGGTCCGCAGGTGACGCAGCCATTTGCCGCAGGATCGGTTTGGGTTTGTTTTTCCGACCAGACTCCGCATGCCGTGATGTCGGGCCAGTACATGATGGAGCAAACCTTGCATCTGCCGGCCGCCCGGCAATACGATCCGGGCGCTAGCCCGCTCGCTATTTTGCGTCGCCTGACCGGCCGTGCGCTGACCGAATGAGCGCTGCATCGGGTTTTGATGCAGGACGTGCCTGGCGCATCCGCTTGTTGTATTCCGCAGTATGGTGGCTGGCGATGCCCTTCGTATTACTGCGTTTGTGGCGCCGTGGCAGCAAGGAACCTGGTTACCGCCAGCATGTGGCGGAGCGCATTGGCTTTTATCCACCGCTGGCGCCATCACTGGCATCGCGCAAATTCTTGTGGGTGCACGCGGTCTCGGTTGGCGAAACACGCGCGGCCGAGCCTTTGATTGCAGCCATGCTGGAAGCCTACCCGGAGCACGCTATTCTATTGACGCATATGACAGCGACCGGCCGGGCTACCGGACAAGCTTTGTTCGGCAACTCGCCGCGGGTGCTGCAATGTTTTCTTCCCTACGATACCGGCTGGATGGTGGGACGCTTCCTGCGCCATTTCTCGCCGTGCCTGTGCGTCCTGATGGAAACCGAAGTGTGGCCGAACCTGATCGTCCAATGCGGGCGTTACAAGGTGCCGGTGGCGCTGGTGAATGCGCGCTTGTCGGTGCGTTCCCTGCGTCGCGGCAAGCGGTTTTCCACATTGATGACGGAGGCTGCCAGCGGCATGTCGTGCGTTGGCGCACAAACCGAAGCGGACGCCGGACGTTTGCAACAACTCGGTGGCAGCAACGTGCACGTGACCGGTAATCTTAAGTTCGACGTTACGCCGTCTCCCGCCTTATTGGCCGTCGGCGCTGCGATGCGAGGGCAGATCGGTAATCGCCCGGTGCTGCTGTGCGCCAGTACGCGCGATGGTGAGGAAGAATTGATTCTCGATGCGTTGTCCAGGCGCAGCCAGGATCCTGCTTATGCAGATTTGCTGGTCATCATCGTGCCGCGCCATCCGCAACGGTTCGACGAAGTGGCGGACATGGCGGCAGCCAAGGGCTTGCCGCCGTTGCGTCGCACCCGCCTGGCGGACGAACCGGTGCCGCCGCAAGTGAAAGTATTGATCGGCGATTCGATGGGTGAAATGTTCGCCTATTACGCAATGTGCGACGTGGCGTTCATCGGTGGCAGCTTGCTGCCGATGGGCGGCCAAAACCTGATCGAGGCGTTTGCGGTTGGCAAACCGGTATTGATCGGTCCTCATACATTCAATTTTTCAGACATTACCGAGCAGGCGATTGCCGCCGGCGCCGCGCAGCGAGTGAGTGATGTCGATACCATGCTGGATACGGCGCAGCGGCTATTGCAGGCTGATCAGCAGCGCCAGGCGATGGGCGAGCAAGCCACCCATTTTGCACAACAGCATCGCGGCGCCACAGCGCGGACCATGGCCCTGCTGGCGCCATTCATCTAAACTCGTTTAACTATGCATGCGACTTTTATTGTCACCAAAGTGGTGAGTACGTTATTGCTCTTGCCGACCAATCTGATCTTGTTGTGCATTGCCGGCATGCTGTTGCGGCGGGCTTATCCAAGTATCGGCATGGTTATCAGTCTCACGTCATTGTTGTTGTTGACGGTATTAAGTACCAAGGCAGGTGCTTTGCTGTTGGTGGCGCCTCTGGAGCAACGCATGCAACCGCTGGCGGCAAATGCTGCGGTTGCGGCGGTTGCAATTGACGGCGCGCAGGCAATTGTCATATTGGGCGGGGGCAGACTGGCAAATGCGCCGGAATATGACGGCGACGATGCGCCAAGTTATTCGACCCTGGGACGCCTGCGTTACGGCGCCAGGATACATCGTCAGACCGGGCTGCCGGTATTGGTTTCAGGCGGTACGCCTGACGGCTCGAAAGTATCGGAGGCCGCCATAATGGCAAGCAGCTTGCGCGAGGATTTCGCGACGCCGGTAAAGTGGCTCGAAGAGAGGTCCGACGACACCGAGCAAAATGCGAAATTCTCAGCCGAAATTTTAGCGCATGCTGGCGTGAAAAAAATCGTGCTGGTGACCGATGCCTTGCATATGCCGCGGTCTCAATTGATGTTCGCCCGGACTGGATTGGAGGTCGTGATTGCGCCGACCGTATTCTTTAGCCGCGACCGGCTTACCCTGTTAAGTTTCCTGCCGTCGGGCGAGGGTATGCGCCGTAGTGAATACGCTATGCATGAATGGCTGGGAGTACTCTGGTACAAGGCGCGTCATGGAGAGTCTCAACAAGCGGGCGGTGTGCCGGTGGCAAGTTGATTCGAGGTTTTCCCGTGAAATAAAAACGCCGCACAAGTGCGGCGTTTTTTTATTTCAACGTTCAACTCAAATGCGGATTACGACTTGGCCGCCACGGTATTTTCATTCATCCCGCCACCCAATGAACGATACAGGTCAATCGCATTGTTCAAACGCAGCTGCCGCGCCTGGATCTGCAGCTGTTGTGCCGAGAACAGGTCACGCTGCGCATTGAGGCGGTCGGTGGAACTGGCGATGCCGTTCTTGTAACGCAGTTCGGTCAACATCACACGTTGCTCCTGCGCTTTGACAAAAGCATCCTGCGCCACCAGCTGGTCTTCCAGCGCGCCACGGGCAACCAGCGCATCGGAAACTTCCCTGAACGCGCTCTGTATGGTTTTCTCGTAGTTGGCAATCGCCAGATTCTTGCGGATCTCGCTCAACGACAGGTTGGCGCGGTTGCGTCCACCCTCGAAAATCGGCAAGGTCAACTGCGGCACAAACGACCATGTGCGGCTGCCGGCAGAGAACAAGGTGCCGAGCGATGTGCTTGAATTACCGATCCCTGCCGTCAGCGAAATGGTAGGGAAGAAGGCAGCACGGGCGGCGCCGATGTTGGCATTGGCAGAACGCAGTTGCTGTTCCGCCTCGCGAATATCAGGACGGCGTATCAGCAGATCGGAAGGCAGGCCAGCCGGGATGTCAGTAACGATTTTCTCGTCTGACAAAGTTTGCGGCGCCGGCAGGTCACCCAAAGGCTTGCCGACCAGCAGGACCAAGGCGTTGGTAGCCTGGGCGCGTTGACGCACCAGGACAGCCAGCGATACGCGCGCTCCCTGCACCAGCGTTTCCGAATTGCGCAAGTCGAGCTCCGACGACGCGCCGACATCAAAGCGCATCTTGTCCAGCTTGTAGTCGTCTAGCCGGCTATCCAGGGTTTGCTGCGCCAACCGTTCCTGTTCAGCGTAGGACTGTTCGGTCAGATAAGCTTGGGCAACCTGCGAAATCAGGCTGATTTGCGCAGACTGACGTGCTTCCTCCGTCGCCAGGTAGCTAGCCAGCGCGGCATCTTTCAAGCTGCGGACGCGGCCAAAGAAGTCCAGTTCGAACGAAGTCATGTTCAGCCCGACCGAATAGGCCGTGCCGACCGCAGGTTGGCCTGGAATCAGTTGATCGGCCTCTGTACGACCGCGGGAGCGGCTGAAATTGCCCTCTATATGTGGCAACGCATCGGACGCTGTGATGTCGTACTGGGCACGCGCCTGCTCGATGTTCAGAGCCGCGGTGCGCAGGTCGCGGTTGTTTTCAAGCGCCGAAGCGATCAGCGCCTGCAGGCGCTGGTCAGGGAAAAACTGGCGCCAGCCGAGCGCCACCGCATCCAGCTGCGCCTGGCCGTCGGCGGCAGCCGGATAGCTGCCGGCTACCGGCGCTTCCGGCCGTACGTAGGTCGGCGCCATGGTGCAACCCGAGAGGACCCCTGCCAGCAGCAGGGCGCCAGTCAGCTTCTTGGGCAGATACGCCGTCATTGCCATATTAAACATGCTGATTCTCCACATCTATTTTCTTGTTGTGCGTGGCCGCATGCAATTTCCGCTGGCGTTCGCTGCCTTTGAAAATCTTGCGTACCACCACGAAGAACACCGGCACCAGGAATACCGCCAAGGCGGTTGCCGTGATCATCCCGCCCATCACGCCGGTACCGATTGCACGTTGGCTACCTGAACCGGCGCCGGTCTTGATCGCCAGCGGCAACACGCCCAGGATGAACGCGAACGAGGTCATCAGAATCGGCCGGAACCGCAGGTGCACCGCTTCCAGTGTTGCTTCGATCAGGCCCTTGCCTTCAGCCTGCAGGTCTTTCGCGAATTCGATAATCAGAATCGCGTTCTTTGCCGACAAACCAACCACGGTAATCATCCCGACCTTGAAGTAGACGTCGTTAGGCATGCCGCGCAAGGTTACGCCCAGCAATGCGCCGAGAATCCCCAGCGGTACCACCAGCATCACTGCCAGCGGGATGGAAGTACTTTCGTACAAGGCTGCCAATACCAGGAACACCGCCAGCAGCGACAGTGCATACAGCATCGGTGCTTGCGAGCCGGAAGTCTTTTCTTCCAGTGACTGGCCAGTCCATTCAAAGCCGAAGCCAGGAGGGAGTTTGGCTGTCAGCGCTTCCATCTCATCCATTGCTTCGCCGGTGCTATGGCCAGGTGAGGCGCCACCGGAGATTTTCATCGCCGGATAGCCGTTATAGCGAGACAGTTGTACCGGGCCCTTGATCCAGTGCGAGGTTGTGAATGACGAGAACGGCACCATGGTTCCTTGTGTGTTCTTGACATACAGCTTGGCCAGGTCTTCCGGTTGCAGCCGCTGTGGTGCATCGGCTTGCACAATCACCCGTTGTTGACGGCCCTGGTTAGGAAAGTCATTCACGTAGGAAGAACCGAGCGCGGTCGACAGTGTGCTGTTGATGGCGGCAAACGATACGCCTTGGGCATTGGCCTTGTCGCGGTCAATATCCAATTGCAACTGCGGCGAATCTTCCAGACCTTCAGGACGGACGCCAGCCAGGATCTTGCTTTGTGCAGCCATGCCAAGCAATTGGTTACGCGCGGCAGTCAATGCTGCATGTCCCTGTCCTGAGCGGTCTTGCAGACGGAAAGTGAAACCGGTTGCATTTCCCAGTTCAGGAATCGGCGGCGGGTTCAGCGGATAAACGATGGCGTCCTTGATTTGCGAGAACACACCGAATGCCTTGCCCGCAATCGCGTCGGCTGATTGATCCGGACCACGCTCGCTCCAGTCCTTGAGCGGCGTGAATACCAGGCCGGCGTTCTGACCGTTACCGGAGAAACTGAAGCCGGTAATGGCAACCACGTGGGCGACACCAGGCAATTTCGCGTAATAGTCTTCAATCGTCTTGATGACTTCCAGGGTACGGTTGCTGCTGGCGCCGGCAGGCAATTGCACGTTGGTGATGATGTAGCCCTGATCTTCAGCCGGCAGGAACGATGCGGGCAAGCGTGCATACAGCAAGCCGACGCACACCAGAATCGCGCCGTATATAAACAGGTAACGGCCGGTCTTGGTCAGCATCTTGGCGATAATGCCTTGATAGCCGGTGGTGGTAGCGTTGAACTTGCGGTTGAACCAGCCGAAGAAACCTTTTTTCTCGTGGTGATGTCCTGCTTCCACCGGTTTCAGGATGGTGGCGCAGAGCGCTGGTGTC
>Ga0207048_10042_pt1 | contig 41093 bp, 43 predicted proteins | sample Alteio_BWMinCont_65_FD_153301 | JGI IMG/M metagenome (GOLD analysis project Ga0207048, IMG submission 153301) | Enriched cells from forest soil in Barre Woods Harvard Forest LTER site, Petersham, Massachusetts, United States -... | ecosystem: Environmental > Terrestrial > Soil > Temperate forest >...
GGCGGGGGGTACGCTGAAGTTAAAGGCCCTGACCAGCGTTCCGGTGTCGGCAGCGTAGACGTTGCCGCCGTAAGTGCCGGGGCTGATGGGTGAGAACACATACCCGCTCGCGACGACTGGCGTTGCACCTCCGCCGCCTTCACAGCCCGTGTTGCTACTCCAGATCGTGGCACCCGTCGTTGGGTCCAAATCGTCAGGCGTACACGGGCCCGCCGTGTAGACGCCGTCGAGGGTGACCGCGAGCGAGCCGTCCGTGCCCGACCCGTCGTTTGTGCTCCAGAGCTGTGCACCGGTCGACTCATCGAACGCCGTGACCTGGGCGTCTTCCAGCGTGTAGACGATGCCTTCGGAGGCGACCGGAGCATAGGCCGACGCAAACTGACCGGGGATCGTTGCGCTCCACAGGCTATCGCCGGTCGTCGCGTCAAGTGCCGACAGGACGCCTGCCGCGGCGAAGGCACCACCGTTCACGAATAGCTTGCCCCCGTCATAGGTGAGGCCCGCGGAGCCGCTGAATTCGATGGGACCCCACACCTTGGCGCCCGTGCCCGCATCGAGCGCGAATAACTCGCTATTGCTGCTTATCAAAGCCAGAACATACACACGCTGCCCGACAATCAATGCGTAGGACGGTGTGCCGCCTAGATTGAAGGACCAGCTGGCGGCAGCGGGGAGGCTCGCGGTCTTGAATGTCATCGAGCCGCTGTGCCCGTTGTCGATTTGATAGGAGACGGCATCGACCGACCGCGCGACGATGGTCAACGTGAGCGGCGAGGAGGTGCCGCCTTGGTTCGCCGGATTGACCACCGTCACCGACACCGTGCCGGCGCTCGCCACTTGAGCGGCGGTGATCGATGCCCGCACCGTGGTTCCCGACACGTACGTGGTCGTAAGACTCGTGCCGTTCCACGCGATGGCTGAGCTGGTCGAGAACCCGGTGCACGGTCAGCAGGAATGCAACGTTGCCGGCCGGGACCGTCGCAGGCGAGAGCGAGGTGAGTGAAATCGGCGGCAGCGCTTGAATAGTCAGGTTGACCGAGTTCGAGGCCACGTTGCCGGAGGCCGGATCTTCCACCGTGATCTTGGCCGTCCTAGGAGCCGCGAAATCAGTCGCCGTCAACTGCGCGATCAACTGACCCTGATTGTTCAACGTCGTCGGCACCGCGGTGCCGTTGAAATACACGACGGACGTCGCGGTGAAATATTGGCCCGTCACCGCCAACGAGAGTGCGCCTTGCCCCACGGTGACCGTCGCGGGTGAAATAGAGGTGATCACCGGAATCGCCGGGGTGATCTTGAGTACCAAAGCGTTGGAATTCACATTCCCCGACGCCGGATCCTGAACGGTAAAGACCACTTGCGATCCAGCCCCATAGTTCATCGCGAAGTTCGGGAATTCGATCTTTGTCGATGAGACATAGGTGGCTCCGTATATCGCCCCGTTGATTACCAGCAGGGTGGTCGGTGTGAAATGAGTGCCGGTGAATGTAAGCGTCACCGGAACCGCGTTCACGGGCAAGGAGCTGGGTGACAACGTGGTCAACGTGGGCACGGGCGGCGCGGCGGAGATCGTAAATACACTGGCATTGGACGTGCCGCCCGCGGAGGCCCCGTTGAAGACAGTGACCGGAACGCTCGCCGCGGTCGCGATTTGCGCCGCGGTGATTTGCGCGGTCAACCGCGTGGCGGAGTCGAAGGTCGTCGGAACTGCACGGCCGTTCCAAAGCACGCTCGCGGAGGCACTGAAGTTGGTGCCCGTGATGAGCAATTGAAATGCAGCGCCGCCCGCCGTGGCATTCGCAGGGGCAAGCGTCGTGATCGTGGGTGCCGCCACGGGCAGTACGGATGAGATCGTGAACGTGCTGGGATTGGAGGTGCCGCCCTCGGCTGCGTCGTCGACGACCGTGACCGGTACGGTCGCCGCCGTCGCAATTTGCGCCGCCGTGATCTGCGCTGTCAACTGAGCGGCGGAGTCGAAGGTCGTGGGCACCGCACGGCCGTTCCACAACACGCTCGCTGAGGCCGTGAAGTGGGTGCCGGTGACGAGCAGCTGGAACGCGGCGCCGCCTGCCGTGATACTCGAAGGCGCCAGACTCGAGATGACGGGCGCTGTCTGCGTGTTGACGGTAAAGTGGACGACACCCGAACTTGCGCTGCCGGTGGTTCCGCCCGAAACGGTGACCGAGGCCGTTCCAGCCGTCGCAAGATCCGCCGCAGGCACTGTTGCGGTGAGCGCGCTCGATGAGATGTAATTCGTCGCCAGAGAAGCGCCGTTCCACTCAACGACGGAGGAAGTCGTAAAACCAGTCCCTGCCGCGGTGATCTCCATGGCCGCGCTGCCCGCGGTAGCCGACTCTGGTGACAAGGAGGTCAACGTGACCGCTGTGAGTGTGGGCGCACTGGACCCGCTCCCGCCATCGCTCCCGCCGCCGCATCCGGCGACGAACATCGTGAGAAAAGCCAGACAGCCAGATCTAAGAGCCACGACCATGTTCATTCAGAGGACGCTCCCTGTCATCGCGGTGACGGATCTGGCCACCGAAAGTTCATAATTACACCACCGGGATCCCTAAAGCGCAGGTCCGGCACAACCGAGATAGGTTAGCAGAGAGCGGCGTCGTGGTGTCGTTCACGATCTTACCTATTGCGACGATCGGTGCGAAGTACGTCCCATCTTCCGGGTGTTAAAGCACTGTGAGGATCGCTCCCATGGTTCGGAGCATGAAGACCCGCGCAGTGGCGGTTGCACCTATAGCCATAGATCGGCGAAGCTGCAGGCGTAGCGGCTTTCTTCGGGTGATGATTCCCGCGAGTCCCGGCTACGCCCCGCCATTACCTTACTCGGGTCTCGCCGCAGGCGACGACCTGCTGGCGGTTCCGAACGGCAGCAGTGTCACCGCTTTTGTGTTATCAAGCTGCCCCTGACGGTGCGTCCGCCGGCGAGGTCTGGACTTCAACTCTTGCCGCGGCTTTGATCCAGCACCCGGTCGAATTCTTCCAGCATGTCGGGCATGCTTGCCGCAATCGCGAATTCTCGGATCCACCGCCGGGCGGCGCCGACGTCCGTCTCTGGATGTGCGGCGGATATCTTCTAAGTCCTTCGGCCTGCGCGCGATCGCTTTCATCACCAGAAGGTCTTCGACCCGGGGCAGTCTCACCGACACGCCGCCAACGTCGTAAGGCCGGCTGCTTTCGACTGCCGATCTCTCGAACGACAGGCCGGCGAGGGTAATATCCAGGTCGATTCCCGATGCCGCGTGGCGCATGAGCAAAACACGGCTGCGCCGGGCGAACTCGAGGGCTTCGCCAATGCGCGGAGCAATTCCAAACTTTGCCGCGTTCTCAACCGCGCTTTGCCAGTCGCTCTCCGGGAGGATCACCAATGCATCGATGTCGCGCGTGAACCGCGGACGACCCAGAACGGAGGCAGCCACTCCTCCGATTACCATCGCCGGAATCCGGCCGGCATCGAGCCAGTTGGTGAGGTCTGCGAGAGCAGATCGAAGAGCGTCGGCGCTCCCTTCAGGCACCCAGTGCCTTCCTCAGTCGAGACCACCGCTCGCGAACGACCTCGATCTCCTGCGCGCGTTTCGGCTCATCTCCAAACAGGCCGCTAGAAGCCACCAGGGCAGCCAACTGCCGAAACTTCACTGCCAAGGCGGTACGCTGCAACTCCGCTGCTTCGGCCTGGCGGACGAGCTCCCACCGTTCTAGGTAGGCCTTGGCATGTTCGGGGCTTATGGCACTCATCCCCGTATTCTACCCGCCTCTACAAGCAACGATAGGCTGTGGCTATCGTTCGGGAGCCCAAAGATATCGGGCGAGAACGGCGCCGCAATTCAAAAATCATAGGGTGATACAGGTTGCAAGCGGGCTCTGCTGCATCCACGCATGCCACAACGCCCCCCGAGCTTTATAGCCTTTAATCAGCCGGGCGCGCACTGGGACGCCTGTGTCACTTTCTGCGCCGCCACATGCGAAATCAGCGGGAAAAATGCCTCGACCTCGGCATTATGAGGTGAGACTTCAAGCGGAAATATCTTCTGATTCAATCACTTGGAGATGGACATCTCGCCAAGTGCCTGATCTATTGGTGGTGAGAGAGGGACTCGAACCCACCCGCTGATTTCGTCGACAAAGACTTTGGTCGTCGATGGCCGGACCCGGTGCCTACCACCCAGGCGCACTTCTTTTCGAAGTCTCGGCTTGATCGCTTGATCTCACAGAAATAGCTATTTCCAATCCATCAAATCGATAATTTGCCCTTTTTCCCGCGCTGCGCGGAGGTAACGCCGATCGGCAGTGATAAGAACGCTGTCTCGATTTTCGAGGGCCACTGCATGATAGAACGTATCAAACACGTGCTGTTTGAGTTCTATCCCCAGCTCGACTCCGCGCCGTAATATTTGCAGCTCCTCTGTTGCCGGAAGCTCCAGCGCGCTCAACATCATGACATCGTCCGCTGCCGTCGCGGGGCTCTCACGTGCGAGAACCGCGCCGACTTCGACGAGCCAGTGAGTTGGCTGTAGCACTGACTGCTCACCCCGTATCACGACTTCCATAAGTTGCGTCGCTTTGTCGGTGCCTGCTTCGTGTTCCGGGTCCTGCAATAGCCATTTAATAACGACGCTGGCATCTATGACGACGGTCATGGTCTGCCTGTTCTCCGCGAGACCCGAATCTTGGTGTCGGACATTGGCGGCCGTTCGGTGCGCCGCTGGGTCAACGTGCGGAAAATATCCTCGCGGCGTTTGCGTAGTTTTGCTCCCGCGACCGCTTTGCGCATCAGGTCTGCAATGACGGCGCTTTTGTTCTGGCCGCCAAATGCCCTGTCGAACTCGGCTTTAACGTCATCCGGGACGCTGAAATTGACCGTTGCCATGCTGGGGTCCATTGTTGAAGATTTCAACAATGCTGATATTACTGACAAATGCGCGACAGTGAAAGATGGCTGCGGAAAGCGGCCGAGTAGTCAGATTCGTAACTGCATGATTATATTGATGTTAATGCGACCTGGAATCTCATAATGCCGAGGTCGAGGGTTCGAGTCCCTCTCTCACCACCATTCTTTCAGGGTTAGCGTTTCATCTCCGATAGATGCGACTCGATGATGCGGGACACGGTCGCGGGTACCCGCTGCCGCTCGTCAGTGAGCCTTCTCACCGAGTTGCGGCTTTGCCTTCCTCTCCGGCCCATCAAGGCGATGCCGACAAGCACTGCAATATCGAGCAAGCTTAACGCGCCTCCACCGCCGCCGGCGGGCGGGGCCGTCACATCGATAGATACCGTGGCCACATTCGAGGTGGTGCCTAAGTTATCCTGTACCGAGTACTGAAGGGTGTCCAGTCCCGAGTACCCCGTCGTGGGCGTGTATTTGATGTCGCCACTCGTTACGACTGCCGTACCGTGTGTGGGCGGAACGACGATCTTTATCGACGCCGGATTGAGAGTGCCCCCTGCGCTCGTATCGTTGGCCAGAATGTTGATCGTGACGCTCTGGTTGGCCTGAAGCGTGGCTGTGTCGTTGGCGGCGACTGGAGCGGGCTGGATGCGTACGCTGACGCTCGCTTTATTCGACTGCGCACCCAGGTTGTCACGGACCGTGTACTGGAAACTGTCTGTCCCCGAATAACCGCTCGACGGCTGATAAGTGATCGACCCATTCGCCGAGTCGACAATCGCCGTTCCGTGCTGAGGCACGGTCGTGATCGCGACCGAGCTGACGTTGAGGGTCTGGCCCGACGAGGCGGTGTCGTTGGCCAGTACATTAACTTGGATTGACTTGTTGATGGCACATACGGCCGTATCATTCTGGGCGATCGGATCCTGATCGACTTTGGTTGGATCGTATGCGGCGGCGCCCGATTGTCCACCGGTGACGATTCCTGCGTCGACGATAAGCACTTGCGGGGCACCGTTCTTGACGAGTGTCCCGACGGCGACACCTCGGCCGTAGCTACTCTGGGAGGTTGCGGGGATATCAATCGGCGCGACGTTGGCGAACGGAGTTGCTGTGCCGTTGTTGAGATAAATTGCGCCGACCGCTGGGTTCGCGGGCGTCGGGGAGGCGTTCGGCGACGGCGGAGTGCACCCAAAAAGAAGGTCCGGGAGGCCATCCCCATTTACATCGCCCACGCTGACAGCGAGGCATCCGCCGCCCAAGTCGCTATCAGGCTGGAGGGTCTCTGGATTGCTAAAGGGCTGCGACGCCGAGCCTGTATTCAGATACACATACAGATCATTTTGTGTGAGTGCCGCATTGGAAACCACCGCGACCAGATCCGGCTTGCCATCGCCATTGAGATCCGCCACAGCGATTGCTCCGACCGATTGCCCCACCAGGAGTCGCAAAGGTGTGACTTTGCCGAACGGATTGCTCGTGCCATTGTTGAGGTAAATGGCGATGCCAGACGGATCGGTGGCCTGCCCCGTGAGGTACGTCAGGATGAGGTCGGGTTTCCCATCACCGTTGACGTCGGCAATCTGGATGTCCTGACCGTACCCAAGGTCCGTGCCGATCTGGATGGTGGAATAATTCCCGCTCGTGAGAGGGGCTCCGTTGGTGAGATAGAGCCTGCTTGGAGCATGATTGGTGTTGGCGACCGCCATGTCGACGAAGCCGTCTCCGTTCACATCGCCCAACGCCACTACATACGCGATGTCTTGCGTACCTATCGCGATGCCGCTCACACCGTTGAACGGATCCGCCGTGCCGTTGTTCAAATAAACCATGTTTGGAGCATTGAAGCCGGCCGCAGAAGGAGGAGCTTCTGACCCTCAAGCGCACCGTCGCGGAGCTCGGAAGCATCGGCCGCAGCTTGAACCAGATTGCTCATGCCGCCAACCGGGGCCACGCTGCCAGTCAACGTACCGGCGGACATAGAAGGGGGATCGCCTCGCGCTTGTTTCGCCGATAGACCTGAAAGTCAGTACGATCGATCGTTATCACGGAGTGCTTCGGAAATAACTCACTCATCCGGACTAAGCACAAATCAGCGAGATCCGGCTTTTGGTCCGCGAAGCGATCGGCCAGACGGGCAAGCTGAACGAGATGCTCTCGGCAATCGAATGCCAGCGCGACGAGTCCTTCATTGACCATCGCCAGAGCCACGGCCGCACTCTCCAGGTGGAATGCCGTCTCTGCGATGACCGCCTCACAAGTCAATAGTGGCTCTGTCACTCCACTGGCAAGTTGCGCTGCCCACTTGTGATGTTTGTCATTGGCATTCGCGAACGCCACCAAGAAGCCCGTGTCAGCGATACCCTTCACGAACGCGAAAATCCCTTGCGCGTCGACAGATCGCGCACTCCATGCACAGAACCGGCGAGCCTCATAAATGAAGGCTCCTTGCCGCCGTCGCGCGCTTTCTCGAGTTGCTCACGGACAATGCGTCCCTTTGGAACCCCGGATTGTTTTGACGCCTGTTCAAGCCAAGTCGCAAGCTCTTCCGTGAGTCGAATTGTCACTGTCTTACCCATATGGCGAAAGTGTAACACATCTGGTGTGGGGCCGATCAATCTTGCGGGAGTTTTGCGGGACCCGGTGCTGCTTCGTTGTGCTCGGTGGTGCCAAATGCAACGGACGCCACGCGGTAAGTTGTTGAAAATACAAGTAGCATTGACTGTCTTCGTGCTCTCATAATGCCGAGGTCGAGGGTTCGAGTCCCTCTCTCACCACCAAATCAAGCGCTTAGCCGCGCTTTTTTTTGGTCTCCTCGACCGTGTCAGTTTTTGTGCTCGCCGGCTCTCCAAATAACAATGGGGGGATCTAGACGCTCACCTTTCCAGTCAGGCCGTTTGAAAGATGGGCCATCCGATCTCAGTACGCCACGCGCTCGCATCCGATGTCTGCTGGGGTCCCACCAAGTAATACTCCCGCAAGGGCCCCTCGATAGCCAGCGCATGGCGCGTGACGTAGGTTGCCAAGGAACCATAGGCAAGATCGATGTTGGCATGCGAGCCCTTGTGGACGAGGGTGGCGAGCTCAACCGCGGGCACGACTCGCGAAGCGACCCGGCCGATGGCACGTACCTTGCCGTCACAGGGAACGAACACCGTCGCCTCACCGTGTGCGTGAGAGAAGATGGCGTTGGAGAATATGCCGCCGGCGGGACCGGTGGGGTTTATTTGCTGCGCGGAAAGCGCGGCATGCAATTCGCCGAGCGCGCCTAAGTACCATGACAAAGCGTCCTTAACATGGACGGCCTCGTTGATCGCGGCAGCGGTTACCTCATCCGCCCTGCGACGTCCGATATCCACCTCCGGTGCGGGGTGCTCGAGCAGATTCCGTAGTGACGCGACCGCGGCATTAGTTCGCGCCAAATCGTTCTCCAAGCGCTTCAAATGCGCAGCGATAAGGTCGTTGCGCGCTTGCACGTCGGGGGCCGAGAGCACCGCGCGGATCTCGATCAAGGGCATGTCGAGATCGCGAAAACGCTTGATGATCTGCGCGATTGGAATTTGATCTGTCGTGTAGCGGCGATAGCCAGTTTGCGGGTCGATCTGCGCGGGCTCGAGAAGTCCCGTCTCATGATAGTGACGCAGTGTCTTCACCGTCAGATGGGTGGCGCGCGAGAAATCGCCGATGGCGAGCGAGGCGGACATGCAGCGCCAAGTGTGCACTCTCCCCCTACCGGAGAGTCAACCCTGAAAGACGATATTGACTCTCCCCCGACCGTAGCACCCAAGCTAATCGCACCTGGCTATCCGGCCGTACCATCGAGGAGAACCCCATGACCCAAGAGCCTTCCGGCATCGTTGCCGAACACATCCGTGCCGTTAATGCCTTTGATTCCGACGCAATCGTGGCGACTTTTGCCAAGGACGCCTACGTCAATGACAACAAGCGTGAGATCGTCGGGATCGAGGCAATCCGGCGCTGGGTCGAGAAGGAGATGGTCGGAGACCATGTGACCATCGAAGTTCGCGAAGTCCTAGATCACTACGGTGACACGATCGTGCGCGGCGCCTATGACGGCGAATACGACAAGACCAATCTGCCGAAAGAACTAATTCTGTCGAATTACTTCAAGGTTCGAAACGGCAAGATCGTCAGCCTCATCATCATTTTCAATCAACCGTCACCGTACTGAAAAAAGGCGACGCCAGTCAATTGACGTGCAATGTGCAAGCAGGAGATCGACCAATGTTTGACCACTCGCTATTAAATGTTTCGAACAGAATAGAGAGCATGAAATTCTATACCCCAGTACTGCAAATACTTGGGATACAGCTTCTGTACGATCGAGATAAATACACTGCCTATGGAACCAACCGCTTCCATTTCTGGTTACATGAATCTGAAAACCCAGATGTGACTCGCAAAGCGCATCGCGCCTTCTCGGCGGACCCTTGAGCGAGAGCGACTAACCGACCGCGAACCCGAACGGGCCGCGTCGCTGACTGAGAGGGGATTCGAAAGCCCCGGCGGCCGCCCAACTTCCCTCACCGGTGGCCGGGGGAAAGTCCCTCACCTGATGCGGTAAATCGACGCCGGTCGGCGCCGAGCTACAGAGCGGCGGCGGGACGTTACGCTAGGCCCTTTTTTCGCGAGAAAAGGGGCCGGAGTTGAACGTCTTGAAGCCAAATTTACGCATTTCTATTCAGACCCTGCTCCAGACGGGCAGGGCCCAGCGTGAGATCGCACGCGTGATTGGCGTGGATCCGAAGACCGTGCGGCGGATCGCGCGGGAGTCAAAATCCCCCGGGGTGGCCACCGGGATTTGTGCAGGGAAAGCTGCTTTTCCGGTTGAAAATCCCTCACCCCGGCCACCGGCTCCGGCGGCCACGCCCTCGGCCTGCGCGATCTACCGGGAGTGGATCGAGGCTCAACTCGTCCTCGGCCGCAACGCCATGAGCATTTACCAGGACCTGGTCGAGCGGCATGGATTTACCCACGCCTACAACTCGGTCAAACGCTTCGTCGCCCGACTCAAGGCACGTGAGCCCGAGCGCTTTGACGTGCTCGACGCATTGCCCGGTGAAGAGGCGCAGGTCGACTTCGGCGAAGGCGCGCCGACGCGTCAGACGAACGGCAAGTACCGTCGGCCGTATCTGTTCGTGATGACGCTCAAGTACTCGGGCAAGAGCTTTCGCAAAGTTGTGTGGAAAGCCGATCAGCAGAGCTGGGCGCGGCTGCACGAGGAAGCGTTCTGGACGTTCAATGGGTCCGTCCAATACGTCGTGCTCGACAACTTGAAGCAAGGCGTTGTCCGTCCGGACCTCTACGAGCCCGCGATCAACTCGGTGTATGCCGCCGTGCTCGCTCATTACGGCGCGGTGGCGGACGCCGCACGAGTGGCGGACCCGAATCGCAAGGGGACGGTGGAGAATGCGATCCAGCACACTCAGTCCACGGCGCTCAAAGGCCGTAAGTTCGAATCGATCGAGGAACAAAACGTCTGGCTCGCGCACTGGGAGGAGCGCTGGGCGGCACCTCGCATCCATGGGCGCAAAAAGCGCCAGGTGCTCGCGATGTTCGCCGAGGAGAAGCCCGCGCTGCGCGCGCTGCCGGCCGAGCGCTTTCGCTACTTTCGCGAAAGCTCCCACACCGTCGATGACTCAGGCTTGGTGCAGGTGCTGCGCTCGTACTACGCAGCGATCCCGGCCGCACCCGGCTCCATCGTCACGGTCCGGGTGTACGACCACGATGTTGAGATCTTCGATGGTGCCGGCGCGTTGCTGCGCCGTCATCCGCGATCCTTCGTGCCCGGGCACTTCGAGATGAAGGACTCGGATCGGATCTTTAATCCATCGCGCGAAACGCTGCGCCTGCTGGGCAAGGCCGAGAAGCTCGGGCCGCACTGCCTTGCGCTCGGCCGCGACATCTTCCTGCGATACGGGCGCGCCGGCCAGAAAGCTCTCTACGGCATGACCAATTTGCCGCGCACCTATGCCAAAGCCGACATCGAAAACGCCGCAATGCGCGTGATGACGATGAGCCAGCCGAGCTATCAGGCGCTCAAGCGCATCCTCGAGCGACACGCTGCCGACACCGAGCTGCAAAAAATGAGCCCCGATCTGCAACAAAGCGGCCCGCACATCCGCCAGATCGAGGAATACCACGCCTTCTTCGAACGCGTACAGCCGCGCTTCGATGATCAATCGACCGATAACCTCTAACCTTGAAGGAAACGACGCAATGACGATGTCAATGACTGAACTGGAACGATCGCTCCGAGCGCTGCGCCTCTCGGGGATGACCGCTACTCTCGAGAACCGTGCCCTGCAAGTCGCGCAGCGGCAAATGGACTTCATCGAAGCCTTCTCGGCGCTCGTGCAAGATGAACTCGACCGGCGACGCTCGCGCCTCATCGAGCGGCGCTTCACGCTCTCCGGACTCCCCGAGCGCAAGGACCTGAACACCTTCGACTGGTAGTACAATCCGAAGATACCGCGGCGGGAGATCCTAGAGCTCGCGACGCTGAAGTTCATCGATGCGCGCGAGGACGGCTTGTTCATCGGCTCGCCCGGTGTCGGCAAAAGTCACGTCGCGAAATCCCTCGCGTTACTTGCCGTGCAACGTGGATACACCGTTATCTATCGCGAGGCGCATGTGCTGATCGAAGATATCCATCAGGCACGCGAGCTCGGTGAGCTGCGCAAGTATCGCGCCACGCTCAAGGCCGCGGACCTGCTCGTCATCGACGATCTCTTCCTGCGCAAGCTTGCGCCCAACGCCGGCGATGAACTCGCCGACATCATCATGAGTCGTTACGAGAAATCCTCGACCCTCATCACATCGAACCGTGAAATCGACGACTGGGGAAAGCTCCTCGGCGATGTGGTCATCGTGACGCCGCTTCTCGACCGGCTCATGCATCACGGCAACCTTCTCAAGTTCGCCGGCAAGAGTTGGCGGCTCAAAGAATCCGCTGATCGCCTTGCCAAGGCCCGTCAAACCGCGTAATCATCCATCGTCCCGCCACTGCCAGGTGAGGGACTTTCCCCCGGCCACCGGTGAGGGAAGTTGGGGTGGCCGCCGGGGAAAGGGCAAGGAAGGCGAAGAGACCTTCTTCGAAGGATCAAAGAAGTGGGCCAACTCGCAGGTTCCCTTTCAAATGCATCGTTTGGCCTTTCTGTAGGGACAGACTAGCTTCCCGGAAACGAGGTTTGCCGGTGATAGACCGGCTTGCGCTCGTGCTCCTGTGAATTGCGCCAAATCGTGGCCGTCGCACTGGAGTCTTGGCGTTCATCGTGCATCCTCCGATGTGCGGCCTACGCGCCGTCCTTTACTTTGCCGGCGTGAAGCAGCTGGATTTCCCACGCGAGTACAGACCCGGTGGCGCCTCCGCGCTCGGCAAAAATCTTGGCGACGTCTTCGAGGTACTGGGTACGCGCCCAGTCGCGCTGAAGTTCTCCGGCCATCCCCAGCCAAGTGACCGGTTGGGCGCCCGCCGCGACGAGGCGGCGGATCGCCATATCGTGTGCCTCCGCTGACACGCCGGCCGACGCATCCGTTACGACATGGACGTCGTACCCCTCACCCATCGCTTGGATTGCTGGCATCGCCAAGCACATCTCCGTCCAGAGGGCGGCGAAAACAATCTTTCGCCGACCCGTCTTTCTTTACAGCTTCAACAACGCGCTGGTCCTCCCAGGCGTTGATATAGGTGCGGTTGATCGTCTTCTGATCTGGAAAGACGTCCTGAATACCTTTGAAAATCAGGCCGCCACGCTCTTCGTTCACTGTTGTCAAGATTGTAGGGATGCTGTACGCCTTCGCCGTCATAGCCAGACCAATGGTGTTGTTGATGACCATGGTCGGCTCGTGGCTGTTGACATTCGCGAGTTGGAACGGCTGGTGGTCAATCAGCACAACGACGCAGTTATCAGGCGTGAGAAGCGCTTCGAGACCGACCTTTGTAAATGCTTGCATACTTAAATTCCTTCTTAGATTCAGTTGTTTGAATCTCGTGCACTCAATCCGGTCAACGCTGTTGTGCGAAGCACTTGCGCAACTCGGCAACGAACAGCTCGGGCTGCTCAAACGCGGCGAAGTGACCGCCCTTAGGTACCTCGTTCCAATAGAAAAGCTTCGAGTACGTACGCTCTCCCCAAACCTTCGGGGGCGCGAACATGTCACCTTTGAATATGCTCACGGCAACCGGGATATCGAGCGGCATTCGGACGAAGTCTTTCTGGAAGCTCTCGAAATAGAGCCGCGCTGAGGATGCAGCAGTGCCGGTGAACCAATAGAGGCTGATGTCATCGAGCATCGCGTCGATGCCGAGCGCATCTTCGGGATTCCCGTGGTTGTCAGTCCACTCCTTGAACTTCTCGTAGATCCACATCGCCTGTCCGGCGGGCGAGTCGGTAAGACCGTAGCCCAGTGTTTGTGGACGCGTCCCCCGGATCGCGGCATAAGCCGAGCCGTCGCTCGCATACTTGCCGAGCTGAGCGAGTGCTGCTTGTTCCGCGGCCGTATATCCACCGGGGGGCGCTGGCGGCGGCGGAAAGAGAATCGGAAGATTAAGATGGATAGCGGCCAGCCCCTGGAGTTGCTGCTTGGCCATCCAACTCGTCACACCGGCTCCCCAGTCGCCACCTTGCGCGACGTAACGGGTGTAGCCGAGCCGCTGCATCAGAACCCCCCAGACTTTCGCGATGCGCGGAAGGCGCCACCCCGGTTCCGTCGGTTTGTCTGAAAATCCGAACCCAGGAAGCGAGGGGATTACGACGTGAAAGGCTTCATCGGGCTTGCCGCCGTGGGCTGTCGGATCCACCAAAGGCGCGATGACCTGCAGAAACTCAATGACCGATCCAGGCCAGCCGTGCGTGATAATGATGGGAAGCGCGTTGGGGTGTTTTGATCGGACGTGAATGAAGTGAACTCCGAGACCGTCAAGTTGCGTGCGAAACTGTGGCAGCGCATTCAGTGAACGTTCGACACGACGCCAGTCATAGCGAGTGCGCCAGTGTTCGACAAGCGCCTGTGCTTTTGCGAGCGGTACACCCTGGGACCAATCCGCTACCGGTTCCTTGTTCGGCCAGCGGGTGTCGGCGAGTCTTCTCTTGAGATCAACCAGTGCGGTCTCAGGTACATGGACCTCGAAAGGCGCCAAGGCTGTCGTCGCTGCGGGAAGCACGAGTTCCGCAACCTTGTCGGTGCTTGCGCGGACAGTTTCTGCGCGAAACTCTGCGGACAAGATCGTGGCACCACCAGTTGCCGCGGCCGCACACAGGAACTTGCGACGCGATCTAAGGGGCGCCGAAACTTCAGTCTTCTCCTGTGTGTCATTCACAGGGATGTCACTCTGCAGATTGTCCATTGTCACTCCATCAACTCACTCTCGTGTGTCAGGCCGCAGGCTCGCAGCACGATCAAGCTTCATTGGGACTGTCCTTTGTTCAAGGGGACGGCGTAGATCCGGAACGGCAGGGCGGGTGACGGGCCCTTGCGGGCGGGGTTGAAGAAGAGCCGCATCTGGCCTTCGCTGACCCAGGCGACGGACCCCACCCGGGTGACTGAGGTTGGCGTGCGGAACCCGGCGCGCAGGGGCGCAACCCGGAACCCGTCGCCGTCGACCTCGACCCGGTCCAAGGTCCCGGCGCCCTCGACCAGCAGAAAGCTCTTGCGACCGAGCGGGCGAAGCCCGTCCGGCAGGCCGAGAGCCCGCCCCTGCAGCTTGATCACGCGGCCCGCCCGCCGCTTATCGACCGCGATGCGAAAGAAGCCGCCCGCAGCGTAGGTCGTCACATAGAGCGCGCCGTCGCCGCCGAAGGCGATCCCGTCCAGCCCGGCGCTGTTCGGCTGCGGCGGCGCGAACTGCGGGTTCGTGGCGAAGACCTCGAACCCAGATGCCCCCGCGGGGAGCCGCAGAACAGTCGGGTTGGCGCTGTCGGTCACATAGACCGCACCGCCCGCATCGACGGCGATGTCATTGCAGAAGGGGTGCGGTTCAGGCAGCGGCACGCTGCGCTTGGCGGCGCCGGTTCTAAGATCGAAACCCTTTAGAGCGCTACGGCTGTCGTCGCTACTCGAGGGTCCTCCCAAAGCACTCAGGTCGTTGGAGCACGCCCAGAGGGTTCCGGAGGCCTCGTCGGCGAAAACGCCGGTGATCGAGCGCGAGGCACCTGCGCCCGGCGCGTCAAATACCGTGGTCGCACCGGTCCGTGGATCGGCGCGGACGATACCGCCCTCACCGAGCCGACCAACGAACAGGCTCCCATCGCGCGCCGAGGTGATGCTCTCTGGAAACGCCCGCTGTCCCGGAACTGCAATCGACAACAGCCCGGCCTGTGCTGCCGTTATCCAAAGGACAGATGCGAACAGCGCGCCCGCCGACGCCGCTTGTGTAGAGCGCGACACGGATGAGGGGCAGGAACTTACCATCCACATGCAGATCCTTAACCTCGCCGTGACCTGAAGGCCTTCCGCAGCTCCTCGGTGAAGAGCGTTGGCTGCTCGAACGCGGCGAAGTGCCCGCCCCTGTCGACCTCATTCCAGTAGAACAGGTTGGGCCACAGCGCCTCAGCCCAGGCCTTTGGCGGGCAGAATATCTCGTGCGGAAAAACCGATGCCGCCATTGGCAGTTCGATCCGTCCGCCGGACAGGCCCGCCACGCCGGCGCGCGTGTTCTCCCAGTAGATGCGGGCCGACGACGTAGCGGTGCCGGTGAACCAGTAGAGACTGATATCGTCGAGCATCGCATCGATGGAGAGCGCATCTTCGGGATTGCCGTGGTTATCGGTCCACGATTGGAACTTCTCGTAAATCCACAGCGCCTGGCCCGCGGCCGAGTCTGTAAGTGGATAGCCAATGGTCTGCGGGCGCGTCCCCTGTTCGCGGAAATAGCCACTCTGGTCATTGGCGAACAACGCCGCGCGGTCGATGGCTTTGCGCTCGGCAGGCGTGGGATTCTCCGGCAGCTTTTCGGGAAAGACGAACTGCCAGTTCACATGGGCCGCGATCAGACCCGGGGGCCGCTGATGCGCCAGTGCGTGCGTTACGCCCGCACCCCAATCGCCTCCCTGCGCGACCCAGCGCTCGTAGCCAAGGCGCGGCATCAGCGTCGCCCAAGCGCGGGCGATCCTGTTCACGTCCCAGCCCGTCTCGACCGGCTTGTCGGAGAAGGCAAAGCCTGGGAGAGACGGCACGACAACATGGAACGCGTCCTCCGCCCTTCCCCCGTAGCGGGTGGGATCGCTGAGCGGGCCGATGACCTCCATGAACTCCACGACCGATCCCGGCCATCCGTGCGTGAGAATGATCGGCAGCGCGTTCTGCTGAGGGGAGCGCACGTGGATGAAATGAATGCCAACCCCGTCGATCTGGGTCCGGTATTGCGGGAAGGCGTTGATGCGAGCCTCAAAGCGGCGCCAGTCATACTTGTCGCGCCAGTAGACAACGAGCGCCTGAGCCTTCTGAAGGGGGACGCCCTGCGACCAGTCGCCGACGGTTTCCCGCTCCGGCCACCGCGTGGACGCCAGTCGACGCTTGAGATCGTCGATCGCGCTTTGCGGCACTGACACCTTGAACGGTGTCACGGCTGTCGTCGCTGGGGGAAGCACGAGTTCCGCGAGTTTGTCGGTGCTTGCACGGGCAGTATCTAGGACAAACTCGGCGGCCAAGATTGCTGCACCGCTGGATGCCGCGGCCGCACGCAGGAACTCGCGACGCGAGTTGAGGGTCGGCGCTATTTCCGTCCTCTTCTCTGTGTCATTTAAAGGGGGGTCACAACTCAGTTTATCCATGGTCACTCCAGCAAATCACTTTGTTTGTCAGGCCGTATCTACAAGTATGATTTCAGCGGGCTCGATCGCTGTGATGGCGATTCCGGGTTCGCCCGCAATCGCGATGCCGTCCCGCTCTCCGACCTGTTGGTCATTCACCATGACTCTTCCGCGCGCGGGAACGAGATAGCCGTATCGGGTCGAGGGCAGGGGATATGCAATGCGTTGCCCGGCTTCGACCGTCGCTCCGAGCACCCGGGCATCGGCCTCAATCCGCAGCGCGTCCTGGTCTTCGGGAAATCCGCTCGCGATTGGCATGAGCCGACCCGAGCGCTGCGTATCGGCAAAGAGTTTAGTGGCCCAACGGGGATCGAGTCCAAGCCGACGGGGCAACAGCCAGATCTGAAAGATTCTTAAGGGTGCGTCGGTGTCGTTGTATTCGGAATGGCGGATTCCACGGCCGGCGGTGATCACCTGCACGTTTCGCGTACCAATCTCGCCCCTACCGCCCGAACTGTCTTCGTGTTGGAGTACGCCTTCGCGCACGTACGTGACGATCTCCATGTCGCGATGCCCGTGCATCGGAAAGCCGCTGTGCGGGGCTATCTGGTCGTCGTTCCAGACCACGAGGTTCCCGAGCCGTGCGTGCGCGGGGTTGCCTTGGGCTTCGACGGCGAAGTGGTGTCTCGCCTTGAGCCAGTCGCGATTTCCACCTCCCAGGGTGTCCAGAGCCCGCAGTTGCAGCATCGTTCTCACCTCGCCGGATCGTGCTTGTGGTGCTCCCCAACTGCCGACGCCCGGAGAGGCTAACGTTGCAACAGCCCTTTGTTTAGACTCCAATTTGGAGAAGACTGTTGTCGTACATAGAATAATGAGACCCGCCGCCCCTTCGCGAGGCTCATGCCCCCGAGTGTGCCGGCGGCGACGGCAGCTATTGAACGCATCCTGCACCAGGTTCGAGCGTGATCGCCTCGTCGAGGCGATGATCACCTGCAGGAAACCGTAGCCCGCGAACGTGCCGGATCAGGGGCATTATCCTAACCACGACAAAAGTCTTCTCCACATTCGGGTCTAAATAAAGATCTGTTGCGGCATTACCCTCGTGCAACCAGTCCCGATCGTGAAGGAAAGACAAATGAAGTCCGCAAGCGAATTGCTTGAAACCTATCTGAATAACGTCGGCACCCCCAAAGTATCAGCGGCTCAGTTTGCGGAGGATGGCGTACTCGAACTCCCGTGGGTCAACGCTCATGCTCAAGGGCCCGCCGCTGTGGAAAAACTCCTCACGGGCATGATCGCCAAGGTTCCCGACTTTCGCTTCAAGAATCTGACCTACTTCATCCAAACAGCCGACAAAGTGGCGGCGGAATACCAGGTCGAAGCCAAGGTTCTCTCAACCGGGAAGATCTATAAGCAGACGTACGCCGGTGTACTGCACGCGGAGAACGGCAAGATTAAATTACTCCGTGAGGCCCTCGACACCGTCGCAGCGTCGAAGGCCTTCTCCAAGGACTGAACTAAATTAACCACGCATCGACTGCCGAGATTCTCGTAAGAGCGCACTCGAAAGGAAAGCGGCCGTGTCATATCTCAAGTTCAGGCGGAGCCTACCGATCGCGCTCCTCGTCACACAAGGTCTGCACGCGGAGTCGGCGTCGTACGCAACGGTAACGGACGAGCGGCTCCTGCATCCGGAAGCGGGAGATTGGCTGATGTATCGGCGAACCTATGATGGCTCAGGCTTCAGCCCCCTCAAACAGATCACCGCAGCCAACATTGGGAAGCTATCACTCGCTTGGTCTGTCAACACGGACCTGGTGGAGGCCCATGAAACGACACCGATCGTGAATCATGGTCGGATGTTCGTCACCACACCCCAAAATAACGTCATTGCATTCAATGCCAAGACCGGCGTTGAGCTTTGGCGGTATGTGAAGAAGTATCCCGAAGGTCTCTTTCAACTACACCCGACGAATCGCGGCGTCGCCTTGTATGGCGACCGGGTGTACATGGCAACGACCGATTGCGAACTCGTGGCCTTGGATGCAGTCACCGGCCGAGAGGTCTGGACGGTCCCGATCGATGACTACAAGACAGGCTGTTACGCTACGCTGGCACCGCTCGCTGCGAAGTCGATGGCGAGCAGTACATCGCCGTAACGGCGGGTTGGGGGCTTGATGCCCAAGGCGTCCAAAACGGGATAGACAAGATACGGGGGACCAAAACCGTGGTCCCGAAGGCCGGAACGCTGCTGGTTTTTAAGCTTCGCAAGGCTGGTGCCACCGTAGAGGTCTTGTCAGGGGCAGTCGGATAAGAGCTCTAGCGAAGAGGGCTGATCAGTCAAATATCATTCAAGGAGAAACGACAATGGCTAGAGTACTGGTTCTTTACTATTCCGCATATGGCCACATTGAGACGATGGCCAACGCCGTCGCAGAAGGTGCGCGAGAGGGTGGTGCGAGCGTCGATATTAGACGTGTCCCTGAGCTGGTGCCCGAAGACGTCGCAAGGAAGTCATACTACAAGGTCGATCAGAAGGCGCCAATTGCGAAGATTGAAGATCTCGCCAACTACGATGCAATTGTCATCGGGGCGGGCACGCGATTTGGACGCCTGGCATCTCAAATGGCCAATTTTCTCGACCAGGCCGGCGGTCTCTGGATGCGTGGCGCATTGCATGGAAAGGTCGGGGGAGCGTTCACCTCTTCTGCTACCCAACACGGTGGCCAGGAGACGACACTTTTTTCGATCATTACGAATCTTTTGCATTTCGGGATGGTAATCGTTGGCCTCGACTATGGTCACGCAGGACAGATGACTCTCTCCGAGATTACAGGCGGCTCTCCTTACGGCGCCACGACAATTGCCGGCGCGGATGGTTCGCGGCAGCCGACCGAGAACGAGCTTCAGGGGGCTAGGTATCAAGGCCGTAAAATCGCCGAGACCGCAAACAAACTTCACGGCTAGTTAGCAGTCGGGCCGTAAGCGGGATTTGTCTTTATCAATCTGAAGGTTATCGGCGCGCGCAGCTCCTGCACGACCTCGCGCGTGATGGCTTGCACGTCGTAGTCCTTGAGATGCTCGTTGAACCACCCCAGGATTGAGTCGTCTCTGGCCTTCGAGCGTTTGCGTGTCTCGGTGAGGCAGCGCTTGGTCGCCTCAGTCCAGGGATACGGCGGTCGCTCGCCGAGCTTGACCTGGCGCCAGGCGCGTGTGCGCGCTACGGGAGACGCGTGTGGCGACCCAGGAGCGGTCCTACGCGGATTCGGATTGGTGTCTGTTTTCAGTCGTTCGATACAGGCCTTCCCGAGCATTATCGAGGCGATAAATCGACGAGAAGGACCTAAGTTCTAACGAAGCTTGAACTCGCGCATCATATTGCCCTCGATTCCGGCTCTTGAAAGCGATGGGCCGAACGGCACATTTTTGTAATACAGCGCCTTCAAGAAGGCTAAATCGCCGGCCGTTATCGCTGTAGGCATTTCACGCGTACCGCAGCTTGATGACATTAGGTCCAAGATGCTCGGCAGTGGATCGCAATGGTCAGGCGATTGCGCCACTGACAGGGTCAACATCGCTAAGTAATCGGCAATCGTCCCGATCGTGTAGCCGACGACTTTCGACGTGTCGACGACTAGGATGACGATGCCGATACCGCTCCCACTCCCGCTACCACCGCCCAAACGCGTCCCTGTGGAATCAGTTCCGATGTAGTTCTGTGTGATCTGCGGCCAAATGGGTAGAACGTCGATCCCTACCAATGCCACGTCCGTATTCAAGACAATGCCGCCCCCCCTTGTTGTAATGTACCAACCCTGAATTGCGTGGTCGCTTCTAAACGCGACCAGGTCCCCTCCCCCGTGCGCATACCTGCCGTAAAAGGCAACCCCCGTCGCCCATTTCATGACGGAATCCATTTTTTCCTGGGGGTTGTTTGTAAAAAGTATCTGCACATTGCTTTTGCATTGCGCGTTCGACTGCACGGGCGCGCCCACGTAGGCGGCGATCGCGCGGAGTCGCGCCGTTACGAATGCGTTGTATCCCGGGGTGAGCCCTTCAGTTGAAGGGCAAATGCTCTGCATGCCTCCACGCCAACGCGCAAGATTGTGCGCCGTACTGGAATTCCCGTAGTGCGTTGTGGCGTGGTGCACTATGAATGCATGCAAGCTATTTCCCGCTAATTGCTGATCGGTAGGAGGGGTCGTCACCGTTACATCGGAGATCTCCGGCGATGCACCCGCATTCACGTGGGGCTCGCTCTGCGCCGACTGATCGGCAGGCATGCCAGCCGCATCGACAGAGCCGCCCGCTTGGGGCGAAGCACCAATGTCTGCGCGCGCCGTTGCAAGCCACCCGATTGTTATCACAAAGGCGGCGAGCACTATTCGTTGGATTTCATATTTTCGTCTGCGCGCCATCGCCAGTTCTCGATCGAAGAAATACTTCATTGGTGCCTTGCCTCCTGCTGCCTGTCGGGATCTGCATTTAGCCGGTGACCGCGCTGGCAGGTTGCACGCATATTACGCTCGAGCGGCGATTGGCGGAACTGCCCGGAGCACGCTTGGGCAAGGCACCTACTGCGCAAAACTCTGGGCGTAGAGCGCGTTCGCTCGAGCGCACGGGCTCAGGCGATATCGTGCTGCCTGCAAGCGGTCGGTCGTGAGAGGCCGCTTGGGTCGTGCCCCGTCTATGGGCGCCGGTCCTGTTCCTGTCCGCATCGGGCGGCAGTCGACCCTCTCCAGTCCTTCGACTTGCTCCATACCGGTCGCTCCAAAACAGCGGAGCGGTCGTTGGATTCGGCTGTTATTGCAGCTCGTTGTCACCGCGATACCGAGCAATGGGCTGGAGACTCCCTGTCCCCTGTAGGCACGCAGTCTTTGCCCCGTGACATGACTCAAGTCACTCAGTTTCTCATCCCCGTCTGACACTTTTCCCCCTTCGTTTTCGATTTCCTTCAGTAGAGGCCGCAATGTCGCGCGACTCAGAAACCGCCGCCGGGTCGTCCGGAGGCATCAACCAAAGGGAGATAGCCATGGAAAAGATCGAAGTCCATAGCACCGCCGAGGCCGCCGAAGACAGAGTTGACGCCGGCAAGGCCAGTAAGTCGCAGTACCTGCGTCCGAGCAGGCTCGCGATCACCGCCGCAGCTCTAGCAGCGGGCCTACTTGTCCAAACACAGGGCTTTACACAAGTCCCAATCAGCACCAGCCCTAGCGCCAGTACCGCCGCGGATGCACAAACGATGTCCGGCCCAGAGAAGGCAGCACGTCAAACTTGGCACGCTGTCATGAGGAATATCCCATTGCCTGGGAGGGGGTGTTTTCATGCGTCGTATCCCAACGTCGCTTGGGAGAGTGTGGAGTGCAAGGAAGCTAAGCCGCGCGCTTATCCCCCGAGCGTCAATGGAAAGGTCGGGGCGCCGGGGACGGGCGACGGCAAGGACTACATTGCCCAATCGCAGGGATTGATTAATTTTGCGGCTGGAAAATTCTTCGTAACTAACGTGACGTCCGAAACAAATGTTAACACCCCTAACAACACGGGCGGCATTCTCGGTTCGAATGAATACAGTTTGCAGCTCAACACGAACAACCGCTGTACGAGTACGAGCCCAGCGGAATACTGCGTTACTACCACCGCGGGCACCTTCATCCACACGGCAGCATGCGGCGACTACGGCGATTGTGACGTTTGGCAGCAATTCATTTATGCGACCGACTACAACGGACCGGGTGAGGGGGGCGCACTGTTCATGCAGTATTGGCTGTACAACTGGGTCGGCAACTGCCCGACGTCCTATTGGGGATACCAATTGGTCGATGGCCAAATGAAGGGGAAACTTGGCGGCCTGCCTTGGTATGGTTGGACCCCGTCCGGCAACGGGTATTATTGCTACAAGAACAGCAACCTCGCAGCGGTTCCCGATATCCCGGTTACAAACCTTGGCGATGTGATCCTTACTGCTAACGCAGTGATTGGTGGTGATGACGCTGTCTGGCTGGAATACGGAGACGATTCCTGGGGCGTTGACGCCGAGGACAGCAGCCGCGCAAGTAACCCTGGATTGGATATTGCCTCCGTTTGGAACCAAGCGGAGTTCAATGTCCTTGGTGACATGAATTCGTCGGAAGCGACGTTCAACGACGGCGCCCAGATCATCGTGGTGCTTGCACTAGAGGATGGATCTCAATCTGCGCCATCGTGTCTAGCTAACGTAAGCACAAGCGGAGAGCAAAACAATATGACCCTGGGCACGTGTCAGGGTGCGGTAGGAAACGTGATCGACCTGGGCGGATGCGGCAACCAGACCAACTGCGTGGGTGAATTTTTATACGGACCTTACATAGAGTTCGGCGAATCCGTCCCTGTTTTCTGTCCGCTGTGCAGACTCCGTCCGCCTGGGCCTCCGCCTCCAATCAAGTAGTGAACTTGGCGTGAATAATTCTGGTCTCGCGCCATCACGCTACGACAGCGCCGCCTTCGGGCGGCGTTTTCGTCTCTGTGTGCGACTCGAACCCGACGGTGTCGGCGTTCGGCCCTTGATTGCATCATTTGTAATGCAAATTGTTGACTTATGTTGAAATGAATTGTATATAGTGCACGATGAATATGCATCAAATCGGCGCTCTTTTGAGGCGCGCCCGCAAGGCCAGCGGCCGATCGCAAGCGGAGCTGGCGAAGCCGCTCGGCATGAGCCGCGCCACCATCTCGGCGATCGAGAACGGTACCGTGGGCGAGATCGGAGTGCGCAAGCTGATGGCGCTGTGCGCGGCGCTTGGTCTATCGATTCAGGTGTCGGCCCTAGAGAAGCGGCCGACGCTGTTCGAGCTGAGAGAGGAGAATCGTGGCCTCAAGACGGGGTCTTAATGTATTCGCGGGCACGACACGCGCCGGGCTCCTGAGTCGCAGCGATCTCGTCGAGGCGGAGTATCTTTTCGCCTACCGAGCCGAATGTCCGCCCGCGAGCGCGATCTCGCTCAGCATGCCGGTGATTGCGGATCAGTACGATTCGATGGGCGCGCTGCACCCGATCTTCGAGATGAATCTGCCCGAGGGGGCCCTGCTCGAGAGGTTGCGCCTCAGCTTCGCTAAGGCCGTGCCGGATCTCGACGATTTGCAATTGCTCGCCATCGTCGGGCAATCGCAGATCGGCCGATTGCGATACGTCGCCGAGGGCGAGATGCCGGGCGAGGTGCCGGCGCAGAATCTTGAGGCGATTCTTACGTTCGACGGCGCAGAAGACCTGTTCGAAGACCTGATGGAGCGTTATGCCATCCACTCGGGTGTCTCGGGCGTGCAGCCCAAAGTGCTGCTGCGCGGGGCTGGCTCGGAGCTCGAGCGCGTCACCGAGCGCGGCGCGACTCATATCGTCAAGTCTTTCGACTCAAGGCGCTATCCGGAACTCGCGGCGAACGAATATTTCTGTCTGCAAGCCGCGGGTCACGCCGGAATGGCGCCCTCACGCGCTCGCCTCGCCGAGAATCGCCGCATCTTGATCGTCGATCGCTTCGACATGACCGCGGACGGCCGATACCTGGGCTGCGAGGATTTCTGCGTGCTCAACGCATTGCGGGCGCACGGGCGATATTCGGGCTCGTACGAGCTCATCGCCAAGCGCGTCGGGCAGTTTGTGTCCGGCTCGCAGCAGGCGCAAGCCTTCGAGCAACTCTTTGCCCTGGTCGCTCTGTCTTGCGCGGTCGAGAATGGCGATGCGCACCTCAAGAACTTCGCGGTGCTGTACGAGGACGCTGAAAATACCGTGCGTCTCGCACCGGCGTATGACGTGATTACGACGACCGTGTATCAGGCGCGCGATGTGCTGGCGCTCACGCTCGCCAACGGCAAGCAGTTCCCGAGTCGCGCGGCATTAACGGCCTTCGGGCGCAGCGCCTGCGGACTGGGTGCGGCGCGCGTGAAGCAAGTGCTCGAGCGAGTGGAGCAGGGAGTACGGGCTGCCCAGCGCGACATGCGACGCTATGCGAAGGAGCATCTGGATTTTGCGCCGGCCGCCGAGCGCTTGTCGGCGGCTTGGGAGCGCGCGCTCGGGCGGTCGATTCGAGGATAAACTCGAACCGTCCAGACGCGCGTTGTCGCCACTTATTTCGAATCCCTGAGCCCCTGCTGCGCGCTCAAAAACTGACAACGCCGCGAAGCCGATGCCGATGTCATCCCGCCGTAAGGCGCGTCGTTCCTTAGGCAAACTAGCGAGAAGTTGCGCCGGATCGCTCGATGTCGTGCTCATGGATCACCGCTATACGGGTCGGCTATTTCTCTTGCAACGCACACTCAATTGATCGATTCTTGGCGATACAAATTTGAAATTATTAAGTTTTTCAATTACATATACAATATCAATAGCGTCGACGAGGCAACGATATCTTTCTTGCGTTGCATACAGAATGCGCTATAGTGACTGCCGTACCAACAGCACCCAACCGACCGGAGTGAACATGAGCGACATAGGTTTTGATCCGAACACTATCTTTGAGGCGTACCGCAACGCGCTTGCGCCGGTGACGAAGGCTCAGCAGGAGAGCCTCAAGACCTTCGACCGCTTAGGCCGTTACCAGTACGCCGTTGCCGGCGATTACTTGAATTGGACCCTCGCGCAGACTAAGGCGGCCGTTGCCGCGCAGACGCCGGCCGAATTCGTGTCCAAGCAAATAGAACTTGCCACAGCGCTCAGCGAGAGGCTGCGTGTACGCGCGCAGGAGTTCATTACCTTGGCGACCGATGCCCAGACGAGCTTCAGCCAAGGGGTCAGCGAAGCGACCGCCAAAGTCGCGGAAGTGACCAAGAAAGCAGCCTGACACCGCAAACCGTCCGCCGTGAAGCTATCGCCGACTTGGGTAGCTCCACGGCAAAGGCGGGTGCCCCGCCGCGTTATTGCATATGCTGACCGCCGTTGATCGCAATATTGGCGCCGGTTACAAAAGCCGCCTCCTCGCTCGCTAGATAGGCCACAAGTCCCGCCACTTCTTCAGGTTTGCCGAGGCGCCCCATCGGTATCTGCGGGATGATTTTTGAATCGAGCACATCCTTGGGGATCGCCATCACCATTCTCGTACCGATATAGCCGGGTGAGATGGTATTGACGGTCACGCCCTTGCGGGCCACTTCCAGAGCGAGCGCTTTGGTGAAGCCGTGCATGCCGGCTTTGGCAGCGGAATAGTTAGTTTGGCCGAACGCGCCCTTTTGGCCATTGACCGACGAGATATTGATGATGCGACCCCAACCGCGATCCATCATGCCGTCGCATACCTGCTTGGTCATGTTGAAGCACGAGTCGAGGTTCGCATGCATCACCGCCTCCCAGTTTTTCTTGTCCATCTTCTTAAAGGTCATATCGCGGGTGATGCCAGCATTATTCACCAGCACATCCACCGGGCCGAGATCCTTAGTCAACCTGCGCACGGAGCTCTGACAGGATTCCCAGTCGGTTACATCGCAGGGATATGCGTAAAATATATAGCCCCGTTCTTTCATCGACTTGAGCCATTCCTGAGCCTTGGTATTGTCCGGCGAATACGTTGTCGCGACGATATCGCCGAACTTCGTCAAATTGATACAGATGGCTTCGCCGAGCCCACCCATACCACCCGTGACCAGCGCAATGCGTTTTGTAGATGCCATACAGACCTCACTCTTAAACTTTGAGTTGGTTTGGTTCGTTTAACACCACCGAAACTCATAGGCGCCGATGGGCTGGCCAATGGCAATTGACGCCAAATCCGCCAGCTATTTCCGCAGTGCCTCATTGGAACCCTGGATTTATCGATCTCTTCGTAAATCAATTCCTTGTTTCCCGCCTGGTAACCGTTCTGTTGCAGGATGAAAGCCATGATTTGTACGTACTGCTCACGCGTGAGGTTGCGGGGTGGCCGCAGGTATCTGTTGCTCATCGTCGCAATCTCGGCTCGTAGCGATTCAGTACCGGTCGACCGCTTCGCCAAGAACTCAGTGGACACACAGGATCACCGCAGCGGATCACGGCGCACGGTCGGCAACTCCCGCCCTCTTAACCGTTTACTTGTAGGCGATTCCGAAGCTGTTGTCGGTGCGGTACCGTACCACCGGTGTCCGTCCGCGCCGTGATTCGAAAATGAACCGGGGAGTGGAACGGCGCGTGGGGGCGGGAGTAATAGTTAGCGCCTCCGTTCAAATGTGTTACTCAGGCACTTCAAGGCGCGGCGACCACCCTGGGGTGGGCGCACGCTGGGAGGATCCGATCCCGGCCGCGCGGAATATATCGGCGCGCTGCAGCCGGCGGATGGGCACAACTAGGAACCACTCCTGCAGCCCTGCAGTTCTGTCGATCGTCGCGATGATGCCGGCGACCGCCGGCACTCATGCACGATTCATCTTGCGGGACTTTTGCGGGACCCGGTGCCGCTTCGTTGTGCTCGGTGGTACCAATGCAAAATGCAACGGGCGCCGCACGGTAGGTTATTGAATTTACAAGGAGCCTTTACTGACTTAGTAGCTCATAATGCCGATGTCGAGGGTTCGAGTCGCTCTCTCACCACCATAGAATCAATGTTTATATGCGATAGCAGGCGATTCCCGGACACCAAGGGATGGGCCTATGCGGTGTTCGACTATCAGCCGGCGTCCGATACGTTCACGCCGAATCCGACCGGCGCTGTCAATTGCGGTTTCGCGTGCCATAGGATCGTAAAAGGGACAGGGATTACATTTTTCACTCGTATCAGAAGCGCTGATTGGTCATGTGGTTGACCGCCTGAGCGGGTTCCGTAACCGTTGCCAATGGGAGTATCCCTGTGATTGTCACGACCTTCCCCAGAGCTGTGCGGGTCATCGAGCATACTTTGATACCGTTGAAAGACGGCACCACGCTGGCGGCTCGCATCTGGTTGCCGGAGGATGCTGAGCAGAATCCAGTTCCCGCAATCCTGGAGTATCTCCCATATCGCAAGCGCGACGGGACTTACGAACGAGACGCGCTGACTCATCCCTATCTCGCAGGTCACGGCTACGCGGGCGTCCGCGTCGACATTCGAGGCAGCGGTGAATCGACGGGCTTGCTGTTCGACGAGTACGCCAAGCAGGAACAAGACGATGGCGTGGAGCTAATCGCTTGGTTGGCGGCACAACCTTGGTGCAATGGTGCCGTTGGAATGATGGGAATCTCCTGGGGTGGGTTCAACGGACTTCAGATCGCGGCGCGCCGTCCCCCGGCACTCAAAGCAATCGTAACCATTTGTTCAACCGATGATCGGTACGCTGACGACGCGCACTACATGGGCGGCACGCTTCTTACCACCGCTGGACTTGAGTGGGCCTTTTTCTTTTTCGGCTTGATGTGCCTTCCGCCCGATCCGGCGCTGGTCGGCGATAGCTGGCGAGCGATGTGGTTGGAGCGCCTGCAGAACATACCGCTGTTCTTGGAAAATTGGCTGCAGCATCAACGACGCGATGCGTATTGGAAGCACGGATCGGTATGCGAGGACTACGCAGCGATCCAATGCCCGGTCTATGCCGTCGGCGGTTGGACCGACGGTTATAAGAATGCAATCCCGCGCCTTCTCGAGCGAGTGAAGGTGCCCCGCAAGGGTCTCATCGGGCCATGGGCACACGCCTATCCGCACTTCGCACTTCCCGGACCCCAGATCGGATTCCTCCAAGAAATCCTGCGTTGGTGGGACTATTGGCTGAAGGGCGTCGATACTGGCGTGATGGATGAACCTATGCTGCGTGCGTGGATGACGGAAAGTGTGAAACCGGCGAGCCACCACGACACGTTGCCGGGCCGGTGGATTGCAGAACCTTCGTGGCCACCGCCAGGAATAATGCCGCGGCGGCTGTTCTTGACCGATGAGGGGCTGCGAGAAACCGCGACACCTTTGACCGCTCGCGCCGTATGCTCGCCGCAGACGGTTGGTAAGTGTGCGGGCGACTGGGTTCCATTCGGTCGTGGGCGCGATCAGGCACGCGACCAGCAAGAAGATGACATGCGCTCCTTGGTTTTCGAGACGACGCCACTCGATGAGCCGATCGAGATCCTTGGCGCTCCGATCGTAACGCTCGATGTCGCGTCCGACCGGCCGATTGCGAATCTAGTAGTTCGGTTATGCGATGTGCACCCATCCGGTGAATCGCTGCGTGTCAGCTATGGTGTGCTCAACCTAACTCATCGCGAGGGCCATGAACAGCCCGCCCTGCTGGCGATAGGTGAGCGCTACCGAGTGCGCATCCAGCTCAATGATGCAGGCTCGGTATTTCCACCCGGCCACAAGGTGAGGCTTGCGATATCTACGGCTTACTGGCCGATGATCTGGCCCAGTCCGGAGACGGCGACTGTGCGGATCTTTGCTGGCACGCTCGATCTGCCGCAACGCTCGCCCAACGTCGCAGACGCCAGGCTCTCGCCTTTTCCTGAACCGGAGACGGCGTCACCCGAGAAGCCAACCATATTTCGTCGCGATGGTGTGCGGGTTGAACACATCGATCGCATTGGTCTGGAATCGGGCACACAGGACAAGTCGGAGTATCAAATCGAGGAGAATGATCCGCTCAGCGCCGTTGTCGAACTGCGCCATACCCAGACTCTGTCGCGAAACGAATGGCAAATCCGGGTCGAGACGCAGCTGCGGCTGTCATCCACGGGCAATGCCTTCCTGCTGCAGGGAAGTTTGCGCGCCTGGGAGGGCGCGAACGAAGTGTGTCGTCGCGGCTGGGATCGCTCTATTCCTCGAGATTTCTTATGATCGATCTGAATAAAGCATGTTTGATGTAGTGCATGAGTCTTTTTTGGTCCAAAGAGTTCTAGCTGTGAGTCACAGTTCATTGCTAAAGCACACTACCCGACGTATTCTGGCGGACGGGACGGCGTACACTCCGGCGATGCGAGGTCCCGGAGGACGGATCCTCATCGGCCGCCGCGGTCGGCGACGACGCCCAAGTCGTGGCAGCGCTGCACAGCTACTTGGCTGGCACAAACCAAGTCTGGAACCAGTCCTGCAGTGCCGGCCAAAACCGGTTCAGATCAAGGCTATCGAATAGCGCCCCTTTGGTCCGGCCGTCGTTGAGGAGCAACTGAAGCAAAAGGAGTCTGAGAGGAGCCTATGAAGTCCGAGATGGATGGTATCAACAAAGCGGCCAAGCCAAGCGGAACAGGTTGCGTCGAGTGCTTGGCGCTGGGCGGGTGGTGGTTGCATCTTCGCAGATGCGCCGAATGCGGTCACATCGGCTGCTGTGATAGTTCACCAAATCAGCATGCATCGAAACATCACACCGCTACCAGTCACCCGATAATCACGAGCTTCGAGCCGGGCGAGCGGTGGTTTTACGACTATCGTACAGGGCAATTCTTCACCGGCCCGAAGCTTCAAACTCCTCACTCGCATCCGTTGGATCAACCGGTGCCGGGACCGGCCGGAGCGGTGCCTTCAAACTGGCAAACGCTGCTTCACGAATAGGGGGCGGCTCTTTGGTGCGGCCGCAAGCCACAGGACTGGTCGCCTGCGCTCTGCTGATGCTCATCCGGAAGCCACCTCGCGAGTCGTGTTCATGGCGGCGAGCTGTGCCTCCGTCTAAGCTATAGGAGTCGGCTCCTCTCCCGCAATGCGCTCCACAAGCTGGCGTTCACAGCTCGAGAGATTCGAACTCCTAGCCTGCGAGGTGTGCTGCGATTGTCGCGTCAAGGCTCCATGCTCCTGGCCCTCCCAGCATCACGACGGCCAACCCGATGCAGTAGAGCGCTTCGGGGAGGTAGAGCAGGTCGCCGAGCCAATCGGCGCGATCAATTGGCTGCCATGCACGTATCCGTTTGACCGCGTCGAGTGCAGAGGCCCCGGCACAAATCACGAAAAGCCCGAATGCCGCGAGCACGGACAACAAACCAATGATGAGCGCGCATCCGCCGCCGAACTCCACGCCAGGCAGCAGCCATTGCATGATCGGCATGGCGCGTACACCGTCGTCTTGCAGCGTTCGTGTCAGTGTCGCGTGCCTGGAAGCGTTGAATAGCTTGTGATAACCGCTGATCGCGAAGAACGCCCCGAGCGCCACGCGATTGAGTGTCAGCGCGGCGTTGGGGGCTTGCGCGCCTTGTGTGATGAGGAGGAATACATGCATGATTTAGTGCGCTCTGGGATCATCGCGAGAGAGCGAATCGACGTGTAGATTTGGTTCCATAACAGCCGCTCAAAATTCTTTTCGCGACGCTTACCAGGCGCAGGCCAGTCGCCATCTCAGGAATTCCGGTTTCATCGTGCTGTCTGGCGACGTTGTTCATTTGGAAGATAATTTCGAGAAGAACATCGTTCCGTCCCTCAATACCAATAAGGCAGAATCAATCGCGTCAATGGAAAGAGTCAGGCAGTTGATCGCAGCGTACAAGGCGACGCTCTTCATCAATCATGACAAAAGCCAAACGGACAAGCTTAGGCTACTCCCTGTATTCTACGATTGAGGTTGAGCGCGGCTTAACCCGGGTAGGAATTTGGTCGACGGACGCGACGGGCACAGAAATGAGGGCACTCGTATGAGAGATCAAGAAATACGTGAGGCACTGAATCAACATTGGGCCGCATCCGACTCGGGCGATTTTGCGACAGAGCACGACATCTATCTGGAAGATGCCGTCCTCGACTATCCGCAATCCCGCGAGCGAATCGTCGGGCGACACAACATACAGACCACCCGGAGCCTCCAGCCGAACAAGAAGCGCTTTGTGGTTCATCGAATCACGGGAAGCGGCGATTTGTGGGTCAGTGAGTATGTCCTGACATACGATAATCAGCCCTCCTACACCGTGAGCATAATGGAGTTCCACGGAGTAAAGATTGCACACGAGACACAATACTTCGCTGATCCCTTCGAGGCCAGTGGATGGCGTAAGAAATGGGTCGAAAATATGGACAGCCCCAAGGATCAAGGAAGTCCCGAAGGGACGTTCGCAGGATTGGGCGGCTGACTGTGCGCTGTCGGGAGCTAGCGAGTGAGCGACCCTTCAGAGGAGAGTCCAATCGAGGCGTCGATTAAACCGGGCTGGAGGTTCGGATAGCCCATGAGTTTCTCAGGCCCTCTCCTATGGTTGTGAAAACTCGTTCTGGTACAATAAGTTTCACTCACTCTGAGGCCGATGCATCCTCCGCGTTTGAGAAATCCCGGCTAGCTCAGCGGGGCGCGGATCACGTGATTGTTGAGGCGGCGGCTGCTTTGCCCGAGAGACTCTCGCCCTGACGGACGGTCAGGGCGTCCGCGTCCAGGATTTGGCTAACACCATAGTCCAATTGATTCGGCTGTTCGCCCCTGCTTAACTGTCAGACACAAGACGAGGAACATGGTATGCGTTCGAGCCCGTTCGACTCCGCGGTTGCTGGTAAGAGCGTGCTTATCACTGAAACCCGCATGGAGCCTCTTCAGCTGCTGGGTCGCGTGGGGAGCACCTCTTTCGTTATCGCCGGATCGCGTCGGCCTTTTTGCCCCGAAAGCCTCAATCCCTATGAACTTATGGGTGCCGCGCTCGGCTCCTGTACCGCGATGATTCTTCGTCTTCATGCAGACCGGATGGGTCTAGCTCTAAGTCGGATTCAAGTAAGCGTGTCGCATCACTCCGGCTATCCCGAAACCATGGCGCTCTTCGAACGAACAATTTTCTTGGAGGGTTCCATAAGCGCGGACGATAGGCTCCGGTTGTTAGAGGCCGCTCAACGTGGTCCCGTCGATCTAAGTCTGAGGGGTGGTGCTGAGATACGTACGATCCTAAGCACCGACGATTACCTTGCCGCTCCTCCGGCGACTTCCGACTATCTGAGCGACATTAGTCAGGCGGTTGCCGCCGGGGAGGAGAGCTCTTCTCACACGGAATAAAGAAAATTGGGCTGACTTCGCCACCAGTTTCGGGTCTTACTCATATGGCGAAAGTGTAATACATCTGGGATGTGAGCCGATCAATCCTGCGGGAGTTTATGAATCAAGCGCTTACGCTCGGCCTCACCGATGTGAGGACCTGGCTCGCTCTGGGATTCACCCCGCGCAAATACATCGCGGCTTGGCAGAGAACCTTTCATTTCTATGCAGCCACCTTTCCGCAGCAGTACATTTCCCTGTCGATGGGCTACGGCCCCGCGATCGATGATCGGGACTCGAACGTGACGCAAGTCCAGATCACGTGGATCTTGATCGCGGCTGGCGGCGTCGTTGCGATCGCCATTTCCGCGGCAATGGGTTACCGCTCCTGGGAGGGCCGATACGGTAGCCGCGAGCACTGGTCGCGCCGATCCGGTGGCGCTGCGCCAAGATCGATAACCAGCCGGTTCAGACCAATCCGAAGGAGCGCACATGCCCACAGAACGATCGAACTCTCTAGAGCCGGCACCCAGCCGTCCCCACATGCCAGGCTATGGCTTGCCCGAAGGACCCGATGCGCTCATGCCCTGGAGCTGGGCCGAGCAGCGTCTCGAGGGCAGTCACAACTACTGGCTCGCCACCGTGCGGCAAGACGGTCGCCCGCACTTGATGATCGTCTGGGGCCTGTGGCACGGGGGAGTGTTCTACTTCAGCACGGGTAGCCACTCGCGCAAGGCACGCAATCTCGAGAGCAATGCCCACTGCGTCATCGGCACCGAGCAAGCTCACGAGGCGGTGGTCGTCGAGGGCGTCGCCGAGAAGCTCCGCGACGTGGAGCAACTCAAGGAACTGTTGTCGCTTTATCAACGCAAGTACGAGTACGACATGTCCACGATGCAGGAGGACATCCTCACACTGCGAGAACCCATCTTCGCCGTGCGCCCGAGCGTGGCCTTCGGCCTCGAGGAGAAGGCGAGCTTGCAGAATACCACTCGCTGGCGATTCGCTACCTGAGGACGCCGCAGGCGCCGAACGTTTTCGCAGCTCCGAAGCGAGATCCTCTTGCGTCTTCGGATTTTCCAGGATGGCCAGGACGAATAGGCGCGGAGCTGACCGGCTCAGTTTAAGGGTTGTTGCCTTGCCCAACGGGACTCGGTCCAAGACGTCGCCCGCGCTCTACATGCAGGAGGGCTTTTACACGTTGGTGAGCTAGCAGAGAAACAAAGGTCTTAATGCGCGCCGAACGTTCCAGCTTATCGCGTTCAATTCGGTAGATTTCCTTGACCGTATCAACGGGGGTGCCGGTTTCACGCGCCAGGAATTCAATTTGCGATTCTCTCGCGACGTTTGGCCGAGGATTTGATGTCTGATTCATATCTAAAAGCGTTCCCGACAAAAATTTGATGCCAAATTTTACCGTAACTTGGAATACTGGCCATCCGCATCTTCCAATACTGCTTTCCAGCGGCCCGCTGCTCGAATATCCGAACGCCTCAGCACAGCTCGCGGGCACGGGGCCGAGCAAGCGCTCCCGGCCGGAGCCAAGTAGCACGCAGACGACTTTTCACACCAGCCAGACTCCAGCACGCGCACAATGATGTCTTCCTGCAGGAAGATTCACCCAATGCGTAGCTCATGCGACCCGCGGGCGACAGAACGTGCCGAAGCCCTGGAAAGTCGAGCAAATCCGCGCGGCGCGTTCCAGGCCCACCAACAGGGTCCCCCTGGCATCGCTTGCACGTTGGCTATTTCGCTTCATGCGCGCTATGGGTGTACACTTCGAGTCTCTTTTTTTTGCGCTACCTGGCTTTAAATGCGCGGAAATTGAGCATTGGCACAAAAACGGCGAAGTTCGAGAAAGGCGCCAGCCGATCTACTGTGTTTCGGGGCCGGTGCCAGACCGGTCAGCGAACGCGTCGCCGTACGTCAACCCGGGTAGCGGCGCATGAATCTGCGGTGCTGCGCAACCCCTCATGGCGTGATTTCAGCTCCTGGGGCCGTGGTGTTGAAGGACCGACGGTGGGCATCGCGCGGACCGTTTGCCTCAAGTGTCATATTTTTCTCCCTAGCCGTCGGTTTACTGTCGATGTGCCTCCCGAGCCGCTCGATTGCGCAAACACCCTCTCCGTTGCAGGAGTGGCAGTACGTCAATGCGGTGCCGCTAATGCCGGTATTCCAGCCTACAATTCCGGAGTCAGTGTTCATCCTGGGTGCTGGCGGTGAAGATCGACCCCTCTACGATGGCGCCCGAAATTACCGATTTGTCGGCGGACCGATCTTTGACCTCCGGTATCGCGACATCGCGTTCTTCTCCACAGGGGAGGGACTCGGGATTAACCTCGTTCGCGGCGCGAATCTCACCGCAGGCATGGCGCTTGGCTACGATTTTGGTCGCAAGACCTCGGACGACGAAAGCAATTTGCGCGGTTTCCCCAACATTGGCAGGGCCCCGGTAATAAAATTATTTGCGAACTACGTCGTGTCTAGGGATTTTCCGCTGGTAATTCGGCTGGATTTGCGGCAATCGGTTGGTCGTGGACCAGATGGCCTCGTCGGCGATCTCAGCGCGTACTTCCCCTTGCCGGGAAGTTCACCCCGACTGATTATGCTCGTGGGACCCTCGGTGACGTGGGGGAGTCAAAAGTATCTCCAGCTTCGATTCGGCGTCACTCCCTCGGAATCCGTGCTGTCTGCGCATCCTGTATTTCGCCCGACCGCGGGCGTCAGCGGATCGGGGCTCGGGTACAGCGCGACCTTTTTCATGACGTCCCATTGGCTGGTCGAGTTCGACGCGGCCTGGCGTCGGCTGCTCAACAGCGCTCAGGATAGTCCGATCACCGAACGTGAGTCTTCGCCCGCCGCGGCCTTCTCTGTATCATATCGATGGTAGTGTGGTCCGCAAAAATTCAGTTACGCACAGTGGACAGCGCGGTGGCGATTTCAACACTTTGATCAGGCCGCGCGGCAAAGCTCGCCCTTCAGGGCGGGGAAGGATAGCGCGGACGCCGCAGGGGTCCTTTGGCCTATTGCGGTGTTTGTTGCTGCTCGATGTAGTGGCGAATAACGGCAATCGGTGCGCCGCCGCAACTTGCCTCGAAATAGCTTGGCGACCACAGAGCGCCGCCCCACAACTTCCTGCGGATGCTGGGGTAGTTTTTCTCGCGAATCATCCTGCTGGACACGCCCTTCAAACTGTTCACACACTATCCGGTCGGTGAAAACACCCCAAGCAAGCACTTCGCTTGGCAATTGTAATGGGCCGTTGCGCATTCATTACTCCAGGGTCAGGTGCTTAACGAGGAAATTGTCGCGGTAAAGCTGATACATTTTCCGAGTCGGCTCGGACAACGGTGAGGAATCAAGATGCCGTCAGAATCAGATTGGCTGGACGGAGGAGAGGCCGTGCGCAAGCGGCGGCTGCGGCAGCGGGTTTCCTTTGTCACCTGCCTGAGCCTCTTCGGGTTCGTCGGCCGCACGATCGCCAGCGAGCTCGTCATCGGCCGCGATGCGCTGCAGACGGTGGTGGTAACGTCGGTATTCAAGGATCAGGGACGATGGAACTTGGTCAAAGGCAAATGCTACGCGTACCTCGAGCGGCCGCATGTCGCGCTCATTGCGGGCAGGGTCATCATCGATGCGCACCTGTCGTCTCGATTGGGGCTCACGGTCGGCGACTCTTGCGTCGGCACCGAGCTGGCCTCGGATGTACGGGTCTCCGGGAAGCTGGTTGGCTCCGGCTCGCACATCGAGATCGATGACATCCGAATCGACAATGTACAGGACGAATCCACGCGCAGCGTGGTCGCGTTGCTGCAATCCGCAACCGGCGGCTCCCTGCCGAAATCGGTGAACATCGATCTCTTGCCCTTGCTCAAGCCGACGAACGTACCGGGAACGGATATCAAAGTGTCGGCGACGAATCTGGGGATAGCCAACGTAGCGACGCTCGCCGACGCGGTCGACGTCGAGTTCGAGATCAAACTCACCGCCCGCTGACAGGGCCCGTTCGTAGCAGGCGACTCGTTTGGGCGCGACCCCCCAGTTCGCCGGGCCCCGTGTCGAGTCGCTGCAGCCGGCGGAAGATCGGCAGCGGCACGGCCTCGCTAGACCCCGACGAACGCTGCGACCTGCGCCATCTGTCCCTGCCACCACACGCATTTTTGACTCCCATTTCCGCCGGTTCTGGCATCGGGCGGGGATGCTGCAGCACGACTCGGGGCTTACGGCAAGTCCCCCGGGATGCTATATTCTGAAAGTGCCAAGGAGCGGGTACTTTCCCTTCCTCGTCCGCTGCGGACGGACAACCTCCCGCGAAACGGCGGCGCGCCGCCTATACGGCGGTACCGTCGGCCCAAGAGGGTCTGGGCAGATCCGCGGCCTCTGCGCGTGACGATGTACCAACCGTAGTTCTGACTGCTATCGGGCGCGATGAACCCCAGCGTCTCGAGCAATGACCAGGCTTCAGCGAGCGACTGGCGCATTTGCTCGCGTGGCTCCCAGGGAGAGCTACCCGGCGCTCATCGGATCTCGGCGGCGGAACCCGAGACTTGGATTTGCAGTCCAACGACCCCACTCTCATCTTTATCAACGGATACTTGAAGTGATTAAACTCATGTCGACGGTCTTGGCTTCGCTCGTGACCCTATCCCCCCTGGTGCGGGGTGCGGAGGGGCCGCAAATTGGGTCCTTTGGTCTTGACCTCTCCGCGCGCAAGCTCACTGTGAAGCCGGGCGACGACTTTTATACGTATGCCAATGGCAGCTGGGTCGATTCGTTCGTGATCCCGCCCGACCGCAGTTTCTATGGTTCATTCACCAAGCTCGCCGAGCTCTCCGAGCAACGGGTGCGCGACTTGATCGAGTCGGCATCCAAGACGCCGGCCGCGCCGGGATCGAACGCACAAAAGGTCGGTGACTTCTACGCGAGCTTCATGGACCAGGCGGCGATCGACGCCAAGGGTTTAGGTCCTATCCAAGCGGATCTCGCGCGGATCGCCGCGGCCAAATCGCACGCCGACATCGCCACGCTTTTCGGCTTACCCGGGTACAGCTCGGCCTTCGGCGTCGCCATCGGGCCGGATTTGAAGGACCCGAATCGGTATGCCTTGAACTTGGGACAATCGGGCTTGGGTCTTCCGGATCGCGACTACTATTTGAGTCAAGATCCCAAGCTCGTGGAACTGCGCCGGCAGTACACCGCCCACATCGCCTCGCTCCTGACCCTGGCACACCTCGGCAACGCCGAGGAAAAAGCAAAGCACATCCTCGACTTCGAGACCGCGCTCGCACGCGTCCAATGGTCCATCGAGAAGCGGCGCGATACCGAGGCGAACTACAATCCGCGCACCAAAGGCGAGATCTTGGCCTACGCGCCGGGCTTTGCCTGGCAGGCGTTCTTCGATGCATCCGAGATCGGTGACCGTCAGCATTTCATCTTGAACCAGCTGACTGCCGTCAGGGATAGCGCCGCCGTGGTCGCGAAGACGCCGCTACCGACCTTGAAGGCTTATCTCACGTATCACTACCTGTCCGATCATGCGTCAGTCCTGCCGCAGGCGATCGATCACGAGAATTTCGCGTTTTACGGCACCGCACTCTCAGGCGTCCCACAACAGCGGGAGCGCTGGAAGCGGGGCGTGCAGGCGGTCGGCAGGGCGCTCGGAGATGCGATCGGTCAGCTCTACGTCGAGAAGTATTTTCCGCCGGAGTCCAAGGCCAAGATGGAAACCCTGGTCGCGAACCTGCGTATCGCATTGGGTGAACGCATCGAGGCCCTGGATTGGATGACGCCGGAGACCAAGAAACGCGCGCAAGAAAAGCTCGCAGCGTTCACCCCTAAGATCGGCTATCCCAACAAGTGGAAGGATTACAGCGCGCTTGAGATCGTGAGGGGCGACGCCTTCGGCAATGCCGAGCGGGCGAATCTGTGGGAATGGCATCGGGAGTTGGCACGGCTCGACAAACCCGTTGACCGGGACGAGTGGCAGATGCAAGTGAGCGAGATCAACGCCTACTACAACCCGCTCAACAACGAGATCGTGTTCCCCGCAGCCATCCTGCAGCCACCGTTCTTTGATCCGAGCGCCGATGATGCCGTGAATTACGGCGGCATCGGCGCCGTCATCGGCCACGAGATGAGCCACGGTTTTGATGACCAGGGGCGCAAGTTCGCCCCCGACGGATCTTTAAGGGACTGGTGGACCGCTGCGGATGCGAGCGCGTTCAAGGAGCGTGCGAAGCGCCTGGTCGCCGAATTTTCGGGCTTTCAGGCGCTCCCCGGCCTCTATGTGAAGGGCGAGAATACCCTGGGCGAGAACATCGGCGACTTGGGGGGTCTCAACATCGCCTTGCGGGCCTACCACGACAGCTTGAAGGGCCGGGACGCACCCGTACTCGAGGGTCTGACCGGCGATCAGCGCTTCTTCTTATCCTTCGCCCAAGTCTGGCGCTCGAAATTCCGCGACGATGCGCTTCGCAATCAGGTGATGAGCGACGTGCACAGCCCGCCGTATTTTCGGGTCGACGGTGAGCTGCCGAACCTCGATGCATGGTACACCGCGTTCGATGTGAAACCCGGTGACAAGCTCTACCTCCCGCCCGACCAACGCGTGAGGATCTGGTAACCCGCGCCACGGATGACGGATACGTCCAAGCCCGTGCGAAAGCTAACGGCGACGTACCGACTCAGACCTGGGCGATCAAGGATGCCCGTTCACAGCCGTGCATTCGATTAGATCGCTAGAGGTTGACTAGCGTTGCGTTGTACCGGCGCCTGTTTGGATCGTTCCCTACCTTAAGTGCGATTTCGCGCCCTCGCTGCGATGCTCCGAGCGGACGTCCTGGGTTTCGATTCTCTATCAGGGTGCGTAATGGGTGAAGACATAGTCGCGAGCTTTGACGGGCACGTGACAGGCAAAGCACGTGCTGAGCAGCGTCTCATCTGCGGGTCTACCGTCGTTGAATTGGGCGAACCCCCAGCCACCCGTCGAGGCGTATTTTGTGGAGTCCTTGACCATAAACTGGACGTTCGTGGCAGGCCCGGCCACGAAAGATTGCGGACGGCCAAAGACCTTGTTGTTCTCCTCCGAGGGGACGTAACTCCAGGCGAGCCGGGCAATGATTGTGCCGTCCGGGAACGGAAGCTTCCCTTCTCGGTAGGCCGTGATCGCGATGTCATTGCCCAATACGGCCCGCAAATCGTTGAGTTTGCCTTCTTCGTGTGCCACCGAGATCAACTTCCAGTCGCGGTATCCGGGGGGAATTTTGATTCCGAAGATCGGGGCTGACTCTCCATCGGCCCTTCCAGATGCGGACGGAATACCGCCAATCATGCCTGCAAGCGCTATGACTGCCACCAGCACGACGACAATAGCTCTCATGAAGCACCTCCGCCAAGTATGAGGATTGAACTCTGCATCTCGGGCGAGCGCTGCAGTGGTGATCGTCGTGCGCCCTTCAGAGCTCAGGCGGAATCGTCGTCGATCACCACCACGCAAGCATTTCAATCCGGCATCGCTTTCGCTCGCGTTCCAAGCTCTACGGAAAAGCGCATCTGACTTCTCGCATACTCTTGCGCCCTTAACCCTGATCCTAGCCCCAACGCACGTACTTGGACAGACCGCAATCGGCTTCCGAGGGCCAAAGTAGCCCTAAACCAAGATTTAGAGTTCCGGAGGTGTTGAAGCGTCATTCTTGGTGCAAGAAGCAGCGCACAACCACGCAGCAGTTCGCGAGCGGGTTCAGCCGAAAGTGAACGAATATACTTCTACGCCCGCACTGGTGAATTCGATCTCGAATTGGCGATCGGCGACGGGTTCCGGCTGTCGGATTAGCTGATACATGCGCGATTCCAAAACCAAGCCGTCGCCGAGGTCGTCAACGTCGCTTCCATGTGCGGTGCCAGGCGGATGTCCATCGATGAGCACGCGAAATCGGACGGATGCGCCGCGCGCCGCGGGACCCATGACGAGATGCAGATCGCGGGCGTGAAAGCGATACACGATCCGCCCATTAGCGCCGTTCAGCACAATCGATTGTTTGCCCACCGTCCAAGCGCCTGACAGGGCCCAATGGTTCAGCCATAGCCGCGCAGGTGCGACGTAGACGTGCCGCTTGTCCCATATAGTGCCGTCGCGCGAGACGAAGTTCTCGGTACGCTCGTAACCGACGTAGTTTTCCCTGGATTTGAGGCTGTTCCAATCAGCCGCAGCTTCCGCGCCAACGGCATTCACCGATACCAGTCCATGATCGATGTCGCCCGCGCCGCCTTCCGCCAGCAGTTGCTGAATGATGGTTTCCGACCGCGCGTAGTCGCCCTCGCCGAATTGGTGATGCCGGATACGACCTTGAACGTCGATAAAATAAAGAGCGGGCCAATAGTCGTTCCTGAAGGCATTCCATATCGCCCGATCGCTGTCGACCGCGATCGGATAGTCGATTTTCATCTCATGTACCACCCACCGAACGTTGGCGGCGTCTTTCTCGAATTGGAATTCTGGCGAGTGCACGCCGATTACCACCAATCCTCTGTCCTTGTACTTTTCGGCCCACGCGCGCATGTAGGGAAGTGTGCGTCGCCAGTTGATGCAGGAATAGGTCCAGAAA